>CETY01105996.1_pt1 | contig 71929 bp, 73 predicted proteins | sample 361551 | NCBI WGS metagenome assembly CETY01 (sample SAMEA2623135, study PRJEB7988) | marine metagenome | biome: marine biome (ENVO:00000447); feature: deep chlorophyll maximum layer (ENVO:xxxxxxxx); material: "saline water (ENVO:00002010), including plankton (ENVO:xxxxxxxx)" | depth 45 m | reverse complement strand
GACGATTTGTGAAAAATAGAGTACGTCAACACCCCCCCTAGCCCATATGCCGGGTAGAGAGCACCCATTTCAAAGAATCGGGAGGTTATTCCGCTGATACGTACTTGGAAGGGCAACCAGTTTGGATTTCCTTGGCCTCAAGAATCCAATTTCCTGAGTCATTTATCAATAGGCCTTTGACTGCAATTGTCTTACCCTCATTGAACCCATCTGGTACTGCGGTTCCAGAAAAATCAACGAACAAACTATGGTTGATACCAATTAGTGTGAATGTATAGTTTTCAGAATCGATAGAATTATTGGCGATTTCTCCCCTAATATGGATTTCTCCAATGAAATCATCAGGGCTATCCATCACTTCATCTACGAAGTATTGGGTCTGAGGATCGACTGTAGCCAGCATCATGACTACTAGAACCAATATTGACCCGCCGACGGCTAGGAGTCTATTGCTACGTGTCAGGGCCATGAATATTGCACCACACTTCACTTGAAGATAGTTTCTGAATAAACATCACTGATGGGAGTAACCTATCGCTTCGGAAATGCTACTAAAGCCATTTTCTGAAACTTTACTCTTAAGCCCTCTAACTATACTAGAAGTTACGCCTGGGCCATTAAATACCAAGCCAGAATACAATTGAATTAGGCTTGCCCCGGATGTTATAGCATTCCACGCACTATCTGGCGAATCTATGCCACCTACCCCTACTATCGTAATTTTTCCACCTGTATAGTCATAAAGATTGGAAATGACTTCTAAGGATCTCTTCCGGAGGGGCCTCCCGGAAACACCGCCATTCTGTGAAAAGGCAATCCTAGATTGGGTGTTACTAGGCTCCGGCCTTGTAATTGTCGTGTTAGTAGCTACTATGCCATCTAGTCCACTACTCATTGCTATGTCCGCGATCTGTAAAACTTGCTCATCAGAACAGTCAGGAGACAGCTTCAGAAGAATTGGTTTGTCTGATTGATTTCTTTCTCTCACTGAAGAACATTCACGTAGTACATTGGAAAGGAGGCCTTCATGTTGTAATTCTCTAAGGCCCGGCGTATTGGGAGAGGAAACATTGAGGACAAAAATATCTGCATGATTCCAAAGCGTATCTAATGTAGATGCATAATCTGCTGGCGCTTGCTCATTGTTAACTTTCTTTGATCTCCCTATGTTCGCGGCCACCGGAATGTTCGGCCAATTACCAGAAGATTGTCTAGAAATCAGAGAGTCTCTAATTGAAGAGGCCCCCGGATTATTAAATCCCATGCTATTTACTAAAGCCCTCTCAGAATTTGCTCTGAACATTCGGGGTTTAGGATTGCCATCTTGTGGAAATCTTGTTACTCCTCCATATTCAATCCAAGAAAAACCAAGTGCGGGCCATGCGGAAAGGGCCTTTGCACCCTTATCCATCCCTGCAGCTAATCCCAATGGATGATGAAATAACTTCCCAAGAACGTGTATGGGAAGCTCAGGAGATTGAAACATCCCACTAAGTAATGATTTCCCATATTGGGATTTATCGAATTTTGTTAATGCAGATAGAGCCAAATCATGAGATCTCTCTGAGTCTAGCCTTGAAATAAATGGCCTTGCGAATATCCTCCATCCCAATCCCATAACGAGCGGAGGACAAAGTACCCTTCAATAGTTACGTGTACGTCGGGCTAACATGGGCAGTTATATCGACTCTTTACGAGAAGCCGCGAGGAGGATGTTAAGATCTCAAGGAGGGATGCTATACATCAATAGAAGTAACTCAGAGGGCGTGAGTGAATTAATGCTGAGGATCTCAGACATGGTCCCTTCAAAGTTAGAGTTCCCAGAAGTAATATATACGGATTCAGATGAAATAGTATTCGAGTCTCTAGAAAATAATTTCAGCATCAGTGAGAGCAGAATATCTTTGGATTATTGCTGGGTAAAGTCTGTTATGTCTGAAAGTGGCGAACCATGGTATGATTTTTCAACAATGGTAGTTGAATTAGCAACAGCTGGTTATCCAGGATGTATTGGTTGCGGCGGCCCTGGCTCAGAAGAATATTGGGACGAAGCCACCATGAGAATTTATTGACGGCTCGCGGGTGCACGCGTGCGCGCGCGTTGTAATGCTCGTCCTTTACTCATGTTTATACGGGGAATATTGCGGGGCCTAATTGTCTTAACTCAAAGAAGGTGTAATCATGAAGCTAATGATATTAGAGTCTGGTGCCAAGGGAAAGACTGTCAAGAAGTACTTAGGAAAGGGATGGATAGTTGAAGCATGTTTTGGCCATGTTCAGGACCTACCGAGAAGCGGTTCTCAAGGTAACAAAGCTATGTGGTCGTCGGAAAAGGGAAAGCTCCCTGACCCTCCATGGGAATGGACCGAAAGAGCTGAAAGAGTTGTAACAAAGTTACTGTCTAAAGCCAGAAGTAAAAATGTCACAGAGGTATATATTGCTACCGATCCAGATAGAGAAGGCGAATTCATTGCATGGAGATTAATGGAGTTATTCGCAGAGTTCCCATTTGTTACGCGTGTTACATTTAACGAGATAACCAAAGAAGCAGTTGAAGCCGCTCTCCAAGACCACGGAGACATAGATCAAGGTCTAGTTGATGCCGCTAAAGTTAGAAGATTTATGGATAGACTGGTTGGATATAGATGCTCAAAATTTGCTAAGAGTTGGAATCTGAGATCTATGGGCAGAGTACAGACTCCAACTCTGGGATACATTGTTGATAGGGAGAATGAAAGGAACGCCCACGTTCCAATTCCATACCACACTGTTCATACGATTAGTGACGGGTACACATTTAAATTTAGATTTCACGAAAGTAAAGATGAAGATGCTTGGAGAGACGATAATGGTAAGTTTTTCTCCGATAGGACATTTGATAATGAGCTAGCAGAAAATGCATTTAGTGCATTGAGAGGTTCAAAATGTTTCAATGTATTGAGTGTTAAAGAAGGGAAAACAAACCGCAAACCATCCCCTCCATTCACTACAGATACATTACTTCAGTCTTCGAGTAGTTCATTAGGATGGTCAATGTCAAAAACTAGTAAGATTGCTTCGGATTTATACAACAAGGGTTTCATCACATACATCAGGACTGATTCAACAAGAACTAGTTCCGGTGCAAGAGAAGTAGCTAGAGAGATTATTCTAGAAGATTATGGTGAAGATTACTTGGGCAATGGATCACTTGGCCCTGATGCTAAGAAAAATACTGGTAACGTTCAAGACGCTCACGAAGCAATCAGACCCACAGACCCACGTTTAGTGGAGCCGGGAGACTCAGAGAATGATGCTATTAGACTATACAGGCTAATTAGAAGTAGATTTTTGTCTAGCCAGATGTCAGACTCAATTAGGGAAAGAAGGGAGATAATAGCTTCAGTAGAAGGAACAGAACTGCATGTTTCGGGCACTGCATCCTGGAGAATCCATCCCGGTTGGGAGTCGGCGTCTTCAGAATTCCTTGCAAAACCTAGGATTGAGGAGCCAAAATATGAGCTAACTGAAGGCTCCAGATGGCTGATTGATGAGTTAGAAGAGAATCCAAATATGACTACAGACGAGACAAAACCACCAAGGAGATACACTGAAAGCTCGTTAGTGAAGAAGATGAAGAATGCAGGGATAGGGCGTCCATCAACTTATGTTAGTACTGTTCTAAAGCTATCTGACAGAAAATATATCACCAACGAGAACGGTTCCCTGACACCTACGGATAACGGGATGCTATTATGGACGGAGGTAGCTCCAATATACAATGATCAAGCAAGTGAAATTGACCTTTTCTCATCGGAGTTTACTTCAGATATGGAGGAACAATTAGACTCTGTGGAAGATGGTTTGGCAGCCGGATCAGATATGTGGCTAAGGTTCTCGACATCATTCAAAGAAGTACATCAAAAGGCCATAGAAATAAAGGGCAAAACCCCTACTCTAAGACAGAGGTATTCTATTGAAAACCAAATTTCAGGTATGGAAGATGCAGAAAAGAAAGCAATAATGAATGGAAAAATGATATCAGAGATAACTGGAAAGGAAGCCGGTGACATAATCGAGAGGCTGAAAGAGATGGCCAAAGAAGGCAAAATAATCACAAAACCCAGTGAGAAGCAAATGAGCTATCTTATGTCGTTAATTGAGAAATCAAATATCTCAGAGGACGAGGCTCTTTCCTTGGTGGGATTGAGTGACTTTAGTAATCTGACCGGAGGTAGAAATGGAAGTGCTAGTGAACTAATCGGATTGATGAAGGAAGTTAATGAGTCGTTGCCAGCCTCCGAAGCCCAAATAAATCTAATAACAAATATGACGGAAAAATTAGGTATTCCGCTAGCTGATGTACTAGCAATGGCAGATCTTGCCGAAATAAGTGAAGTGAGTAAATCGGATGCCAGTAAAATAATTACCAACCTAAAATCACTAAGGAAGAAGAGTAGAAAAAAGTAGAGTGCGTGCGTGAAACAGATGGAGGCTCCTTCAGTCGAATTCTATGATGCAATAATAATCGGAGCTGGGCCTGTTGGGGGATATCTAGGGTGGAGGCTCAGACAGCGTGGTCATTCAGTACTCATTATCGAGGAACATTCAGAGATTGGCAGACCATTTCAGTGCGCTGGTTTGGTTAATCCAGGGGCCATGGGCAGGGTGCCACTGAAAGAAAGTGTACTGTCTCCCATATGGGGGGCTAGGATTAACAGTCCAAATGGCATTACTGTAGATATTGGGTCATCGGATAGAGTACGAACTTGGTCCGTATGTAGAAAGAAATTCGATGAAGGAGTCGTTAAGCTAGCCATAGATAATGGAGCTGAGTTGTTATTAGAATCGAAACCTGTGAGTATATCAAATTTTGATGATTATGCAGAGGTGATAGTTAAATCTAGAAGTTCTGAAAGAAAGATAAGATGTGCCTTAGTTTGTGGATGTGATGGCGCTCATTCGTGGGTACGGAGATACATGAGAATGGGAAGACCTAAAGAAATGATGATTGGATATCAAGTAGAAGTCACAGGATACCCAAACGAACCGGGTAAGCTAGACATGTTCACAGGATCAGATATTGCCCCTGGATTTTTTGCTTGGGCCATACCATCTGGAGATACGACAAGAATTGGCATGTGGAGTAAAGCTGAGCTACTTTCGGGCAAGTCTTGTGAAATGTTGATTAGTAATCTGATGAATGAATCAATATGGAAGAATAGGTTTCAAAATTGTACCATCATAGGTAGATTCGGCGGACCGGTTCCTAGTGGTCTGATCAGAAAGCCACTCATAGAACGGGTAGCTTTGTTTGGGGATGCTTCTGGATCGTGTAAACCTACAACAGGAGGGGGAATAGGTACCGGTTTCGACCAAGTGGACATACTAGTTCCGAAACTTTCTGAGTCTATTGTCAAGGGTGATTTATCGGAAGAGACGATGCTAAAAATCAGTAAGCTACTAGATCCATTGAGAAAGAAGCTAGAAAGGATAAGGGCACTAAGAAATGCATTTTTGACAGAAGCCAGTGACGATGAATTGGATGAAGTTTTCAAAGTCTGGTCTAGGCCTGATGTTACTGAGATTATCAATCAGTCCGGTGAAATCGATAATCCCATTCCTTTAGGATTAAGACTACTGAAGGAAGTTCCGGAGTTCAGATCATTAGCCACTAGGGCCGCCGCGGCTGTAATATGGGGATAACATGTTTAGATCAGTACAGAGAGTAAGATATCCGCCATTTGATCATGAAAACAGTGATCCGAAAGGAATTCCCCTAGTAGAAGTAATACTTGAATCAGATAATCCTATGCCTCCAGAATTTAGAATAGGTGATGATGAATCATGGTTAATTGAGTGGAGGTCAGAGACAAATAAAGACGTGTCTTTGCCAGTAATTAATACGGAAGTAACATACGAAACCTTGCCATTTCTCATGAGAACAAGGAATGGCTGGTATATAGATCCCGATCCATTGCACTCAAAGGCGAGAAGTATGATTTTTCCCGGCGTATTAGTACTCGTTATTGCTTTAATGCTACACGCCCTGGAGCCGGCTCTGATAAATATAGGATTCATTCCAGATTTTATTTTCACTCCTGTAAATTTTGGTCCGCTTGATTACCCTTTGATGATTTTGATTGCATTCCCGGTTTTTATTATTCCAATATTACTCAGAGTAGTAGCAAATATTATGGATATTAGAAGACAAAATGAGTATATTTCTAATCCACTAGCATCTCCAGAAATTGAAATATCTACTATTACAAGTAATAGGGTTGAAATAAACAAAATATCATTTCCTGAAGGAATTATGCCAGTGAGGGCTAGAATTCAAGTCGGGATAGCCGTTCCAAAACGTGACGTGTTACTCGGTGCCATTGGAAGAACTAGATTTGGACAACCCGCACCTGGCATGTCAACCGAACTTCCAGAGAGGAGGATTTCTACAGCAGATGAACATGGAACAGGAGTTGGCGAATCGGTTCCAATGCCAGTGAGCAGGGGGAGATTACTACTTTTAGAACCAATGAGAGTTCAAGATTTTGGACCATGGACGCCAATAGATATAGAAAAAATAAGGCTCAATGGGCCGATTAATTCATGGCCTGGGACGATATATTCTGCAATGATAGCAATACACTGGGAGATAGTTATCGAGGCTCAAAAAACTGATGGGACTAGAATGAAATGGGTTAGGCCAATCTGTATGGAGTACCCCAATAATAAGATACTAATTGAAGAAGTTCCAGTCAGAAGCGGGCGGACAGAATCCTGACACTACTGAGACGGAGCCGGTGCAAAGAGCTCGGAGTTATCGTGTATGGTGGTATCAATTAGACAATAGTCTGAATCTCTCTTTATGGGTACATGTCCAGATCTAATAATAATCTTCTGAAGCTCAATCTCCGACGCCATAGTTTTGCTAGTTCCAGAAGCTGAAACTACATTTTCTTCCATCATAGTCGATCCTGCATCGTCTGCACCACCGGATAGCGCCAATTGAGCTATCTCAAGGCCCATTGTAGGCCACGAAGCCTGAATATGCAGAATGTTATCAAAGAAAATTCTAGACACTGCTACATGTCTCAGATATTCTGTAGACGACGCTCCCAAACGAATCCTATTTTCACCTCTATTCCTGGAGCCGAAGACATTATTTTCCAATTGAACAGGCCACGATATGAAGGATGTGAAGCCTAATTTTCCAGATGAAATTGCCTGATCCTGAGCGCGCCTAATTCTATCCATATGGAGAACTCTGTCCGCCCTACTTTCGCCGAATCCAATAACGTTAGTAGCAGATGTGGTTAAACCGATTTCCTGCGCTTCGCTCATTACCCTAATCCAATTATCTGCAGAGCCTTTCTTTGGAGAAATATCCATCCTGACCGAGTCTACCAACATTTCTGCGCCACCGCCCGGAAGACCGTGCATTCCAGCAATCTTTAGGCGCCTTAATACATCTAATGTGGATAAATTACATATTTCTGCTATACCCTCTATCTCAATAGGTGAAAAACAATCCAAATCAATATTTGGATGGGCTTTGTGAAGTTGGGCTATCATATCTGTGTACCATTCCAATTGCAGATCGGGATTGACCCCTCCTTGCATTAAAATTCTCGAGCCCCCAATTTCTTCCAGTTCAGATATCCTAGAACTTATCTGTTCAAATGTTTGAGTGTATGCATCCTTGTGGTTTGGTGGCCTGTAGAATGAACAGAACTGACAATTAATTGTACACGCATTAGTATAGTTGATATTTCTATCAACTAGGTATGTAACCTGATTACCAGGGACGATTCTCTTTCTGACCATCGACGCTACAAACATTAAGTCGTTCAAGTTAGCATTATCATAAATCTCGATTGCTTCATCAACGGTAATCCTTGGAGGATTATCTCCTAACTGAGATTCTAAAATTTCTGTATGATCCATCTACAAAGCACTTCCGACAATTGATTCTATTTCATCGATTGTCTTGGGGCACATTTCTGTAAGTACTACAGGGCCATCTTCAGTTATCAAGACGTCGTCTTCTATTCGCACCCCTATACCAGAGTATTCCTTAGGGACATTAATATCGTTCCTCCACGATGCAAAATACAAGCCGGGCTCAATAGTTACTATCATGCCTGGCATTAACATTGGACCTTTTTTTCCACCTTGTCTGCCCCCTCCAACATCATGTACATCCAGTCCCAACATGTGCCCTGTTCCATGCATGAAAAATTTTCGATACTCTCCATCTAGGTTATTGCCTATTGCATCTTCATAAGAACATTGGAGTATCCCCAGTTCGATGAGCCCTCTGGCGAGAACTTCAGATGCCGCCCTATGCATATTTTCCCATGGAGAGCCTGCTTGACAAGCCTCTATTGCAGAAAGTTCGGCTCTCAGAACTAATTCATATATGTCCCTCTGAGATTCACTAAATTTCCCCGAGACGGGCCACGTTCTGGTTATATCTGAAGCGTAACCGTTAACCTCACAGCCAGCATCTACCAAAACTAAATCTGTCCCTAGAATATTATCTGAATTTGAGCTGTAATGCAGGATTGTTGAGTTATCACCGCCACCAACAATGGGGTTGTAGCTGTTTGTACTCCTGCTCAACGTGAAATGGCTCTCTATCGCTGCCTGTATCTCCCATTCTCCTATCCCTGGCCTAGAAATTGACATTGCCTTGATGTGCGCTTCAGAAGCTATAGACGAAGCCTTCTTCATTGACTCAATCTCCGAGGAGGACTTAATTGTCCTCATTTCATCCAAAAGGATACAGGGATCTAATACATCCTTATTCCATAATTCCTGTACGAGATTATCAGTTCGTGAATCAATTCCAGATATTAAATATACATTTGAATGATTTTTTAAATCTCTTTCAAGAGAGACGTTGAAATCTGATATCGACATAGACAAATCAACAGGCCAGTCACTCAAAGCACCCTCGGGGCCAATTATCCTACCTTCCCAAATCTCTTTCTCCGTATCCCTTGGTTTAACATGTAGTGTAGATTCTCGTTCACCGTTAAGATTGCTTATTGTCAATACTGAATTAGGCTCTTGCCAATCTGACAGATACAGCATATACGAATTTGCTCTGTAGGGGTACTTGGTATCATTTGATCTAATTGAAGGTCGATTATTTGGGATGACGATTAGTGAATCTGGGAGAACTCTTGATATTAGTTTATTTTGACGCTGAAAGTACTCTGACTTGGTTGCTATGGTATCTTCCATGTACGTCACCTAATATATTCATACTTAGTGATGAGGGTCGATTATATTATTTCTAGTCATTCCACTTTGGTATTTGCATATCGTCGCTTCTTCTAGAGTAGAAAATTGAAGATATGAAGAACAAAATCGATATCGATAAGACAATTATCGGGATTGGTAAATCATTTGTTTGATCTGAACGAGAGAGTTCCACGGTTATCGATGAAAACTCATCATCATCATCAATGACTTCTAGTGTAAGAAAAAGACTGTTGTTAGAATTTCCTTCAGGCCATGAGAATTTCCTTTCACAACCTTCGTAAATGGTCTTAAAATTGATTTTCCATACACATCTAAGTCCATCTATATCATTCATAGTATCAATGGAATCTGATGCATCTAGTGTCCATTCAGTCAGATCGGGAAGCTGGTAGCTATCACCTTCTGATAGAGACTCGCCTGATATTATCAATTTAGCTACGGGATTCATATTTTCTATCGTGAATTCGACACTGGTGTAATCGCTACTGCCTTGGGAATCTACTACTAGAAGTGATAATTCAAAATTACCTGAAATATCGTCTTGAACTGTGAAATAGCTGAATTCGCCGCCTTGCTTAATATCTTCTACTGAGTTGCCAGAGGTATCAATCCTAATTAGTGTCCATACGTAATTCAGATCTTCCTTTCCCCAGTAATAGTCATAAGATGAGCCCGCATCAAAAATTAGGTCACCCTCTCCCTCAACAGAACTGACTACTCCCTCAATTATTGCTACAGGGTCAGAATTATCAATTTTTGAAACTATACATAAAGACTGTATTATGGAGGAATTATCGGAGGATGAGGTAAAAATCCATAATGAATACCAGCCATCATCTAGCATAAATGAATCAAGAGAATTAGAAAAATAACCAAAAGATGAATATTCATTTGAGGCATCAAAATCTAGGCCGGATATATCATCCAAAGATGTAATTGAAGGTTGAACCGAGCATGCACTGGCAGAATTTTCTGAATGTGTTGCCATAGCGTATACCCTGACAGGGAGGCCATCTTGAGAATATGCCCAACCGGAAATATCTATCTGATCGCTATGGACGCTGTACGTTTGACCTCTTTCAATATGGCTATCCAAAACCAGTGCAGGCACATCAGTAACTCCAGTGAAGAAAACTGTAGAAATTTTAGAATATAGTAGGTCAGAGACTACAGTTACACTGACAAAGCAGGTACAATTGGGAATTGAAGACGCGTCGATAGTAAAATCCCATACCCATCTTGATAGGCCATCATCTTGATTGGAGGATGAAGGAGAAAAATCCAGGGAGACAGGATCTGAGAAATTTGTTAAAACACCTTCTTCGGAAAGCCTAGTAATTTGCCATGAGGAAGAGTCAGGGGTGTTGTATGAGACAATAAATCCAGAAATTGTGGCGTTACCAATGATATTCATTCCTAAGTCTTGATCGAAACTGATTAATGGAGGATCGGAAAAACTACCTGTGTCTGAGAAAAAATCTACATTATCTACATCATTGAGTTGTTCATTTGGGAATAATGACAGTATAATTACTAATGAAAATAGCATCGCCAGAATGCGTCCCATGTCATCCGCTAATAGGAACGTGATTTGAACTTCTTGGAATATTGATTATCTGTCTGAAATTCTTAATTTCCAAGATAGCTCTTCTAGCCATAACTGTAATGTTGTACTATCGACAAACTCTTGACTAGCCTCAGCGGATAGTATACATTCACAAGCAGCTGCTGAAAGCGCCGCCGCGTCTACTACGTCTAGACCGTTCCCCAGTGCTGCGGCTAAGGCTGTTGCGGCGGCATCGTTGAGCCCGATAAGTTGCTTTGGCGCGTCTGCTCTGCAAGGGAAGAAAACCCTGCTGCCATCAGATGAATGTAGTGTGACTCCATTGACCCCCCCGAGTACCAACAAAGCTCCCCAATCATATGTATCGATAAGTTGCCTAGCGGCTTCATCCAAAGAAGAAGTCATCAGTCTCTTATTTTGTAACTCTAGCCCTCTCATGCCAAAAATCACTATGTCCGCCCCCCTACTTCTGGATAAGCCCGTCAGTTTTGGATCGACAATGGATGGTATTCCAAGTTTTTTAGCTGTTGAAATTAATAACTCCGAGCCCTCTTCAGTAATAACGCCCTTATTATAATCTGAAATTACTAAAGCTTGACTATCTGACATCGAATCCAACGAAGCCTTCGTAAGGGAGCCGCTGACGCTGGGGTCTAAGTCATCTAAAGGACCACGATCGGCTTGGAGTAATATCTGTACTTGGTCTAGTAAATTCTCCCTACTTCCGTAGAATCTTATCTTCGTCAAGGTATCCCTCCCCTCAACTTCAATTATTCCCGAAGTATCGATTCCATCTTCATCTAGAGTGCTGATGATGCTTTTGCCCTCATTATCATCGCCAACCGAGCTATGCAAATCGACAGTTAGGCCTAATGAGCCTAGTCCCCTTGCAATATGGGCGGCCGCGCCCGGCGATTCCTCAGAATATATTACCCTCAGAGCAGGAACGGGAGCAGTTGAATTGAGATTATTTGCATATCCATGATGGTATCTATCCAGCATAACATCGCCAATAAGAGTCACTCTTGTTCCTTCGACTTCTCTCAATAGGGTGATTAGAGTTTGTAGCGACTCAGCCTCATTGTACACAGACACAGCCGTTCGAGTAGGCATTAGGAAATTATATTTCTGGACCGAGGGAATGAAATTAGATACCCTGTAGCGCTACCATGGAGAGGATTGACGGGCTTTGGCACTTTAATGAAAAGTCCGCTGATAGATTGTGGCATAAGTCAGCGATTGGGAAACCTGCTGAAGGCGGTGGAATACTAATGAGTAGCGTAGAGCTACTGTTCTGCATCAATCATAGGCACATCAAGGCACCAAGTGGAAATATGATCACTGAAGAATTAGTCGACAATACCAATTTTCTTTCTGAGTATGCGGCTATGGAGGCACTAAGAGTTCCTGGTAACAAAGTCATACTCAACACGAAGCAGTGGAACTGTGATTACAATTTCGAAAAAAATAGCTGGGCATTGAGGTGGCCTTCTAACTCACATCCTAGAGAAACTGAACCTGTTTCAGAATTACTATTGTATAATTCCAATGATTCCATTAATCCTGAGGAATTGCATATATGGTGCCACAATATACATCTTAAGGGATTGATTGCAGAAATTATTGTTGTTGACGAAGAATGTTCGGCTGTTACTTACAGGGTATCTACTGAAGACCCTAGGGGGAAACTAGGGAACTATAATCAACAGGAAATTGAACAGGATTCCTTATTTGAAATATCCAGTGGGGGTTATTTCATAGACGTAACAGATGGTATTGATGAGAGGATATCTGAACGATACTTAGGTGGCAGAATAACAAATTCTGCATTTAGAACTCTAATAAATGGAGATGGAGATAATAGTGCCGCGGTCCTTCAAGATTTATTGAATAGGGGATTAAATGCAAAATCTGGATTTAAATATGGAACGAAATGGAGATGCTATGAAGGTAAAGTCGGCGAGGCCCATGCTCCTTGGCTGGTAGCAGATCCTGAAAACATACCTAGTGACTGGAATGAGGCCTGTCTAGCTTCCAGATTGGCATCTGGCGTAAATAAAATATGGCTAATACCAATTTTCATTGGGGAAGAAATATCTTACATCTCCATATCTAGACCACCTGCAGATTCGAGGTGGAGTAGCCCGCGCTAGTTTTCTGAGTCTCTTCCAATAATTACACTGAACGCTAACAGTATTGATATCGCGAGTAGACCGTTAGATGGCTGTGAAATCCAACCTAATGCACCGTCCCCTGTAAAGGAAGACTCGGCAATCAAAGTGATATCGATCCTCTGCTCGACAGAAAACTCATCTTGAAAAACAATCTCTCCCCTTGCATACATACCTGGAGTTAGTAGGCCATCAGGTTGTATTGTAAGAACAAGATCTCCTCCTGATATTAGCTCTCCTTGCGTATCGGAAGATGCAATCCTACTAACTGCTCCCTCCAAAGCAACATCATAATTTCTGGAGCCGGATCCTATCATTGAAATTGGGACCACGATAGTTGTCGGGCGGTCCCATGCAATTACATGCTCTATTTCCTGGTCGGAAATCCTATGTCCTATTGACTGCCAATCAATCCTGATATTTTCAGGATTTTTACCTTTACAACCAATATTTCCATTCAGTATTCCCATTTCTAAAGTAGTATCAGAGAATCTGATAAGCTGGATAATAGTATTACCAGCCGATATCTCAATCTCAATAGGTTCTGGAATTGTCAAATCGACACTGATGTTGATCACCAGTGTACACGGTAACTCAGTTGTGACAGTTGCATATGCACTCTCGCCCTCAATAAGTTGTATCGGGGATCTAGGCGTGAGTATCCTACTTGTGAATTCTTGATCTGGAATAATTTCAATTGATGCGTTTGATTGCCCGATATTTGTGATCAAAATATTCCAAGGGACCAATCTGCCTCTGTTGTCCCTTATCAAGTGACCATCTGAACCCAAGGAATCTCCTGTTTGAAATGCATCTCCGCTACTGCCACTATCACGATTTCGTAGCAGGGCTTGGTCTCCGTCTGCTTCAATAATCATTACCCAAGGATTGTTCGGATCTTTGTTTACAGTATTGTCATCTAAGTTTCCATTATTTCGATCTAAGTACTCTACAATTATTCCAGCACCTGGGAGTTCTGAGTCAAAACCTAAATTGGCCCTGTATGTAATTAGAACATACTCATCTGGGGCGGTATCGATTGACAATACCCTAGTTCTATTATCTGTTGAGCTCATTGGAAATAATGTAATATTTTGTCTCAACTCAGGATTGATTGATTGTACTCCCGGACCTTCGATGGTCAGAAGTGTGGCACCGCCTGGCATAGCAGGAGTCATGGCATCACCATTCCAGTTTCCGCTAGCCATGATATCCCAATCTCCCAATCCATTCCAAGTTCTAGATGGTAGTTCTGAATCTACATCATATAGGTCATATGCACCCATTTGATGTATCATCTCATGAACTAAGGTCCCCAAGCCAGAATCGATAGAGGAAATAGTGTAGTGCTTAATCTCCCACTGACCTATCTGTATTGGTGATTCCAATGTAGAGAAGTGGCTCCAAATAGAATCAGAGTTCCCCCCCGACTCTTGAGCACTACCGGAATGCAGAATTAGAAGCCTGTCTAAAATGCCATCCCCATCTAAATCCCATTCCGAGAGATCCATTTCAGAGAGTAATTCTTTAGCTGATTCCTCTACCAATCTATCCACTCCCATACCATTATTGCCGACGTCCCTTTCTCCTTCCGAGTCAGCACCCCAATAGGATTCATCATACTCAGAAGACCAGATTTCTTCTGAAATTGTAACTTGTAACGTTGAGGTTCCGCCGGATAGCTGTTGAACATATTGCTCTGCTGAACCCTGACCCGTCAATAGTGAGGAGGTCAATGTCTCCGAGTGGGGAGAATCAGGAAAGGCAACTCTGAGTACAAGCCATCTCTCATCAATCTGTAATCCAAGTAGATCTGTGGTTTTGTCAGATTGTTCAAAGTCATAACGCGAGTCCACTAAATCTGGATTCAAATTGACAAAGATACCACCCATTAGGATTAGTACAGCAATGGCAACCCTGATGGTTTTCACATGTATCGGTACAATACGTGTGCTTTCAATGCAGTGATAATTTGGATTAATTAGGCATCATTCTTAGTCAATGGAACTAATCTAGACAAATAATCGCATGCAATAATTATTGAGGCGGAAAAGACTATCCTCAAACCCTCAAACGTTGATGGGAGGGTTAAGATTAGTAGGCCTATGCAGATAACAATCAACCTAGGCCTAACCCAGTAGTATATCCCAATCTGACTGTTTGTAGACCTAGCTATTGTTAGTGAATTAATTAGCATTAATGATACAATAGTAATCCATGTAATGCCGAGTGCGAGCCTTGTTATTTCAGCAATGTCGTATCTTGGACTCACATTATTTAATTCAGATATCGAGGATGCTGCATTAACCATTTCAGGCATTAACCAGAACCATATAATAAAAATCATAATAGGAAGAAGAATGGAATTTATCAGAAACACAAATCTCAACCAACTGTACTCTTGGGGGTACAGTCCTGGTTTTGCAAATCTAAGTAGCAAAAAAGAGGCTACTGGAATTACACTAATCATGGACATTAATAATGAAAATGACCATTTAATTTCTATCCATTCAAATGGAGAATAGATGGCTAGGTTTTGAGAACCCTCACTGAAATTGAATGTTGATGACCATTCTGTCAAGATACTAGCGGAAGTGAGAGACCAAAACATAGTACACAGGGCAACTAAAATTACCGTTGACCTGATTATTGAGTAAAGACCCTGTAGATGGTAAGATAATGGCTTGGGCGGTGAAAGAGAATTATGTTCCAACATCTACAGACGATCCTTGGCATCTGGGGAGACTCTAGCTGCTAATATAGTTCGATAGACACCATAAGCAAAGAGTGCGCTAGCAAGGAATGCGCAGCCTGTTAGGAAGATCGTTAGATCGGTGACCTTGGTGCCTTCTTCAACTACGGCCGGCGGTGGGAAATAAATGGGAGTATCTGATGAAGCCCACCTAATTGCAATCAAGAATGACACAATACTCATCAGGCCCCTTCTCAATGCTTGTGGATAGGCGAGTTCGTTGGCCAAGTATTCTGGGCCATCATCATACTTTCTCTCTAGAATCTCTCTCTGCACTAAAGCGCCGATAAGTAGGGCTGTGAGACTTGTCCAGAAAAATAGATTTCCTTGACTAAAGACTCTGTTCGAGAGTGCCTTCTGCCTTTCTGCCTCTTTCTGAGCTTCTGACTCCTCAATTAAGAACAAGGTATCATAGTCGCCTACTGAAACAGTCCGAGTCTCCAAAGTAGCCCCTGAATCGCCAGATTGGATTGTATCCGGGGCATTTATTGTAAAGGATAGTATATTCCACCAATCTTCATCACCAGGGGCTCCGTCTCCATTGACTGAGTTTCCAGCCAACCAGAAGTATACATGTCCAGTGTCATTCATAGGAGCGGTCCATGTAATTTGCCAAATTCCATCAGAGTCAACATCAGAATGTGAAATATCTGACGGTGCGTCTTCGGCAACTCTGATGTCTTCATCTTCAGGCCAAGAGAATACTCCTATTCCGTCTGATGTCATCAAGAACCCTCCTTCTGTATTGCCATTGCCACCCGAAAGTGTAAGTGAGTCTGCAACCTTGATTACCATATCATAGGATTCTCCTAGTTCGTACATTACAGGAACGCCGGTGACCATAACTACAGCTCTAGTGGAGGCTGCACCGTTGTTATGGCATGAGCACCCATACTTGACTGTTGGATCACCATCAGAATTCTCATAGCCTGGTCCTGAGCTCATTCCCAGGGCTGGAATTGACATTATGGACATCACCAGAAGTATCACAAAGGCCCTCTTGACACTCTTAATCATACGCGCACCCATGTGACTATCGGGGGCCTGTGACAAATAACCATTGCTCGGAGTCATAACCACGCCATCCAATTATAGTTCCTTAACAGCCGAATTCAGTTGATTCATCATCTTCTTACCATCGCCGAATAACATCATAGTTTTATCCATGTAGAATAGATCATTATCGACTCCTGCATAACCCACGGACAGGCTTCTCTTGATTATGACAACAATCGATGATTTGTCAACATCCAATATCGGCATTCCGGCTAGAGGGCCCTCTCCGGATCTAGCGGCAGGGTTGGTAGTATCATTAGCGCCTATTACAACTGCCACATCACAATCTGGGAACTCTGAATTTATTTCGTCCATCTCAATTAATTTCTCATAAGGGACATTCGCTTCTGCCAATAATACATTCATGTGCCCGGGCATTCTACCAGCAACTGGGTGGATAGCGTAGAGTACTTCGCAATCCATCGATTCCATCAGGTCTGCAAACTCCTTGACTGCATGCTGACTCTGGCTAACTGCCATTCCGTAGCCAGGGACGACGATGACTTTCTGCGCACCATCCAGCACCATTGCGACTTCCTCTGGATCGCTTCCAACTTTTGTCCTTGTTAATTGATCTCTCTCGCCTGAACCGCCAAAGGCCTTGAAGAGCACATCGAAAAGTTCCCTATTCATCGCCTTACACATTATGAAAGTTAGAATTAGACCTGCCGCACCAACCATGGAGCCAGCGATGATTAGAACGTTGTTTCCTATGACGAAACCAGTAAACGCCGCGGCAATGCCAGAAAGCGAATTGAGGAGGCTGACTACTACGGGCATATCTGCACCGCCAATTGGCATGACGAAGAGTACCCCGAGAATAGTAGATGTGGCTACCAATGAATAGACCCAGTTCTTATTTTCCGGCTCCTGGATAGTCATAGCAATTAGTATTATTGAGGATAGCAATAATAGTACTTTGACATAATTTAACCAAGGTGGGCCCCAAGTCGGGAAGGAGACCCATCTACTTCTTCCCCTATCGTCTTTCTTGGTTAATGGGATGTAAAAACCGCCCTTTAGTTTCATCATTGCTACTAGACTTCCAGATAGGGTAATCCAGCCAACCAATGCAGATAGGCCTATAGCGGTCCATGTTGCATATAATTCGACACCCGGTTCGGGAACACCTTCTGAAATTCTCTTTAACGCCTCGGATAATCCCACCAAAGCAGAGGCGGCACCACCAAAGCCGTTGAACAGAGCAACCAGTTCAGGCATTCCAGTCATCTCAACACGAGTTGCCATCAGGTATCCAATGAGGGAGCCAACTGCGAGGCCTCCCACTATTAGCTCCCAACCGATTATCCCCTCAGACTGAAGTTTTAGTAGGGTGACAATGACTGCTAGTAGCATCCCTTGGGCTCCCAGCCTGTTTCCCGAAGGAGCAGTCCTCGGGCTAGAAAGCCTCTTTATCCCTACAATAAACATGGAAGCAGAGACCAGATATCCAATATCCCAGACAACAGGGTCGACCATTCATTTCCCTCCCTTTCTTTTCTTACCGGCTATCATCTCTAGCATCTTATTTGTGACCATGAAGCCCCCTACTACGTTGATTGTTGCCATCACTAGAGCGAGAAAAGCCAGAATAGCTGCAAACGATGTGTCCAATCCGCTGAAAGTCTCATTGGAGAGTATAAGTGCACCGACAATGGTAATGCCAGAAATAGCGTTCGCGCCTGACATCAGTGGCGTGTGTAACGTAGGTGGGACTTTACTAATTAGTTCGAAGCCCAAAAAAATAGCTAGCACGAATACGGTAATACTGCCGATAAGAGCTGTGAGCGTGAGTGACACTACAATATCCCTCCCAGTCTGGTTTGGTTTTGGTGTAGCTTTCCAGCATGACAGATCAGAACGCCACCCATCCCATCTACGAAAAAGTCCGAGCCTTCGGGCGGACCTATTAGAATATCATCTTCGGAATCTAAAATTAGACCATCCTCTCCGGATATGGATATAACGAAATTAGTTATGTTATTGGAGTATAGCATACTAGCCGATGAAGGGATCGTTCCTGCAAGATTATTAATTCCAATGATTTTAACACCATGTTTTACCACGGTTTCCCCAGGAGATGTAAGCTCGCAGTTTCCACCAACATCCGCATTCATATCGACAATTACTGAGCCATTCTTGAAAGAGCGAACCGCAGATTCTGGGATTGTAATAGGTGCTGGTCTTCCGAAAATTCGGGCTGTGGTTACTATCACATCAGCATCACTAGCTACTTCACATACAGTATCATTGACTTTCTGAATGAACTCAGGAGTCAGGGGCTTAGCATATCCTGACGCATCTTCGAAATCATCCATGCCCTCGACTTCAATGAACCTACCTCCAACTGACTCGATTTGTTCTGCTGCAGATTTTCTAACATCGGAAGCATATACAATAGCACCAATACGCTTGGCCGTAGCTATAGCCTGTAATCCTGCAACCCCGCTACCCATAATGACGAACTTAGCAGGTTTGACTGTCCCTGCACTAGTAGTCATCATTGGAATAGCTTTGGAGACATTTGATGCCCCTAGTAATACTGCTTTGTATCCTGAGAGGTTGTCTTGGCTAGAATTAACATCCATAGACTGAGCCCTGGATAGCCTTCTTGGAATCATATCCATACTGATTAAAGTAATACCTGAAGAAATTGCTTCGTTTACTATATCGGGATTTCTAAATGGATCTGCTACACAAATCAGTACTGAGCCTTCGGCGATATCTGATAATTCCGGGGGCCTGATAGAGACAATCGCATCGCAGGTTAGTACTTCTTCTCTGGAGCATATTATGCCGCCCCTTCCTTCGTACTCTTCATTCGAATGATTTGCATTCATTCCGGCGTCTTCCTCTATTAGTACTTCAAATCCAGACTTAGTTAATTTGAGTATAGAATTGGGCACTATAGCTACTCTCATCTCCCCTTGTGGCTCTTTGAGAACACCTAGACGCATAGTATCCCTCATTTGGTCGAGACCAATATAAACTTCCGAGATGTTGGCGCTTATTGAAACCGTCGGCTCACTAATCTCATTGTCTCGGAGATATTCTATTGGCCATTACAGAATGTTTTGTCGCAAAGTGCTAATACTCCAAACACTACCGCCAGTATGAGGAGAGATAGTGTCTACTGATTCTAGTAAAATTGCAAATGTTGGTACTGCTGATGATAGGATGAAAAAATCAATTCGTGTTGCTGTGACTGGGGCGGCGGGAAACATTGGATATGCACTGTTGTGGCGCATAGCGAGTGGTGATTGTTTCGGATCAAATCAACCAGTAACTTTGCAACTATTAGAGATACCGCCTGGAATGCAACGGCTAGATGGAGTAATGATGGAACTGAATGATTCTGCGTTCCCACTAGTACGCGGAATAGTCGGCACGGATGATCCCAATATAGCATTCAAAGAGGCTGATGTGATTTTTCTGGTTGGCTCACGACCGAGGACTAAGGATATGGATAGATCCGACCTCGTGGCTGCTAATGGCCCAATATTCGTAGGACAGGGTAAGGCAATTGATGCTGTTGCTTCATCGAATGTGAAGGTAATTACGGTCGGAAATCCCTGCAATACTAATGCGCTGATAGCTTGTGCAAATGCTCGTAGGATTCCTCCAAGGCAATTTACTGCAATGACACGCCTAGATCAGAATCGAGCAGTTGGTCAGATGGCCGGGCGTTTAGGGGTGCCTGCTTCTAGCATAAATGATGTATTTATCTGGGGAAACCATGCAAACACCATGTACCCGGATCCACGTTTCGCTACTGTTGATGGAAAAAGTGCAACGGAGCTGTTCGACAGAGAATGGCTACAAGGTGATTTCTTGGACACAGTAGCAACGCGTGGGAAGGCCATTATTGTCGCACGTGGGGCTTCTTCCGCCGCCTCTGCCGCTTCTGCTGCAGTGGACCATATGCGTGACTGGTGGCAAGGTACGGATGGCCGTATTGTATCCATGGCCCTACCTTCTGAAGGTTGGTATGGAGTTCCTGAAGGATTGGTTTTTAGTTTTCCATGTAGATGTGAAAATGGCGAGGTGATTGTCGTGGATAATCTTCCCATCGATTCGTTTGCACAGATGAAAATCGATGAGAACGTTTCTGTACTTATGGAAGAACGGGAAGCGGTAAGAGAGCTTTTAGGAAATTAGATAGGTGTATCAATGGGAGAATATGTTTACCTAGAGTCGGATGGTAAATTACTATTGGTATACGCTGATGGTACAGGTCCTGCGATACCCCAGATGGGGAGGGTTGAGTATGACTCGAATTCAGACTTAATACGCTTACCGACTGCTGGAGAGTTAGAAGAATTTGGAATACCTTGGGAAGAGATAAGGACGAACAGATTCAGACTTGCGCAAGAAGGACATGTGGTAATTCATGGAAGGCCAATTATAGATTGGCCGGGTGAATGGGCTTGGAAAGACTCTGTAATCAGCGACAATGCTGTTGATCCGGTCGTAAGAGAATCAGTATACAGAACGATACATAGAGTAGTAAGCAAGGTGCTGATTCTGAATTCTAAAAATGAGGTTCTAATGGCCAAAGTATCGAGAGGTTTTTTCACTGGATGTTGGACACTACCGGGAGGTTTCGTAGATTACGGAGAGCACCCTAGAGAAGCCGCTGTAAGGGAAGCTAAGGAAGAGCTTGGAATTGATATTGTTATTGATGACCCAAAAGGCGAGACAGGTAGTTCATTTGGGAGTGATGATGGTGCACTTATACGAGAAGAGATTTTTACAGAAGATGGGATAAATTGGATTTCGTTTACGTACAGATGTTACGCGGACTTTAGTCGTGATGAAATCACACCTAAAGATGATGAGATCGAGGATGCCATGTGGTTCAATGTCTCAGAGGCCTTGGATAATGCAGTATCGATTTTCGATATTGAGGCGATTCGTAAATTAAAATGAAATGGTGGGCCCGCCTGGATTTGAACCAGGGTCAAATGCTCCCAAAGCATCTAGCATAGACCAGACTAACCCACGGGCCCTATGGTTCCGCAAGGCATCTCTTGAATGAACGTTACTGGAGAATCGACCAAGAATTATCTGTATTTCTAAGAACCATTGATGATGCTTCGAGAAACTCCATCAGTTGTTCTGCACTCATTTTCTTGAGGTTTAGGGACACCATCGATTCATCTATCGAGTTAAGTGTAATTAGCTTATCTTCAAGTAGTGCATGAGATAGTATTTTGTCTATATCGATGCTAGTTAAACTATGTTTACTTCGTTCTGATTTCTCATAGGTTGCTAATCTGGATGATAGCTCACTGACAATCTCTCTTGGAACGTTTGCTAAGGAGACTGCTTCTCTCAGTTTGGAAGGGGATGAGAATATTTTCACAGTGGTCAGAGTTGTTTTACTGTTGCATTTTGGACAGTTGGCATTTGAATTGACTCTGGATCCGAAATTTCTTCCGCATTCGCATCTCAGCATAACCCAGCTTCCGCGCATGAACTAAGATAGAAGACGAGGTACAAGAGGTTGACTGATTAATCCTAACCTAGACAGAGCGCCATGAGCACTGTACGCAGGGCAACGGGATGGATTGTTACTATTGCCTTAGCCATGCTATCCTTGCATTCCATCATTACTTCCGGAGAAATAGGATACCAGTCATGGATATTCCTCCTACTAATGCCTTTTTCAGTGGCATTGGTAATATCATCTGGGGAGCACGAGTACCTGCCTGCAAATATATCTGATGAGTGGAAGGAAGATGAAAAAACAGATGAAGAAAAAACACTAAAACCGGGCGATTTTGGCTTCGATACGCCAGTTCTATGATTATACTAGACGTAATGTTTCCAAATTGTCAGGCGCGTATGTTTGTACTTTGAATGTCTCCCTCAAGCCTTTCCTGAAAGCGTTGCATGTTTGTGGATCCCCGTGGTGACAGATTATCTTCCTTGGAGTGGGATTTAATGCCTTAACATAGTCCATTAATTGGTTTCTATCGGAGTGCCCACTGAATCCATCTATTATCACCATATTACAACGTATATCTATCATTAGTGTCTGTCCCTTGTCAACCAAAGGAACTTGCGAATGGCCGTCCTGCAATCTCCTCCCAAGAGTTCCCGAGGCTTGATAGCCGACAAAACAAAGTGTGTTTCCTGGCTCAGGTGCCCAGTACTTGAAATATTCAACAATAGGTCCGCCCGTCATCATGCCACTTGTAGCTAAGACAATACAAGGGGTTGGATCGAGAAGTATCGATTCTCTTTGTTCTCTGGACTCGACTTGTTTAAACCATTTAGAGTTGAAAGGATTTTCAGTCCCCCCTCTGAGCATCTTGCCCCTTAGGTCTTTATTGAGGTAATTGGGGTGGCTTGTGTGTATTGCAGTAGCCTCAGAGATCATACCATCAAGCCAAACAGTTACTGGTGTGACTTTTTCAGATTTGAAAAGCTCATCTATTGCCATCATTACCTCTTGAGACCTACCAACAGCAAAAACCGGACAGAAAATTTTGCCCTTCCTTGATAATGTATCTATAATCAAATCATGTAAGTCTTGAGTAGCTTGCTGCCGAGTAGGCTGGATACTTTGAGGGCCTCCGTAAGTTGATTCTATAACTAGGGTGTCTACCTTATTGAATCTGACAGTGGCGGCATCGAATAACCAAGATTTCTCATACTTAATATCCCCTGAGAATAGTAGTTTGTGCTCTGTTCTTCCTTCACCTATTTGCATATATACACTTGATGATCCCAGAATATGTCCAGCATTTTCCATGGTCATTTTGATATCGGGTGCTATATCTGTCTTCTCACCCCAATTAACGTCTACCACGTGTTTGATACATTCCTGGATGTCGGATTTTGAGTAAGGTGCTTCATTTCCTTCGGCCTGAGCTACTTTGATGTAATCCATCTGCAACAGAGTCATGAGGTCCCTAGTTGGCTGGGTACAGTATACAGGGCCCTTGTATCCGTATCTGAATAGAACTGGCAACATTCCAATATGGTCTACATGGGCATGAGTGATTACAACAGCATCAATATTGTCGAGAGGGAGCATCTCAGGTGCGGCGAAGAAAGGTTGCACCTCACTTCTGTTATTGGTCGGCTTAGCGCCGCAGTCAATCAGAACTTTAGATTCGTTGGTGGTTACCAAGTGCATGGCCCTTCCAACCTCCCTGTAAGAACCAAGAGCCGTGACCCTAGCCCACGAAGGTCCGGGTCTTTGAGGCCTGTATATCCTGGTGCCGAATTTCCTGAGTAGTGTTTTCCTTTCATCGGCTAATTCCTTTCTAAATCTTCTGATGTCAGTTTGTGTTCTACTCTCTCTTGCTGGGGCCCTCACAACATTAACTAGCCATCCAATCTCATTTCTAAGCTGTTGAATATTAATGCCTTTCTGGCCCACTGCAGATTTAGGATCATCAGCTTCAATTGTAACTTCAGATAAAGCAGGATCTAACCATATTCTTCTTATCTGAGCCTCTGAAGGCATTATTCTAGAAACGGCGTCATTCACTTCATCTTCACTTGAAAGTAGCTCGGGATGTGGCCTTATCACTACTCTTCTCCTAATGGCCTTAGCGATTTTAACTGTCAGACTCTGTCCTCCAGCACCACCGAAGGAAGCTGGTTCTCTCGTGATTATGGATATTGATCCAGCTTCCAAATCTACATCATAATCTAATCCTTCTGGGACAATTTTTCCAATCTTATTCTTTATTTCTGAGAAAGTAAGCCTCATTTATTCACTTCCGGCTCACGCTAGCTTTCCTGCAAAAAACAGGTAAGTGCACTAAACGTGAATTTCATATTTCTTGGATGAGGCGAGAAACCTCTTCTTCTGACAGTTGGCGATAACCAGATTCTGGATCTATAACAGCTAAATCCATACCATTTCCACTGGCTGCATCTCTTTGAGCAGATGCCAAGAGGGCTTTTGCGGCTACACGAAGAGCTTCCTTCTCCGACATATTAAGTTTGAATTGGTCCTCAAGAACCCCATACATGTAAGGACTGCCTGAACCAGTCGCACAGTAGACGTCTGGAATTGACCCCCCAGCGGAGTCTATGCTGTAAACACTGGGACCTGAGCTATCTACACCCACAATAAGAAGTTGGACATAATGAGGCCTTCCAACAAGGATATTGGCAGTCAATGTGGCCGCGCCCTTCACAGTCATGTGCTTACCCTGTTTTAGTTCATAGAGTTTCAATTCTGCAGATAGAGTCCTAGACAAAGATTGGGCGTGCCCTACGAGTCCCGCTGTAGTAAGGGCCACGTAGTCAGAAATATCGAATAGTTTCTTAACACTCTTGTTAGCGATGAAATGACCCATGGTCGCTCTGTGATCTGCACCAACCACAACTCCGCCATCAAATGTAATTCCTATGGTACTAGTACCTGTCTTTACTGCATCAAGTGTGGGATCCATAATGTCACCGCCGGTGAGAGCCGACAACATCGTCTCACGTCAGCCCCTTATGAATCCGACGGGACCGCGGTTTGAGAAAACCTCCAACATTACGTTATGTTATGTAGATGGACCGGATAAATCAAGGGGCAACTGTATTCAGCAGTGTTGTGTCAAGAGACAGGGGCGAGGAGCCAAAGTGGATTGAAGTGAGAAACTCTGATCCGAATAGAGATATTCTGGCCCCCGGACAAGATTACCATGATCTTGGAACTTCATACCCAGATGCACCAGTTCCCCGTGTTACTGGCGATATTGTGATTAGAAGATGTGAGCTAGATGATCTAACCGGAATTTCCGAAATGATGAATTGGATTTCAGATGGGGACATGGTAATAGTCAAGATGGGCGAGATAATAAAAAATGATTTGGAATTGAATGTAGCTGTAAATAAAATTCAAAGATTTGTAGAGGATGACATAGCTGGCGAGGTCGTAAGGTTGGGAGATAGGCGTCTACTTCTGCTACCGCCTAACTTCACCAGCGGACATAGTAGTTGAGGGTAGATATGGAGAGCAGAATTGAGCAGTCTTGCCCTATTTGTGGCGATGAGAGTAGTCTTAAGATGATGGCACATAGCTCTGAAATACCTTATTTCGGAGAGCATACACAGATTACTATGTCGTGCCATAGTTGCGGCTGGAGAGTTACTGATTTTATTCCTGCAGAAGGGAAGAAGGCGGGCTCATGGACACTAATGGTGAGTTCGACTGAACACATCAGTGCCCGGGTGATCAGATCATCTTCATGCACTGTTAGAGTCGCCGAGCTCGGACTAGAGGTGACTCCTGGATCAAGCTCTACTGGATATATCTCTAATGTTGAGGGAGTCCTAGATAGATTCGCAAGTGCTATTGGAACCATAAGAAGACAAGCCGACGTAGAAAGGGATGAAGATACCAAAACTAAATGTGATGAGTTGCTATTCAGGATTGATAAGGTCAAGAATGGGGGCCTACCTGTGACTTTAGAGCTTCTTGATCCGGTTGGCCATAGTCAAATTCTGCATGAAGATGCAGTATCATCGGAAATTTCTGAAGAGGATGCGGAAGAACTAGATCCGGGGCCAGTTTATCCTGTTTTTGATGTTTCGAATGAAAAGTTAAGTTGAGTCGCTAGCGATGAACTCATCTGTCCTTTCACGCCAATATTCTCTTTTCTCGGCGATATTATTTAGCCAAACTGTAGCTTTATCGATACATAGTTTCTTGATTTCCCCGGCCAACATTATACCACTCTCGTAGTCCCTTCTAATTTCTGTAATTGCTGAGTCATCGGGCTCGAAAAAGTACTGGAGATATTGGAATGAAATATCTTTGGAACAATCCCCGCCGAGCCTCCTATGTTCCTCCACTGTAGACTTGCCCCCACTAATTGCCCTGTTGACCTTCTTGGACATCGACTCGATAGTGTCGCTCATGAAGATAGTAGTTTCGGGCCTGGATGAAGACATCTTTCCTCCCGTCATTCCAGGGGCGAATCTATGATAGGTTGAGCAGGGGGGCATTAGGCCTAGGCCGCCTAAATTCCTCTCTAGTTGTAGTAACTTCATTCTTATCTGGTGTTTGTCAGATCTAGTTGCTCCGGGAATATCCATGGTCCCATGCTTAGGATTTACAGAAAAGTCAGCGAATCCAAGTGAAGAGATTGAATTGATTATTTTATTGAAAAGAGCCTCTCTAGTAGAGCGGTCAATTCTACCATTACTGGCTACACCAAATATTGAAGAGTTATCAGGCTGAACTGATAGTGAGATAGTCAGCCCTCCTGAGTTCCTCTCCTTGATATTGAACCAATTAGTCTTGCCGACAATATCCCTAGTAAGTCTGAGATGTGGGTCCTGATCAATACCAACAGGGACTACGATTGGCCTTAGTCCGCCAAATTCATCTAATTGTGGATGAACAATATCTCCGACCTGTACCAGAGGGGCTTGGACATGTGCCAGGTTAGTGTCCCCAGAAAAACCGTAAATTGACTCAAATTCAGATAGGTTAGTCCTTCTTCCTAATGTGAATCCTAGCCTCTGAACTTCCGGCCTGGAGCTTTGAAAGTATACTTTTGTCTCAGATGGATCTAAGCCCAATGCGGCATAGTTTAGTACATACTCTTCTAAAGCAGTTTTACGACCTTGGGAAATTGAAGTTCCACGTGTTGCTAATGCTTCCAAATCTGCAACAGCAACTGTTACATCAGCTCCATGGCCTTGAAACCACTTAACTTGCTCTATTACCATACTGTGTCCCAAATGCATTTTTCCACTGGGCATAAGACCAGTTAGTACGCCGAATGGAGACTTATCTCTAATGGATCGAATTGCAACATCTAGATCCCTGTGGGCGAAAACAATGCCCCTACGATGCAGCATCCCGGGTTCGGGAATAGTAGTATAATCGACCTTTTCTAGACCGAACTGATTAACTATTCTAGAGTAATCTGTTTCACCATCGGTAGACCATGGATCAATACCGACGTCCTCATTCATGAGTGTTGGAATGTAGCCCCCTCAATCAAGTCATCGCTGTTTAAGAGTCGAAAATAGCTAACCGAAGGTGCAATAGCGTAAAGCCGACTCCAACGATACATGAAATTGATACATTGCTTTGGTGCTGGCCTGGTCGGCTCATATGTAGCTACTAAACTAGCTGAAAGTGGCCACGAAGTGCATGTTTATGACATAAATCAGAATAATATTAAGTTTGATAATCAGCAAAATATTACCTTCCATATTGGAGATATATTTGATCGCGATTTAGATGCACTAGGAAACGATGATATTTTTGTCAATATGCTCCCGGGAGATATTGGCCATACTCTTACAAAGAAGCTTGCTAGTAAAGTACGTAGGCGTATAGTGGACCTTAGTTTCAGCGAGAAAACTCCCGACATAGGCCTCCAAGAAGGAATTGGTACTGGTACCAAGATTCTCTGGGATGTAGGGATAGCACCTGGACTGTCAAATATGTTCATCGCTGAAGCACATAGGATCATGGACGGATTGGAGATAGCTGAAATAAAAGTTGGGGGCAACCCTGCTGAAAAAAAAGGCGGTTGGAACTACATGGCGCCTTTCTCTCCTAGTGACGTAATAGCGGAGTATACCCGTCCGGCTCGTGTGGTCAGAGAGGGTATTGTCAAGATTGTCCCTGCTCTCTCGGAGAGACACACAATAGATGTCCCAGGAAGAGGTACCATGGAGGCCTTTCTTACAGATGGATTACGTTCGATAATGAGCAATATACCAGCAAAGGAAATGTCAGAATACACCGTCAGATGGCCGGGCCATATAGAGAAGTTCATTCAAGAGAGAGAAGCAGGCTCACTGGATATCGATGAGATGATCAACGAATGGAGGTTTGACCATGAAGTGCCTGAGTTCACATGGATGCAGGTATCGGCAATAGATACTCTTGGAAACAAAATGGATTGGGTAGTCAGCGACTCCGGTGGATATGATGGGTCATCTATGGCTCGAACGACTGGGCTTGTGACAGTCGGATGTATTCAGGCTTGGATTAAGGATTCCGACATGTTGGCTCCGGGCATACATGCCCCTGAAAATCTTCCAACAACAGCGGTGAAATCTATTATCGATATGATGCGTAGTAACGGAGTAGAAATAATCGGCCCAGATATTATCTTATGACGCGAATTTTGGCGGCATTTGGGATCCTATTCTTCTTCATCCATATCCACTATCCTCTTCACGATAATCGGAACTGCTATCAGAACTGATAATGCGATTAATGGGAGGCTCCAGTTAATTTCCTCCTCGGAAGGCCTTTCAACTAGCCACGTGAATGTCAAAATGGATTCTTGAAAATCCGATGACCATTGGAAGAGATTAGTTGTATGATGGCCGACAATAGTAACAGCATAATCTAAATTATTGAATGTGCCCAATGGCCTGTAAGAGACGTTGTTCAGATTTTTGTCTACAGTTACCTCAACGGATGTTCCGGGCATTAATGTGAAAAATGCACCGGATTCATATGTCCTCCAACCCTGTTTTAGCTTCCTTTCTGTGGCACTAATATCTGGAAATTGCTCGCCTTTTTCGTTGTAGACTTCAAGAATATTTCCATCAATATCGATAGTGACTGACCCCGGAACATCCCATTCGGTGGATGATATAGGATTAGAGATAATTATCTTATTTTCTTCGACTTTAACCTCTATGTTGCTACTCGATATTTCATGGAAATACCATTCTCCCCATGTAGTAAACCACACTTCTTGATCTTCCAGCCAAGAAATTAGATCCTTATCCTCTCTGACCTTGATATCATCAACCCTTGCTCTCCACCAGATACTCACCAAGGAGTCTTCTTCAGCAGACTCAAGAAGTTGTATATTTGCTGAGTTCTTCTCAATAGTGCCCCCGTTCCTCGGGAACGATGTCAATCCCTCCGGAAGACTCTGGATCATATCGCCTGTGATTAGGAATCCAGAATCAAGTAGCGCATTGGCAGTTTTATTATCTATGTAATCACCGACAATGCCGAAAGAAATCGGGTTTTTTCCCCATCTGGAAGAATTGGTATGACTGACTAGGTAGTCTTTACACGCTTCTATGACCCAGTTTTCCTCTATACTATCTATTCCTTGAAATCCATGACAGCCAAATTCATCCCCATTTTCCATCCTCTCAGGGCCAATAAGATTGGTTAGCCATCCATCATCCGTCCATTCCCCGGCCACACTAGGGGAAATTATGGGTATTAGTAACACTGAAACCAATACCAGCGAGAGTGTTTTGCGTGCTGGCATATCACTCGCAGGGGGTAAATGTCTAGAATATTTGTCATTGCACCACAAAGAGTGAAGACCCTTTCTCATTGGGGGGCATGTGGCCGCACTCAGTTCAGAGGACTTACACACATTCTCATATCTGTCGGATATTGGCGGTACTGACGAGTCATTCTCAGTCCCTTTGATTTATCGGTTCTTGGTAAGGTACCTTTCCCCAATTGTTAGATTTTTTTTCAATGTTAACTACACGGGGCTAGAAAGAATTCCAAGAAAGGGGGCCATGATTATGACTTCTAACCACGTTTCCAATTTAGACCCTATCTTCAAGATTCTTGCTGCTAGGAGGCAAGTATTCTATCTGGCCAAGGAAGGGCACTTTCAGAAGCAACCTAACCGATTCATCATGAGGAGTAACGGGATGATAGAGACAATAAGGTCAGAAGGTGGCAAAGATGCCCTCTCTCGGGCTCATGATGTGCTAAGTTCTGGGTTTGCGTTAGGAATATTTCCTGAGGGAACTAGATCTAGAAATGACTCCCCTCCCTATTTGCAAACTGGAAAGACCGGCGTAGCTAGGCTCGCTGCGAGCTTTCCCGAAATACCCATATTTCCAATATCAATTATTGGATCCAGAGAAGTAATGCCACCGGGTGCGAATTTTATTAGATTCTGGAGAAGAATAGATGTCCATATAGGAGAGTCGGTTACATTTGGAGAATGGCTTGTTTCGCCAGACGGAGGAGATTTTACGAAGAGTCAGTTGGAGAGTCTAAAATCAATTGACGGGCATGGAAGAGACTCGATTATGAAGTCCCTATATCGTAAGTTCACAGATCAATTAATGGGTACGATCAAAGAAATGGGTGCGCCTTGAATAGCCGCATCCTTGAAGGACTGCCAACCATACGTAGGCATAATGGAGCAATACTTGGACTTCCTCCGCCGTATTCTCGACGAGGGCTCGTTGAAGGAAGATAGAACTGGAACGGGGACTGTCTCACTGTTCGGCCATCAAATGAGGTTTGATCTATCTGATGGGCTACCTGCCGTGACTACCAAGAAATTACATTGGCCCAGTGTTATTCACGAGCTTCTTTGGTTCCTTTCTGGTGAGACCAATGTAGGTTATCTGAGAGATAATGGAGTGAGGATTTGGAATGAATGGGCAGATGAGAATGGTGATTTGGGTCCAGTGTATGGAAAGCAATGGAGGAAGTGGGAAACACCCGATGGCAGAGTGGTGGATCAGATTAGTAATGCGGTGGAGATGATAAAAGAGAATCCAGAAAGTCGCAGAATAATAGTTTCAGCATGGAATGTCGGAGAATTAGACAAGATGGCATTGATGCCCTGTCACGCTTTCTTTCAGTTTTACGTAAGAGATGGAAAACTATCATGTCAACTTTACCAGAGAAGTGCGGATGCATTCCTTGGAGTGCCATTCAATATCTCTTCATACAGCCTATTGACATGCATGATTGCTCAAGTCTGTAACCTTGAGCCCGGGGAGTTCATATGGACTGGCGGGGATTGTCACCTTTACAGTAATCATATTAATCAAGCCAAGGAGCAGATTGAACGTGAGCCCCTCGCACTACCCAAGCTTGAGTTAGATACTGATATTGATTCGATAGATGGTTTCGACTTCTCTAGCATCAAAATACTGAACTACGAACATCATCCACATATCCCTGCTCCGATTTCAGTATGAGGTGATAAATTGAAAATATCTATGATAGTTGCCATGGATGAAGATGGATACATTGGACTAGGTAATGACTTACCTTGGAAACTTTCAAGTGATTTATCCAGATTCAAGAAACTCACCGAAGGAGATGGATTCAATGCGGTAGTCATGGGCAGGAAAACATGGGACTCACTACCTGAGAGTTTTCAACCTCTGCCTGAAAGGCTCAATATCGTGATGTCTAGAAATACTGGATGGGATAATGAGGATGCAGAAAATGCATTGTACCCTGGGAGGGCGATCGAAATAGCTTATGCTGACGGTTGCGAGGAATGCTGGATAATTGGTGGCGCTCAAATATACGAGATGTTTCTAGAACACGTGAACGAAATCCATGTCACTACAGTCCATACTTCTGAAAGTGGAAGTATTACATTCCCATATTGGAATAGGGATAATTGGATTGAGGAAAAGGTAGAAGAGACAGAAATTGATGAAAGGAATGAGTTCAGAACGACTTATTCCATATGGAAGCTGCAGTAATATGGATTCTTACGTTTTTGTCAATATAATCAGAGGGTTATGCGCCACATTAGGAGGAGTGTTCTTTTTCTATGTTGGAGTGTTACATTTTACAGATACTAAATGGTTTGAGCCGATAGTCCCAGCAGTAATCGGATATGCTGAATTTTGGGTTTTAGTCAGCGGGGTAGCGGAGATATTGGTTGGCATTGGACTAATGGCTTCTGGGATTGAGATTTTTCTTGATTCTGGAACATATTACAGTCAAAGGGCCGGTATCTCGAGTGCTTTGCTCCTGGTTATTTTATATCCTGCCAATCTGTACATGTGGATATACGATGTTGAATTAGGAGGAGGGGAGTCATTATCTTCAACTGGACATGTTGTCAGGCTGCTACTACAGATAGTTGGTATCTTGGTTAGCCTTTGGATTTCTGGAGTCTCCATTGACATCATTAAGAGAGGACGATAGGCGGAAATTAGGCAATATGTTAATTCATAGGCATTCGATGGGTAGTTTATGAGTGACATGAAAGATATTATCACAGAAAGATTTTCTGATCTTGCGGGAATTGAATATTTTACATTCGCTTTCAACATCTTCGTTTATTTGTTCTCCAATAGCATTGTGTCACATCATAGAGATATTGATGAGGATACAATAAAGTCTAGAACAAGGCTATTACATGGATTCAATCTTTTGGTCTTTATTTCTTTCATAGCTTCCTTGATATTAGTGGACGATGGCTTTCCAGCGGATGCGGTCAGTAGGACATCTCTTACCCTTCTAGCATCGTACCTAATATTCAATGCAATAGAGGCTCTGCTACTTTCTAAATATGGTGAAGACATTGAGGTAATGGGAGTTTCGAGAAAGGTGGAGACTCCAACCTCTAGGACCCTGGAAATAGTGGCTTTTTCAGTCATCGTGATGACTGTGCTTATCGGACTGATAAATGTCTGGGACATTACTGGCCTATTGGAAACTACTGGAGTGATTGGATTCCTCGCATTGATAGTATTTACTACCAAGGACTACTGGCTGAGAGATTTCCTCAGTGGAATTTTGGTGATTGGGGGAAACAGTGCAAGAAGAGGAGACGTTATTTCAATTCCCGAGGCGGGAATTCTTGGAATCATACTGGAAATTAGGGGCCTTCAGACTAGAATAAGAGACTTGGCCCAGGGACATGATATAGAAATTCCAAATTATAACCTTCTTCAATATAGGACCGATTACCTCAGAAAATCAAAGGGAGGGCCGTTCAAAGATTTCATTGAGTTCCATATAGGATATGGCACTCCCAGTGTAGATGTCAAGAGTTATTTGAATGCGGTATACAAAACTGTTTCAGAATCTAGCTCTTCAGTAGATGCTCTGAGAGAACCAAAAATTACCATTACAGAAAACTCAAACAACGCCGCAATTTGGAGGCTTACTTATGTGCTGGAGAGGCCTTACCAACTACTATTAGTGAGGAATTCGATAAATATGGCCGCATATGAACTACAGGACGATTATGGCATTCAACTGAGTACCCCTCAGTTGGAGAAGCTGGTCGAGGTTTAGGTCTGGCCCTTGTATTCTGTGACCCTTATCCCGAGCCCTCCCCTTTTTGATTCTCTTAGCATAATTTTATCAATTTTCTTATGGAACTCAGATTCAAGATCAACATTCATGGCCAGAGAATGCCCAAGAATTAGTATTAGAAGATCCGCTAACTCCTCTGAGGCCTCAGATTTAGGCTTACCCTTTGTGATGGCGGCGGATAATTCTCCTAATTCCTCAACTGTCAGTGCCAGCCTATAACCCATGTCATGCCCATTATTTTCTGGGGACTCGAAAGAGTGTTTGTGATGAAACTTTGCTACTCTCTGCATCATAGTTTCCCAAGATCCATCGGGAGTTGATTTTACATCATCAGATAACCAGTCATCAACACTAACCTTCCTAGGCATGTTATTCGCACTGAAGGGGGAGAAATCAACTTTCACATTCAATGACTAGAAAACTCGCGGAGAAGGGACACGATGCATGTAGAAACTCTAGACCTCATGGTTGAAGCCAGAAAATCTACGGCGCTGTGGTCTATGCTGGCTTCTGGATCAATTGGGTCCCTTCCTGCGGCCCAATTTGATGAGCATGCTAAGGCCAGATAGGGAGTTCCGATTTCAGAAACTAATCTACTCTCCGGGCCTAGTGTCATACCTACAGTATCGGCACCGAGTCTTTCCAGGGCTGAAATCTCCGAAGGAGACTCAAACTGAGGTCCGACGCACTGTGCTACAATCACATCATCAGGGCATCTACCCTGTGTCTTGGAAAGTGAATCCATACAAATATTCGTGGCCTTCCTATTGAATTGTGAGGTTCTGTCGAAGTGTATAGCATCATCATCGAAAAATGTCCATGGTTTGATAGCTAAATCAAGTACATCAAGAGTTATTCCAATTGTTCCGGGAGGCATATCACTCCTCATCGAACCAACTGAATTTATACTAATTATCAAATCGGCTTGTAGACTCTTGACGGCTGCAATATTAGCTCTATGTTCTATCTTGTGAGGAGGGGTCCTTTTTCCCTCTGTTGAATGGTGTCTGTCAATAACTGCAACTGTGCCTTCTGGAATTTTTATTATTGAAGCAGGGACCTCTCCCCAATCGGTATCAATTCGAAGAGTTGATTTTTCTTCAATCGTGTCAAATTCATCTGTTAAGGCACTCATGCCAGTTCCGCAAATCACCGCTATGCGGGTCATTATATCACTCCATTATTCTAGAGATTAAATCTGCCTTTTTCCCTGAGACTGGTTTACCGGCTTCTTTGAGTACTGCCTTAAGTTGTGCTACTGTCATACCTTCATAATCAATTTCTTCATCCGTGTCTACGGATTCTACATTGGATTCGGTGTCATGTGATTCATCTTCATCTAGATCTTGGGATTCATTTTCATCCTCAGCATCCTCTGTCTCTTGAACGACCTTTCTTGTTGCTTCCTCTTCAGCGATAATTTCCTCTAATGTTGGACCATCATTAGTGACTACCCCGGATTGAATTAATTGAGTCCTCCTTATCATGACCATTCTTATCGGACTAATCTTTGATGCTTCTTCCTTAATTAGTGCCTCGAGCTCCCCATCCATGACTGATTTTTGCATGGAAACCCAAGTTGAAGATGCCCCGGCTTTCAGAATAGTGTCCCTGGCTACAGATCTAATCTCATTCTTCTGACTAGACTTGACTCTTTCTCTGGTCAGAATTAATGGCTTGAATCTAACATAGAATCCATCTTCGGTTACGACATCTACAGTATCGTCGATTTTTCCCCTATCTCTCCTTACCTGCCTTCTGACGTGGTCTTGCATCATCTGGTGACCGATAAATTCGGTTATCGCATCATTCCCGAGAACATCGGAAACTCTGAACCTTATCTTAACATGCATCTTTGAGAAGTCGCCATCAAGTTCATTCTGCATGATCTCATAATTTCTACCGATTAGCATTTCTGGATCTTCTGCCAGAGTTTCTCCGATTACTCTGAATGACCATGGATTTCTTGGTGCCCTTATGGAAAACCATCTCTTGGACTTCCACTTATCTTTCTGCCTTCGTGCCGCTGCTCTTGCCTTTGCTCCCTTTGCCATTACAACGACCTCAATATCGGGGGCTTCCCCGCCTGCGGCCTTGCGACCCACACTTAGTATTTGAAACAGGCCCCAATGATGGTCATTAAGGTAAGTGACTATGAGTGACCCATTGCCGCCTAGTAATATGGGAGTACTACGGGGCGAGTGGCGGATTCACGCTTGTGAACTGGATGACGTCGCACTTATCCAAGAATCCTTGGAATGGCTGTCGGGGATTGATGGATCTGTAAAATGGACAGAGGAGAAGTCATTTCATGGACCTTTATTGGTCACTGGGATTGTTAAGCTCGAGAGGAAAAAATTGGCCAGAGAGTGCATTAAAAGACTTGGAACGAAAACTCTTCTCGAGCTTCTTTCAGATGGTTTGGAAATGAGAGTTGATGAGAATAAAAATCTGCATTTGAGAATTAGTCTATCTAGGCTTGTGAAGGGAGAAGTTAGACTATGTTCCAATGATAGAAACGAGGCTTTCGTGAAGGGTGTTTTCAAAATTGAATCTTATCCCGGTGATGACCATATTGAAGTAATTACGGATTTATTGAAAAGCATGGCGTAGTTAATCCTTGATTGTGAATCAGAGCAAGACTTCAAATGCGTTGACTGCAAGTGAAGCTTGAGTATTATGACACATGTAGTCACAACAGCGTGCGTAGACCACAAGTACCAAGATTGTGTATCTGTCTGTCCAGTTGAAGCTTTTAGAGAAGCTGATAATTATTTGGTCATCGACCCGGATGAGTGCATTGATTGCGCTGCGTGCGTGGCAGAGTGTCCCGTAGAGGCGATTTTTGCAGACACAGATCTTCCAGACGAATTCGAATCATGGCTTGACAGGAATGAAGAAGAAGCGTCGAATCTGCCTATTGCGGAGGGTGACTCCCCTGTTCTGGCCTAATTGTTAAGATAATTATTACATAGGTTCTTGAGTGAGTTATGATAGGGGAGTACATGAGTACTGCCTTTGATATGGCCAAAATGCGTCACGGATCTGAGCTCCTTAAGAGGGGTTTTGCTAAAATGCAAGAGGGTGGCGTAATTATGGACGTTGTAACACCTGAAGAAGCCCACATAGCCGAGGACGCAGGTGCAGTCTCAGTCATGGCTTTAGAGAGGGTTCCGGCCGATATTCGTGCCATGGGGGGAGTTGCTAGAATGAGCCATCCCCAGATGATAAAGGAGATAATTGAGACGACCAGTATTCCAGTAATGGCCAAGGCTAGGATTGGACATAGTGAAGAGGCACGGGTTTTAGAGCAGTTGGGCGTGGACATGATAGATGAATCCGAAGTATTAACTCCTGCCGATCCATTCTTCCATATCCCAAAGAGTGATTTCACCATTCCGTTTGTTTGTGGTTGCACAAATCTTGGAGAGGCCGTTAGGAGAATAGCGGAAGGTGCCGCTATGATAAGAACCAAGGGAGAGGCAGGTACAGGAAATGTCGTTAGTGCCGTACAACATGCCGTTATTGTGAGTAAAGAAATTGAGTATCTTTGTGAAATTGAGGATTCTCAGAGTGATGAGTATGATGAGATAATGACTTCTGTAATGGATGGTTATCATCGAGTTAAGAGGGGGTCGAGTCTGAATATTGGCTCGAAAACTACACCCTTTGGAAAAATATCTGATTTGTATGCCGAAGTAGAATCGGTGTTAGCAGATGTAGTCAAAAATAAGCGCTTGCCAGTTGTTACTTTTTCCGCAGGAGGAATTGCTACTCCGGCAGATGCGGCTTTGATGATGCGTCATGGGATGGACGGGGTTTTCGTCGGCTCTGGCATCTTCAAGAGCTCTGATCCAGCTAATACGGCCGAAGCCATAGTAATGGCCACACATCACTACAACGATCCTTCTATCGTTTCTGAAGCCTGCTCAATGATTGGCGAAGCTATGCCTGGGTTAGAGATTGAGACACTAGAGGTTAGACTGGAAGAAAGAGGATGGTAACTACTTTCTAGTTTTCCTGAAAGCTCCAACTTTCCTAGATTTCCTTCTTTTCAGAGGAATTGCAGTATTTGCATTGGGAGAAGCTTGGGGATCTCCTGACATTGAACCACCCAGTGTAAGGGATCCCTCGGAGAGTAGCCTATCAGTAAGGGAGTCTGCAAGGCCCTCATCCTTATCTGGTGTCTTGAGAGCCTCTCTAACAGACTCGTTATGCTCCCTGATCACTCTAGCTCTTTCATCCCTTCTGGACTTCATTTCGTCTCTAGCCTCGTTCACTTCTTTTAGGAGAGACTCAATTTCTGCATGGACTGCGTTGGCCAATTCTTTCGACTCTACGAATATCTCGTGAAGCCTATCCCCTTCTGACCTCAGGAAGTCACGTTCTTCTAGCATTGGTTTTACTTCCTCCCAAATAGCGTCTGCTTCTTCATGAGCTTTTTTCATCTCTTCGTGTTGAGCGTCTGCTTCTGCCTTCAGGGTCTGGATAGTTCCTTCTAGATCACCTAGGTCGATATTTATGGCCTCGAACTCGGCGGCCTTAGGAAGAAGCTCATCTCTTCTGGAAGCCAGATTTTTCAGTTTTCTCAGAAGTCTATTCTCGGCTTTTAATGTCAATGTCCCATCAGTCATCAGCTTATTCTCTATTTGTGAAATCTCAGCAATCGCCTCTGATAGTTCAACGACATCTGACTTTGCTTTACCAGCTTCATTTCTCCTCCCTTTCTTGCTATTGATAATTTCCCTTATTCTAGATTGTATGGCATCCCTTTGAGTTTGATGTGCCTTTGCCCTGGATCTAACTTCTTTCTGCTCAGTCAGTTTTTCCTCTATGTTTGACCTTATTTCCTTTGATTGGTCTTGGACTGAGTTCCTTGAATTGGCGGCCCTTCGGGCGTCCTCGTTATGTGATGCCCTTTGATCCCTCATTCTTCTTAGCCTAGCCTCCATGGCGTGTAGCCTGGATTTTAGATCATCGTCGGGACCATTTTCCTCATCATTCACGACTATGCGACAAGGTGGATGTTCTTGAATGGAACTCATCAGAGAAGACCTAGAACAGAGCCTGCCAAGGGAAGTAAAGGGGAAGTCATAGCAATGAGAGCGCCTATCATGAACATCGCCCCCACAGTCCTTCTAGTTCTCGTTATTAAGTCGCTTCCGACTTGGACATTAAGCACTCTTCCTGAGATGAGATTTCCTGAGTCGTCCTCAAGCCTTACTGTAACCGTAGCCTCTCCTTTGATGGAGGGAAGGAGGCTTTGCCAAACGATACTTGTACTATTTGTCATTTCTTGAATCATAAAAGAAAGAGAAGAGGGATTGAGTGGATCTGATGAAGAAATGAGAGGTGATGAATGTAACCTATACACACACTCATTGGGCTTGAAATCTGGAGTTTGGATCTTCAGCACTATATCCCTTGGCTCATCACCAGAATTGAGTATGAATGCAAATAAGTTTGCTTGACCGACGACGAGATTCTCCATATCGACATCGAACCAGAATCCTCCATCAGAGCTACTAATGCCTCTCCTCATCCTCATTCTATCATGCAATCTGAAAAATGGCTTGCATTCACTTCTAGCGTGTTGAAGTAGTCTATCCCAAGTTTCTTCACCAACCTCTGGGTGTCTGAAAAGACCATCTATCGCTGTTGGCTCGACCATCAATTCCAGATTCTTTCTGAATTCAGATTCAGATATTAGGGACGATCTTCTCAGGTGAAGTAGCAACAGAAGTGACTCTTGTAACTCGGAAAGCGTGCAACCTTCTCTGAGTTCCGATCTCACCGTTTTTAGATACTCCGTAATTCTAATTCCCAAAAGGGGATCAATATGGGCTTTAATGACATCATTGAAAGGTCTGGTCAACAGTGCTGGATGGATTGGAGGAGAGAACGCCTCGAGCATCCCCCAAGGTTCGGAAGCATTGAATCTGGATCTAACAGAAATTAGCTGGACCCCGTAACCAGCCAAGAGACATCCAGTAGACAATGCCAAGAGGACGGGGCTAACCTGTTCTTCGCCGGATGGAAACCACAGCGATAAGGCGAGAAGAATTGATGAGATTCCTATCAGAGATGAAATTGCTGTAACCTGTCTGATTGAGCCATCCAATGTCGCCCTCATCTCTGCATATCCATGAGAGCTCCTAAAAGTCAATCCAGATGAGGTTAGTGCGTCCGCTTCATGATGAAATATTGTTCTTGAATAGGTCATCATCCTAAGTAATATTGTGAGTAGGAATATATCGGCAATTAGAATTAGCAATGCGACGGCATATGTTGTACGGACCAATGAAAATCCGCCAGCGGCTTCCCTGAGAGTATCGTTCCACCATTCCATATCGTTACTGCCGTAGGATTGGGCGGCCCCAAGTAGGACGATTGTTAACAATGGAAGGAATAGTACTAGCCTAGCCCCTCCGCTTACCAATAATCTATCCAACCTCAAGAGTGCAGATTCTTTCGAGCGTAGGGTGTCGTCCATCCAAGTGGTCCCTGCAGTAGAGATATTGGAAAATGGGACAGAAGGAGCAGGTGGGGGGACACCGGCTAGCTCGTCCGCCATGGAATCGAGGTTCAAATTTTCACTATCTTTATCAATCATGCAAATTCTCCGTACGCGATAAAATCTTTTTCGATATGTATTCACTTATCGAAATCTTATTCCCATCACAGTAGATACCATCCTCATTCATTTTTATCTTTGACCCAATACCTAAACCGACTAAACTCAGAGTCTTAATTTCAGTGGTGCTCAAAGCAATAATTTCAATTGTTGCTGTGGTCCCAATTGGAAGATTGTAAAGTGGAAGTAAAAGACCATTATTAACTGGCTTCACCGATCTCTTGACAGTAGGAATTCTTACTCCCCCTGGAGTCTTATCAGGATACCCTAGCATCCTGTCTAGCGCTTCCTCCAAATCCGGGGTGATGCCATGCTCCATTTTGCAGGATACAGCATCTACATCGCCATCAAATCCGATTATATCTATGAGTAAAATCTTCAATAGTCCCTCTCTTCTTTTAATGCCAGCCGCAGTATTGAAGCCTTTTGGAGTAAGCCTACAGCCCTTGTACGGAATATATGTCAGTAAATCTCTTTCCGATAGTCTTTGAATCATTTCAGTAGTAGAAGCGTTAGAAACTAACATTGATTCTGCTAGTTGTGAAGTTTTCACAATTGTACTTGGCTCTTTATCATATATCTCAAAGATCTTCTTTAGGTACATCTCCTCAAATTCACTTAGTTCATCCATCTAAATCGCCTCCAAGTGCCATGAATTCACATCTGCATGCGGGGCATCTAGACATCACTGGCCTCTTATCTAGTGGGACCTTTAGCAACTGATCGCATGAGGGGCATGGAAGTATATCGGTATCGGACATAGACGATACATCTACTGATTTTTCTAAAATTTTATTTTGGATATTTTCTTCATTTAGAGTGGATTCGTCATTAATCTGGATTTTTTCTTTTACACCTACCTCGAAACTGTTTGAACAGGCTGGACATCTCACTCTTCCTATGTGATCGCCTGGAATACTGAGCCTCTGACTACACGTTGGACAGGATGCTTCAATGTTATCCCGCTCTCTCCTCTTCTCAATTCTTGAAGTTGAATCGGGGCCTTTCTTTTCGGTATCTGGCGTTCTTTCTGTCGCGACGCGCCAGAATGCCAATATCACCATCATCAAAACTAGCCCCGAAACTGCACCCAAAAGTGCGGCAGTCGGATCAAAGGGGATCTCGAAGCTGTCTGAAGACCTTTGATTAGCCTGAACTGCTATACTTCCAATTGCAGTACTTATGTCCGATGAAAATTTTACTTGAAGGGCCGTAGTTCCCTCGTCCTGCCAATCCTGGACGGTCAAGGATATTTGCTTGGACTCTCCAATATTTATTCGGGCTATGGATAGTCCTGAATTAGTGTAAATAAATCCATCTGAGACTCTAGAAAGAGATACTTCGCCTGGCATAGAGTTTGAATTGCCCTGATTGGAAATTGTACATGTGATTACTAGTGTGTCGGAAAAATCGAGATTAGCGGGGTTCTGGGAACATGAGGAAATCTCTATTATTGGCTGTGGACTGATTAGCTGTACATCCAAATCAGGAGTTTGATTTGAAGTCCAACTTAATGCACTTATGGAAATCCTAATTCTATCTAGATCAAGACTTGGATTAGGAATCTGAATATTGAGCTCTCTTACGCCATGGGACAGGGTAATCGTGAATTTCTGAAGCTCTTTAGACACTCCGGATTCAAATTCATTTATCGATACTTGTGCCTTTCTTTCGGGACCTTCTGTGAGAGATATCCAATAGCTGATATCTAACCCGCCAGAAGCAGACCAGTCACTTGATATGAGGCCCATTTTAACCTGCTGTCGTGGGAGAATTGTGATTGTGTGAGTTCCAGTCAAATCAGGGGATACACCTCCTAAATCGCTGTTAATTTTCCACTGAAACTGCTTTTCCCCATATGATGTAAAGTTGAAATCAACTGATACCTCTCTGCTTGAACCGGGGCTAATCAAAACAGGTTCTCCTGACAGTATGATCGTTGAGTTGGCATCATAGAGTGTTAGCATTACTGAGCCTTCCGAGTTGCCTTCGTTCTTTACCAGAATAGATGCTGTGATAGTATCGCCTATATTCGCTGGCTCACCTGTTATAGCGATTATTGCATCCCCTGCTGAACTAAACAGAACCGGGTTCGGATATACTATGATATCTCTGGTTTCAGAAATATTTGTTGTTGAGCCGTACAGTGAAATCTCAAATTTAAATGTCATAGTTCCCTCTATCAGAGGGCCCAATGTAATCTCTGAAATTTGGTCGTCGTTCGCATCCCATGTTTCATTCTGAAACATGGAGGAATTCCATACTCCATTAGAGAGTAATTTTAGTTCCCAACTACCATTTATAACCTCAGAACCTGTATTGGAAACCAATACTGATAACCTCACGAAATCGCCATCTGAAAAGGTTTCATTCCCATTAGGGGAGGATGTAGATTGATCGATCACCAGAATTTCCCAGTCAGAAGGATCTTGAATTTCAATTTCTTGTAATTGGGTACTATCGGCAGAAGCAGAATTGGACAAAAGTAGAGTGAGAGAGAGTAATATGATGTATGATGCGGTATGCTTCATATCCTCGCCCCAAAACTTCCGAGATGAGTAGGCGTATCAAACAAACCCCTTCCAATGCCACATAGTGACCTTTAACAGACGGTCCCGGCTGGAGCCGAATGTAATGAACGTCGAACAATTGCTCGAGGTAAAACCCGAAGAGCTAGCCGAAGGGCTTCTAGCTCGCTGGAAGGCATTAGAAGAGCAGTTGCCCAATGTCATCAGGAATCTGGAAGCAGAAGAAGAGTCATTGTCTCCACGTGTTAAGAGAGCTGTTGAAGCGCACAGGAAAGCGAATGAAACCGTAGCTGAGAAGAAATCTGAGAGAGATTCTTCCCAGGTAGTTGCAAGAGCTAAATTATCCGAGGTTAAAGAGTCAATAGAGTCGTTATCCAATAAAGGCGGTATGATAAGCCTTGATCCTGAATGGAAGAAGGTCAAGCTCCTCGAAGAATTGGAAAATATTGAAGATAAAATAGAAACTTCGGCATTAGATCATAAAGAGGAAGGAAAGTTAATCGCTAAGCGAAGGAAGCTTATTGAGAAGAATGAGAAATGGCTCAAAGAAAGAAGAGAGTCAAATCCTGAAATGACTAAGTATGTAGATTCGAGGAAGACAATGATATCTAATTTCAGGGTCTCAGAAGCGGCACACTCTAGGATGTTGAAGGCTGTTGAAAAGGCCCAACCCCTGTATGAGAAGAAAATCTCAATGCAGTCTGAAATTAGAGATGTTAGGAGGCAGTTAGATCGTGCTAGAGAGCTCTATGCTCAGTCATCGGATGCCATTTCTATGTGGAAGGGCAAATTATCAACCGGTTTTGGAGATAGTGAAACTGGATTTGATGATCTCCTCACAGATATGAATAGAGTATTGGAAGGCGGAGCTTCGTCTTTTGCCAGGAAGAGAGTAAAGAATAAAGGGGATGAAGAGGAATGAGCGAAGAAGATTTAGCTAGCTCGTTCAGCGATTTAGAAGATCTTGATGGCCATGAAGTTCAAGAAATGAGGAGTGGTCTTGACAGGGATCTTGGCTCTCTTGACGGTGAAAGAAAAGACTTGCGTTCAGAGAGAATGGACTTAGTTAACAGAGTCACAATATTACGTGGAGTAGTTGGAAAGATGGAAGGTGCTAACTCCGAACGAAAAGGACTGCTGAGAAGATTTCATGAGATAAAGAAGGCCGCTGATTCTTTTAGAAAGAAGAGGGATGATGTCAACAGACTTATTCCCCCTCCGATGGATGTACTGAAAGAATGGCTATCTGAGACACACAGGAGACTGACTACAATTGACAATGACTTGACTGCGGTTCCCACGCTCTCACGAGAGTTGGAGGCATTCAGGAGATTCTTCGAAATTCAAGCCTCAATTGTCAAGAAGAGCGAATCAGAACAAGCTCACTCGGAATACATAGAGAAAGCTAAGGAAATGAGGGACGTAACTGTGAAGCTAGATGAGGGCCGAAAAGAGAAAAGGGCCTTGGAGAGCGAGTCTACTTCGGAATCCGGGGATGAAAATAAGGCGAGTAGGTCAGAGGTTAGGAAGATTAGTAAAAGAATAACAAAAATCGATAAGCGAATGGAATCGATTGATTCCAAAAGGAAGTCTCTGAGGAAGAGTCTTTCAAGGGTCAAGGCGTACCAGAGGATAACAGGTGGAAGAAATAGAAAAGTTAGATTTTCTGAAATCAAAGCTAAGGCCAAGACCGGTGGCTCTCTGAGTACTGTGGAGCTAGATGCACTTCTGGGATCTGGAAGTCTCTCGGAATTGACAGATGGGGGGAGCGGGGACATTAGAGCTGAAAATACTGCCAAGGGTCAATCTGGCAAGAGGAAGAGAAGGATTGGAGTCTCCCGGAGGGGGCCTAGAAAAGGGAATCTTGCAACTAAGAGGGACGATTGAAGAAATTTATTGCAACTATGTGCTTAAATGCCAATACAAATTCGGTTATATGAGGGTTAGGTATGGAGTTAGACGATATAGCTGATGTTTTTGCTCCAGCAAAGGAGACATTGGAGTCTGGCCTAGATGAGAAGCGCGAGCTACGTGATGAATTAAATGCCAAAGTCAGGGTTTATCTAGATACCAGGAACGAGGTCAATAGGCAGGTAAAGGAGCTGATATCCGAAGTTCGATCTCAGAAAGAGATTCGCGATGAGGCGAATGCCAAAGTTAAGGATCTCAAGATTGAAAGAGCTGTTAAATCTGAAGAGTTGAAATCTATTAGGACGGAGTTAAGAGAAATTCTGTCAAGACTGGAAGAGAGCGGTGAGAAGGCCAGAAGGAATTCTGGCCCGCCGCCTGCTAAAATTAGGGCTAAGATGGATGCCCTTGAGAGGAAATATGAAAGAGGCGGATTCACAGGTGCTAGTGAGAAAGGGTTCTTCAGAGAAATGAAGAAGCTTAGCCATGAGTTGAAGGAGGCTAAGGAATCCAATAAAGATGGCGGTAGACTCAGTGATTTGAAATCCGGCGTCCGAAGTGCTGAAAGGGCACAAGAAGAAGCCCATAACAGAGTTGAAAAGGCTGTTTTATCCGCACAGGATGCTCATGACCTAATGGTAGAGTTATCAGAGGAAGTGGATAGATTACGTGATCGGGCAAACTCAGCCCATTCCGGATTGACCAGATCCAAGAAGGAGGCTGACTCCATACATAGCCTCTACATAGTTTCACTTAGGTGCATACACTCTATTCAGGATTTGATAAAGGCCATAGAATTGAGATCGAATGGGAACGTTTCTGATGAGAAAACGGAGGTGTCTGACTTAATGTCTAAGTTGATGTCAGGAGATACTCTGTCTACTGAAGAGCTTATGTCCCTGCAACGAAATTAGGGCAGTGGGTATGTCCTTCCATTAATGGAATGTAATAATACGTCATCCCTGCCCTCAACACTCAATACCCAAGCAGGAAAAGCGGCTTCCATTGACCTGATGGTGACTGAGGTCACATCAACTCTCCACCACTCTAACATGATACTTCTCACTGAATTCTCACTTTGTTCTGATTCGCCCTGCCTCCTAGTGTCTATAATTGCAGGTAGTTTTGATATTAATTCCTCTTCATTCTTCCACCTTGATAAAGGTGGTTTGATTACCCTTAATTGCGGAGTTTCATTATCCCCTTCCCTATCTTCAAATATAGAAAGATTAGATGACCATGGGTCTTCCATAATGATCCATTTACCCATTTCTACATCTCCTTCAGGTGAATATATCTCTCCTTTAACTTCCCATAATTTACCCTCCAGAAGAACTGGATAAGTTAATGCATTTTCAAGATTTTTTTGTATGAGCCACGATTCTAGATTTACTACTGACTTTACTAGTCTGATTTCATCCTTATTAGCGGCTGGTAATTTACTACCTGACTCCACTGCATCCTCCTCTTCTTGGGGCAATGATACATCTAAGTCGCCTGAAAGTATTGCTTCGCCGAACCATATTGACATTTTATTAGGGCCCCATGCAACTACTTGTGAGCTGGATGGAAATATCGAATCATGATAGTTGGGTAGCTCCCTTTGACTTAGTAGCCAGTGTCGACCCGGAGATGCATCCACTGACCATCTCTCCAGTTCGGCCCTACTGACTGGAAGTAAATCGGAAGGAATATGCCATACCATAACAGGAGACCCTTTGATTTCACCGAATTCTGGTACTCTCTCTGCTACTCCCAGTAGCATGAATCCAGGTATACTAGAAACTTGTGAGGGCTCGGCTAATCGTACTCCCTTGACTGCCAATAGTTGCCTGACTGCGTCTTCCACAGCATACTGAGGGAGTCTACAGACTTGAAGCGTCCGATGATAGATAGCCTAAGCGGCCATTTCTCCCTAAGACAGATTATGCTGAAGTGTTAGCAGGTCACTCTGACCTGGGTCAATAACGCATAGTGAGCTGACAGCGAACGGCTTGGCACATGCCGAACCCAGTTGCCTATTCACCATGTGGACCCTGTGGATCGGGACTCCGGGATAACTATCAGATACATCAGATAGGAATCCCTCAGGGCAGTTGGCGGCGACAAGAACTAGCCTTGCATCTCCTCTTGCGCATGCGCCCATTGTTTCTCTCTGGCCGAAAATAATCTTTCCTGTGCTCAACGCCTGTTTTAGATTTCTTGTTAAATCCATTTTTTCACCTCTATGCCTCGTCTGGGATGTAGAATAAATCAACACTTCCAGTACCCAGCGCTATGGGTTGTCCCACAACGATATTTTCTGTAACGCCTCTCAGCTCATCCCTCTCGCCTATTATCCCAGCCCTCAAAAGGTGGGAAACTGTAACTTCGAAGGCCGATCTAGCCAGAATACTATGTTTTGTTCCACTGACACCATGCCTTCCAATGGCTCTTACTTCGCCACTGCTGGTCATTACATCTGAGACAGTTATTAGATGCCTAACGTCAACATCTAATCCCGCTCCTTCCATGGTGTCTAGCATCTCATTTATTATGGCCTGTCTTGCGGCCTCGATACCTAGATAGGATTGAATCTCATTGATATTGTTAGTGTAGGTCCTAGACCTGTCAACACCAGCAAATTCGCTGACCTTAGCAAGATTTGATCCGATTGTAGAGATATAGTATTCATCGTTCTCTCCGGCTTGGACGTTGGCTCTGACGACTCCCCTAATTCCCTTGAGTTGAAGTTTCTTTATCTTATCTTCCAGCTGCAGAAGGTCCGTGTATGTAGGGGGGTCTGTAGCCAGAGTTTCCAGATCTTCTTTCTTAGCGATACCTGGAATTATCTTCAGTTCAGAGGGTTTATCCTCTTTGTCAGATTCGATGTAGAGCCTAAGAGCCCTGCTTAGCTTATCCTTAACTTCGGCACCGTTCATATTCTTGAGCCTCATGTTGGACTTATTTAGCTTCAAACTAAGGTATCTCTGAGCGACTTCAACATCAATATTTGCGATGTCGCTAGTAGTTGTGGCTTCTAGTCCGGCCGCTATTTCCCTGACGAGCTTCTCGTTTGTTCTCAATGGCTTCCCTTTGGAATTCTTCTCATTCAGGTAGATCCTCATTGTGGGAGTGTTTGGTGATTTTCTTGCATCCACAATCTCTATGATTCTTGGGAGCCCTTGTGTTACGTTGACAGTAGCCACACCCGCATAATGGAAGGTTCTCATGGTCATCTGAGTACCGGGCTCTCCGATCGACTGCGCAGTAGTTATTCCTACGGCCTCGTGAGGGTCTGCCCTAGAGCCCAACAAAGAGTTGTTAGTTGAGTTGATTACCTTTCTTGCCTTTGCAGGCGTTAGTTTCTTTATGCCCCTGGCCCTAATGCCCTCTGTAAGGTCCATGATCATCCTGGGAGTGAGGCTGACATTAGCTTCCACAGAAGTGGCGAGTAGCTGCTGATAGATTTCATCCTGGTGATCGACATCTCTAAGGATTTGAGATATCTTGTAATCGTTATCGAATTCTTCCAGAGGGAGCATTGACTTCCTCCTTCTCCTAGATGCCGCTGACTTCCTCCTGACTACAGTCTTCTCAGTAGAAGCGGCGGCGCTTCTTGCGGATTTCGAAGACGCGGCCATCAAGTCGCTGATTCTCTGTGCGGTCCCTGAGTCGATACCACAAATCTGAGCGATTTGCCCAGGAGTTAGGACCTTGACATCATCCCACTTCCTATCGTCCGCTAGCTTGTGAGCGTACTCCTCATCAATCTGTAGATCCATTAGTTTCTTCTTTGTTGCACTCTTTACGACCATCAGTTTTCACCTCCTAACGCATCATCTAGAACCGCGGTTGTATCAAATGGCTTCCCTCCACGGCTTCTGGCTGGATCGACCCCATCTTCTCCATACTCGAACTGGATAATCCTGTTAGCTGTGTTCCGAACGGAACTCATGCCATCGTTTACTACCTTCAAGTCGTCCATTGCGTTGATGAGTCTTCTCTGCATATATCCTGACTTGGCCGTCCTTACCGCGGTGTCGACTAGTGACTCACGGCCAGATACAGATAGCATGAAGAATTCTGTTGGCTCCAATCCGCGCTTGAATGAAGAACCTACGAATCCCTTCTCTTGTGCTCCCTTGGAGTTACGTGGGAAGTGAGCAAGTACTCTGTCCTGATATCCTCTTTCAAGACGCTTTCCACGGACCTTAGGCTGACCTATGGAGCCCGCCATCATAGCAAGGTTGTCCATAGATCCTCTGGCTCCCGATGTAGCCATCATAACCGCCGCGTTATCGGCCCCTAGGAATGACTTAGCTACATTACCCGATTCTGTCTTTGCTTCATCGAGAATCATCAGGATATTTTCCTCTAGTGTTTCGAGGGGAGTCCTTCCTGGACGGGACTCATACCTGCGTCCGTCTTTCCCAAACTTCTCTAACTCGATGTCTACCGCATCACTCCCGCGTTGGTTGATCTCGGATATTTCATTCTTGGCCTCTGGGGGTAGATCTTCATCATCTATTCCCGTGGTGAATCCTAATGCGGTACATATGGATATGGTCATTCTTGTCATTCTGTCCAAGAACTCTGCACCGGCTTCAGACCCGTGGGTATGGACCACAGCATCCAGAAGTCTGCCATCTTCAGCACCGATACCCCTCTTGTCTATAGTTCCCGAGACGTTACCTTTGCCAACATTGACCTGATCCCCTATTCTACTGATATAGTCGAGCTTGAATCCTTCTGGGACGATTAGGCTGAAAACGTCACTACCTCTGTATCCAACTACTCCGTTTTCCTCGACTTCCGGAGGCAGTTCTCCATCCCAGTTTGTATCTCCTAAGACTTGCATAACCAGTTTTTTGGGCAATATTCTATTGCCGTGAGTGAGTAGATATGCCCCTGAAATATGATCATGAATTCCGCCGATAACACTGCCACCGTATCTTGGTGTGATTATGTGCTCCTGGACTCTCATCAGGATCTTTGCCTCTGCTCTCGCTTCCTCACTCTGTATGACGTGTAGATTCATTTCGTCACCATCGAAATCAGCGTTATAGGGTGTACAGTCTGCCAGATTGAATCTGAATGTCTTTCCTGGCATTACTCTTACCTCATGCACCATCATGGACATTCTATGAAGGGAGGGTTGCCTATTGAACAGAGATACATCACCATCTATCAGATGCCTCTCCACCACAACACCTGGACGTGGATTGCCATCAAGATCGTGTGTACTGAGCCTGTCCTCAATATCTGTCCCCATGGAATTACCATAGTCATCTTCAATTTCAGGACTTCCACAGTGTGGGCACGTAACTTCCAGATGCTCCGGAAGATATTCGGTAGGATTTTCCATCTCCCACTTCCATCTGTAATGAATTGCCGCCCTCGGATCGTTTTCAGGGAGAGGCAGTCCCCTGTCATCCTCGCCTTTCAGGTTGGATAGTGTTGAGTCTAGATCCACTCCCCACTCCTCTTCCAGTTCTCCGAAAGAGTTTCTTCTCTTTTGCTGTTTGAGAACAAGTCCGGGCAAGAAGTTCGGCGCAGGAAGAACCTCATTCAAATCTGGCCTGTATCCAGCGTATGGCTCATCATCGCTACCCGAATGGCATTGAGGATTGAGACATCTAAATCCAGCCCAGATATACTTTGTTCGATCCGTGATTCTTACTCTGAATCTGTCTCCCCTGATGATGTAGTTAACACCTGGATGAACATCAGGGCCCCTAAGGATCATCTGTCTGAGTTGCTCCCTATTCCTGCTTGTAACTCTGATAGGCACGGTTAGTTCCTTAGCTGTTTGGACAGGTATTCCAACTTCGTTTATGCCCAAATTAGGATCTGGACTGATTACAGTTCTAGCACAGAAGTTCACTCTCTTACCCGAGAGGTTACTTCTGAAGCGACCTTCCTTGCCTTTCAATCTCTGAGCTAGTGTTTTCAGAGGCCTACCAGAACGGTGTCTGGCAGGCGGGATGCCGCTGGTCTGATTATCGAAGTAGGTGGTACAGTGGTACTGGAGAAGTTCCCAAAGGTCCTCGACGATTAGCTGTGGCGCTCCTGCGTCCCTATTCTCCCTCAGCCTCTGGTTGATTCTCAGAACGTCAACGAGTTTGTGTGTTAGGTCATCTTCTGATCTATCTCCACTGTCAAGGGTGATAGATGGCCTCACAGTGATTGGAGGTACGGGAAGTACCTTCATAATAGTCCATTCCGGCCTAGCAGCATCCTTGTCCATTCCAAGGAAGATAAGGTGCTCATCAGGTATTCTCTCTAGCCACTCACGAATATCACGCGCATTCAGCTTATGCTCGCCCTTGTTGTCTTTCTTTTCTTTGAAAGTTGAAGGCTTATCCAGGATAATCTTGCCTTGTTCTGCACCACAGTGCATGCAAATTGTTCTCTTTTTACTGGAGCACTCCTTCTCAATATCTTTGATAGTGTTCTTGAATTCTGTAGAGCCGACACCGTGCTTTATGATAACGTCCTTTACTTTGTCTGTGTAGTAGTCTTGCTCTGACTTTTCAGGATCGACAGGGTGTGTATCTGGCTTGTCATGAAGAAGTATCTTGCTACATGTGTTGCATGTGCACTTCAGTGAGGTCTTGATTAAATTGGTGAAACCTATGTGCATTACAGGTAACTCAAGAGCGATATGGCCGAAGTGACTAGGGCACTCATCATGCTTATTTCCACATGTCTCACACCTTACCCCGGGATCAATAACACCCATTTTTGGGTCCATTAGCCCCTGCTTGAAGGGGTGGCCATCGTCTTTGTAAGTATCCGCCGTCTTAACCTCAACAGAGGACATCTTTCGAATTTCGTTAGGATCCATCAATGTGAACTTGATGGCCTCTATTCTCTTTGGAATTTTAGCTGCGTCTTTGGCACTCATCTTCTGTCCTCCAGTTCAAGTCTCATAGCTACGCCGAGACTTTTCATCTCGTCGAGAAGTAGCTTGAATGCATAGGATGTCTGGACAGAATGGACGTCCGCTCTATCTCCGCAGGAAGGGCATACAGTAGTCCTCCTCTTCCAGTCATAATATGCCACATGCCCGCATCTTGGCGTATTACAAACCATCAATGGCCAGCCATCTGACTCGTCTAACAAACGGTCCTTAATGACCATGGAAGCTCCGTGTGAAATTAAGCAATCTCTTTCCATCTCTCCGAATCTCAGACCACCCTGTCTAGCTCGTCCTTCCGTTGGTTGCCTAGTGAGAATCTGAACCCTTCCTCTACTTCTTGCGTGTAACTTACTGCTGACAAGATGGTGAAGCCTCTGGTAATAGATGACTCCAACGAATACCTCTGCTGGATATTGCTCGCCTGTTTCCCCACTGACCATGTTCTCTCTGCCCGTGTGGTTGAATCCGTTCCTGAGCAGACCGGACCTGAGGGAGTCCTCCTTCTCACCGGTGAAGGCCGTTCCATCTATTCTTCTAGCCTCGAGAGATCCTACCTTCCCCCCAATCATCTCTAGAACGTGGGCTACAGTCATTCTGGATGGGATAGCGTGTGGATTGATGATCAAATCTGGTATAGTTCCATCTGCTGTGAATGGCATATCCCTCTCTTCAACTATTCTTCCAATGATTCCTTTCTGACCGTGGCGACTGGCGAATTTGTCTCCCAGCTCGGGAATTTTATTTGTTCTGACTGTAATCCTTACTAGTCTGCCAGAATCTAGTGACTCTGTTACGAAAACATTGTCTACCCATCCATATTCTCCGTGCCTTACCATCATGGACGATTCCCTTCTCTCTTGAGCTTGTAGGAACGCGCCATGAGCCTCTTCGAGGAATCTTGGTGGGCTGGTTTTCCCAACGAGTACTGCTGAGTCCGGTCCACCTCCGCTGGATAAGAACTCCTCTGGAACAGGTAGCCCGTCCCTCTCTAGATGGGCATAGCTATCGAATGACTTCATACCTTTGACTTCATCGAGTCCAGTTCCGGGGACCTCTATCCTCTCTTCTTGACCCCCAGGGAACCTTCTGTTTTCGGCATTGTATGTTCGAATAAATGTAGATCTACCCAAGCCACGCTCAACAGAGGCCTTGTTCATTATAACCGCGTCCTGCATGTTGTACCCATGATGACTCATTATGGCGACGACAAGATTCTGCCCCCCTGGCCTGCTGTTGAAATTAGTAGTATCCATCGCTCTGGTTCCAACAACCGATACCTGCGGATAATGCATCACATGTGCCCTAGTGTCGGGCCTCAGACGATAGTTGGCGCTTGGAAGCCCCAGGCTCTGCTTTACCATTGCAGTTCCGCCTGTTACACGAGGAGTAGAGTTGTGCTCAGGGTATGGGACTAATGCAGCGCATACGCCTAGGATGAGTTGAGGATCAATCTCTACATGCGTGTATACTAATACTGTATTGTCTTTCTTCTCTTTCTTTCGAAGGACATCTATTTCTTTCTGGTGATAGTTAAGAGGTACCGAGAACCTTTCAGTAACCGTACTTCCGTCTGGCATCTGTACCTCGACTTTGAGTTTCGCCTTCGAAATCTCTTCATCTCCAAGATTACTCCATTCAACCTTCGCTGGATCCATAGGCCTCTTATTCTTAGGTGAAAAGTCGGGCAGATCGAATGGCCGGGGTGCGATTAGTAAGTCCTCCTCTTCCTCGGCATCTACCCATTCAATTACTCCTGACGAAACCAAATCAGAGAATGTTATCTCACCTGTCCTTAGGCCTTCAAGGTGGAACTTTGCTAGATTTAGAGTTCCATCTTCCAGTACTAAGAGAGGCCTCATAATTCTTCCTCGATCGGTGTTGATGAACACGTCTCTGTTTTCAGTATCATGACGTATGCTTACCTCTGGCCTGATTCGTCCCGATCTTCTCCTTCTCTTGAATTGTGAAACGAGTTTGTTGGGCCTCTTATGGAGTCCAAAGATATCTCCGTTGACGTGAATCCTAGAGCCATCTGCCCAACCTTCTGGATTGGGATTGACTCCTGCTTCGACTAAGAGCTCCTTGACATCATCCTCTGGGACCTCTTCCGAAACGTCGATCATTTGCGCCGCGTTCTTCACAAGACCACAATTCTGGCCTTCTGGAGTCTCATTGGGGCATAGTCTGCCCCAGTGTGTCGGGTGGAGATCTCTGGCCTCGAAGTGGGGCTGACTTCTTACAAGCGGGCTAGTTACCCTCCTCATATGGGAAAGTGAAGCCAGATATGTTGTTCTATCTAGGAGTTGGCTAACTCCGGATCTACCGCCCACCCAGTTTCCTGTTGCGAGAGCGTGCATTATCTTCGAAGTCAGTACATCTGGCCGTAGGCAGGAATTAATTTTCAACTCCCTCTTCCGGTTATGGTGCCTCTCAAGCTGATATTTCAGATCCCTTGCTAGTCCTTGAACACCTACTCTGAAAAGATCCTCCATCAAATCCCCTGCAAGTCTGACTCTCTTGTTAGCGTAGTGATCCTTATCGTTTGGATCCCTATTAGTTATGGCCATCTCCAGTACCTGTCTTACTATCCTACCAAGGAATATAGCCTTCTTTGTCCTTACGCCATCATCCGATCCAAGGTGAGGGAGGAGTTCCTTGTCCAGTAAATTCTGTATTCTAGATTCCCTGTATTCCTTCTGCTGGCCGGCCGCGAATTTCTTCTCGAGCCATGCCATGGCCTCTTCAGTATTATCTACCCCATATTCTGGATTATCCTTCACATCATTGAGATTGGCGACTGTGTATTTCATTGCTTCAACTGGACCTGCGATAGCAGAGAAAATATCCCTATCGTTCTCCATCCCAAGTGCCCTCATTAGTAGAACAACGGGTATTGCAGTAGTTCCAGCGCTTGGTATTTTGACCATTAGCATTCCGTCACGTCTCTTTTCGACATTGATCGGCTTCCTGACCCCGTCTTTCTGAGAGAATATCTTTGCTACCTCTGTCTCATGAGCGTATTTCTTATTCTTCTCTACGGTAACTCTGTTAGGTGCCAGATCTTCCATCGAGATTAGGACTCTCTCAGTGCCGTTGATGATGTAATAGCCTCCAGGGTCCAGAGGGTCCTCTCCGGCCTTTCTGAGAAGCTCTTTATGCCTCTGAGCATCCTCCGCTGATGTCGTAGGAGACAGTTTCAGCGACTTTTCTTGTGTACCTGCTATGTGATCTGGATGTAAATTACATCTGCCAGACCTAACCATTATTGGAAGGTTTCCAATATGCACCCCTTCTTCCTCTATGAATCCAATATCAGATTCTGATGTAGAAGGAGGAAGGTCGTCTCTGTATATCTTGAAATCCATGTATATAGGGGAGAAATATGTTAGCTTCCTTAGACGGCATTCTAGGGGAGTGGCAGGATGCTCTGCACCATTAGCCTCACGTACTGTGGGAGCACCTAAACGAATATTCTTCATCCTAATGTAAATCTCCTTATCTAAGACGTCAAGCTTGATCATTCCCCCCGCGTCTTGTCCGCCTGGGACATCTTCCAAAGGATCATCACTACCAATCCTGATTCCTCTCACTATTTTCTCCATTCGGCTACTCTTGCCGTCTCCGATAGGAATGCAATCATTGTAAGATGCTAACTGATGGTTAACCATGCTTCTGTGTGCGAAATAACTCTCTACTATCTCCTTCATATTAATTCCTCCTCAATTGCTCTCCACGATTAGCCTGTATGCGGTGGTAGCACCTGCTGACCTACTATATCTGAAAACTTTAACAACTCTGTTCCTCAGCCAGCCAGCTGGCAGATCGGACTTCTCAGACTCCTCCATTTCCTTCAGCGCCTGTACCGAAGGGTCTGTGATCAGAATTTTTGGGAGAAGTTCTTTTGCTAACCTCTTGTTACCGTCATCTTCAGTTTCCATGAGGCCCCACGGAGAAAGTTCAGATTCCTCATCCTCTTCCGCAATTAGAGAATGATGAGGGACTAATTGGTGGTTTAGGACATTAAATCTGTCTTCGCCCAGAGGAATGTCTTCATCTAGCAGTGCCGTTCTGGAGATGGTTACCCTGCCCGATCTGCTTCTTCTCCTAGATGCGGCTTGTTCACGGATAATGCCCATGATGTTCTCTAACTCTGAAGCACCTGATTCCAGCCCTACTTTTTTGGCGACTTCTTCTACAGTCATCCTTTTGATGGCATCCATGTTTGCATCATCGGCAAGTTTGTGTGCGTGTTCCTCGGACACTCCGAGTTCGATAAGCCTCTTTTTGGTTGAGCTTTTTACTGCCATTTTTCTTCCCGCCTCGGTGTCCAAAATCTACCATGGCCCTGTAGCTGGCAGGCGGGCCCGGGGGGATTCGAACCCCCGGCCACCGGGTTAAAAGCCCGGTGCTCTACCTGACTAAGCTACAGGCCCATGGCTGATGCTGGGCTATCCTCGGACCGAGGGGGTATTTTTGAACCTACCGGCAAGAGCAAGGCTAGGAGTGGCCGGGTCCCCTCCCGAATGAACGGAAGCAAGATTAATTTATGAGGCCCACAATTAAGGTTTACTGATGAAAAATCAATGTTTTGAGAGAAAGGCCGGTGGTGATCGAATGAAGAAGATGAGATTTGATATGGAAAATTTCGGCCCTTGGGAAATTGATGTCGCCCCAACCGTATATCCACCAAGGGAAGATACTGAATTACTGTGCAGAGGTGTTTCGAGATTGACTGGACAAGCTTCGAAGGCAGTGGAGATAGGATGTGGATCAGGAGTGGTCTCCATGGCCCTTTCAACACTCGGCTGGAATGTAGAGTCATATGATGTCAACCCCTATGCGGTAGCTTGTTCCAGGGCAAACGTGGAAAGGCATGGATTCGGAGATAAAATAACCATCAAGGAGGGAGGCGTGGGAGAAGAAGGTTGGAAAGTTCCAGAAGGTACCAAGCTAATCGTGTGGAATCTTCCATATCTTGAACCGCCGGAAGAGGGTGATCCGATACTAGAACCTATAGAAGAGGCGTCGATGTCCGATTTGAGTAGTGGCGGTTGGTCGAAAGTGCTACTGGATAGTCTGGAAGGGCCAGGTAATGAAGATCTGACAGTGGTTGTCCTATTCAGGACTGATCCTATAAGCCCCAGTAGTCCGAGTGATTGGATTTCTTCAGGATGGTCCAGTAGGCCCATTGCTATGGAGAGGATTGGAGATGAGAAATTAGAGGTTTTAGCTCTTTGGAAGACAGGCTCAGGAGTAGTGGAGGATAGAGAGGAGTTATGTGAGTCTGCGATGGATATTGCGATGGGGATGCCTGACACAGGGTGGCAGAGAATAATTGTTGACAGTCAGCTCTCCGGGAGAGGGAGGAGGGGAACAACATGGGAGTCTAATCCGGGAGATCTACTCGCATCTTGGAAGATTAACAGGGGGTCATCAGAAATTTCTACCCCCGGGATGCTACAGATTGGGGTTGGTGCGGCTATTTGCGAGTCTCTGAATTGTGATTTGAAGTGGCCGAATGATTTAATTTCGACCAGTGGTGAGAAAATCGGAGGAATAATGATCGAAGCGAATAGCTCGAGTCCTGGTTTTAGGATAGGAATCGGTATTAATTCTTCACCAAGAGATGTAGGAGGAGTTGCTTGTAGCGGGTGGAGTGAGACCATGGGAATAGTTCCTCTGGAAACAGTATTCAGGATAGTAGATAGCCGGGTTTCAGGAATTCTTGAATATATTGAAATGGTTCCAGACATCAATCAAGAGTTACTAGAAATTATGAGCTGGAAAGCCTTATCCCGGAGTCTTTCGAGAGGCGTTCAAGCGGAGCTCGGGAATGAAAAGGTTAGGATTCTAGGCATAGACGTCAATGGTTTCTTACTCGTAGAAGTCGGTGGGCGCGAAATTGTAATTTCGGATTCACAGTCAATAACTTGGAGATATTTAGAAATATAGCTATTTGTTAATACTCAATCTCTCCCTCACAAGCCTAATCTTACCCGATGTTGTCAGAGTTGAGATTCCTTCGATAGAGTTGATTCTATCCTTGGCCTCTTGGCTATCTCCAAGGGACGTTTTCAATATCGCAACGGTATGTAAGTCGGAACCGACCAAATCATATAGTTTCCAATCTATTCCTTGCATCGTTTCATCTATTTTTTCTTCAAGAATGGACCTAGAAATTGGTTTCTGATCTATCATTAGTCCTATCCATCTCTTTTTCCCTCTTTTGGCCTTACTGAGCTTAGCCATGGGTCTGAGAGGGGTTTTCAGTTAATTAAAGAAGCCTAAATCCCACTTACTACGGCAACGAGCCTAAGCTTGCCAATCATTTCATCGGTAACTCTAGCTCCCATGATGACTTGGCAATCAGGATCCATCGAAGAGACGAACGAGTCGGTCAATTCAGTGAGGTTCGCTAGAGTCATGTCAGGTCCTCCCTCTACCTGAATCATGCATCCCTTGGCACCTTCTACTGGAATATCATTTAGTGGCGAGTTTCTGGCCATTTCTACCACTGATTTGGGGTTTTCTGTTGTACCTGTTCCAACTATTAGGGTGGCGTTTCCTTTCTTGTTTATTATTGCCCTCATGTCCATCAAATCTAGATTAATCCTTCCCACACTAGCTAGAGTCGTAACAAGTCCCTCGACTAGCTCCGCTATCCATCCTGATCCAGACATCCAATTTGTTTTTCTCCTTCTAGACTGCCATGCTAGTCTTTCCATACTGACACGGATACAGACACTAGAGTTTAGGTCTAATGCGGGGATTGCTTCTTCTGCTATAGAGCATCTGAGAGGTTGCTCTGCAAAAGGCAGGCCTGCGATAGAAAGAACCATGCATCCGTATTGATTTGCAATTTTTGCGAGTTCTGCGGAGGCCCCAGATCCCATTCCCCCCCCAAGTCCAGTTAACAGGATTAGAACCTCTGCTTCTTCCAGAAGGGGAGATATTGTTTCGATTCCATTCCTCAGTCTGTGAGTGGCCATAGATGGGAGTGCGGCGGCCCCTCTGCCCTCGCCCCCAGCGTCTAGGTACAAGCAATTGGCCTCATGAGCCCCTTCGAAGGAGGCTTCATCCGCATCAATCAACAGTAACTCAGCCAGCTCAGAACATCTAGAATGAGCCTCGAGGGCCCATATACAGCCCAGGCCCCCGACTCCAGCGATTAGGACCTCGCCCTCGTTCACACACCTCGAGTATGGGGTAGGCGTATAGAATTGCTCAATCATAATTAGAATATCTTGAGTAACGTCTTCTCTCGTCTCTGGCCCAAGCATTATCAGGCTCTATGGAAAGTACTCGGTCATAAAACTCGATTGCCTTCTCAAAGTCTGAGAGGTATCTGCCTTGTAGGTGGGCCATCACATTCAGCACCGGAACACATTCTGAGTCATTTTCCAATAGTCCGATGAGTATTTTCTCAGCAGTACCTATCCTCATCATCTCCATATTATCTTCAGCCTCATCGAGTTTCGACATTTGATCTTCTGTAAGGCGGTATACGTTCCTCCAAACTGGCCCTGCCATATTACTTCCTCTGAGACTTGACGTATTAGTTTAGTGTGACGGAGTACTACTAGAATTAGCCTGTTTAGAGTGGTCGACAGACAGTGTGACAATGGAACGTTAATAGCCCCCTTTCTGGTGGCCGATACAACATAGGTGTTGTGAATGGCGTCGAGTGTGCTCACCGTAAGGAAGGTACTGGCAATCGCCATAGTCGCTGTGCTCACGGCAGGTGGCTCTCAAGCCAATCCCACTGGCATCGGGGGAGATGCAAATAATGAGGGCGATGTTGCCCTTGCGGGTTGTACATGTCATGCTGAGGAGCCGGATAATTCTGTTACTCTGATTTTGACTGATGTTCCTCACAGATATCAGCCAGGTGATTCCTATGAAATGTCAATTCAGATTATTGGAGGACCTCCTGCAGATACGACCTCACACACAGGTGGTTTCTCAATGAGGACGAGCGGGGGCTCCCTATCTGCCTCGGCTGGATTTGAATCATTGATGTATAATTGGGAAGACGATCCAACGACACTTACTCACAGTAATTCTGGCTCTAAGACTTCTGATAGAACATGGCACATCACGTGGACTGCTCCGGCAGAGGGAACGGGAGTGGTCACAATATGGTTGGCAGGGAACTCGGTGAATGGAGATGGAATCCCATCACAACTAGATAGATGGAATAGGCTCAGTGCATCCATAGATGAAGGGGATTTTGGAGGGACTAGGACCGTATTTGTTGGAAATGGGGATATTGAACCCCCGGCCCCTGTTGAGGAAGGCGTAGACCTACATCACATGGGAGCTGGCATGAGAGCGCATTGGCTAGGGCTACTTGGGTTCGCAGCGGTTGTCATTGTGATTATCTTCTGTGGGCTGATGTTGAGGTATGGATTCTCTAGGCACTATGAAGGCAGGAGTAATCTTTTGAGGCTGAGGATAAAACACCAAAGGAGAGGTGATCAGTAATGAAAGACGATGTTGTAATGAAGATGCTGAGACAAGTAGCATCGGGCGAGGTAAGTGTGGAAGATGCCAGAGATGCATTGGATGGAATCTCACTTACTGAGGAGGCATATGAAACTGCTATTGAGCATGGGGTATTCAATGAGGCGCCTGCTGGATCCATCGTTAGGGCCAGTGTCTCTCCTTCCGGAGACTCATGGCTAGTAATTCTGGTTGGACTCTGGGGAATTGTTTGGTCGCTTTATTGGGCCGGATCACTCTCTTATGGACTCTACAATAAATGGGATCAGCAGATGTTGTCTTTCTTCCTGGGTATGCTATTGCTCACTGTCATAATACTGGGTATAATATACATGAAGTATGTAATGCCTGACATAGTTGTAGTGAAGAGTAGGAGGAACAAGTACATCACTGCGAAGGATCCTGAATCATGGAAGAAATATGAGGTATAGAAATGGCTAGGAAATTCACACTTAGGGATAATTCTTCTGACTCAGAAGGAGTACCGGGTGAGGGTCACCTAATCGATAGGCGCGAGTTCATGAGGCACTCATTCAATACTGCGGCTGGTGCGATTACCGTAGCCAGCATAGGAAGTGTCGGATTTGCGTCGTTACTGATGGGTCAAGCGGAAGCCGATGGTGGCGATACAGCCGTAAGGTACTGGGTACCTACAGGGGCCGAAGATAGTGTTTGGTACGGAGACAGGCACTTGGAGCCCATGACATATCAATCATTCGTCGATGCCGCGTCTAGCTCTTCTACTGGTATGTCGGCGGCCCAGGGAGTGTGGTCTGGGATGCCTGTCAACGCCGTATATGTCCCCCATGAAGAGAATAAGGGTAGTGCATTGATTGAGGACAAGCCCCGCTTTCAGTTTATGGATGGGTATACTGCAGATGGCTCATACGTAGGCTCTGGCTACGAGTTAGATGAGGACCCTCAATATCAATCCCTTTCAATACATGATAATCTGATCATAATATTCTCAAGGTGTACGCATCTTTGTTGTATCCCGGGTTGGCAACTAGTGACAAATGAATTTACAGAAGACCAGTGGGTCCCGAATGGGACTGACTCTGGCGGGAGTAAGCTTTTCTGTATCTGTCACTCATCTAGATTCGACCCTACCGTCATAGAGAAGAACAGGGCTAGGAACAGATCAAATGGTGCTGAATTTGATTTCATTGGGATTAAGAGGGCTGGTGGGCCGGCACCAATGGGGATGCCACTGGTTCCATTTGTTCTTAATGGTGATTTGATAGAGGCCCTTCCTGATTTCAAAGACTGGTACACATATTGTGATTGAGGTGAAAAAGTGATACAATTCTGGTTCCTATGGGTTTTCATTACCTTAGTTGTGGTAATAGTGGCCCTAACCTTGAGAAAGGAAAGAGAGGAAATGCCGAGGAAAGAAATACTACGGGCTGTTGAAACGAGTGCCAGTAGCATGGGGCTGGCGGAAAAGACGTTCCTGTGGGCATTCTCATGGCTGGATACGAGATTCAGAATTCAGGACTATTGGGGTATGAGTAGAGATGCATACTATGGCATGCACAGGCAGATGCCTATGACTCACGCAGAGAAGTACAAGCTAAGAATAATTTGGTATTGGTATCCTCTGTACTGTCTGGGTGGGATTTCGTTCTTGGCATTCGTGATTCTAGTTCTGACTGGTACTGTTCTCGGGCTTTACTATGTCCCAGGAGGAGAGGGCGATCCTACTCCTGCATACAGTAGTATGGAATTCATAATGACTCAGCTTCCATTTGGATATATCATCAGATCCATTCATCACTGGACTACTCATTTCATGGTAGCGGCTGTATTCCTGCATATGTGCAGAGTCTACTTCACAGGGGCGTATAGAAATCCTCGTGAACTAAACTGGCTAATAGGAGTCGCCTTGATGTTCTTCACCATCTTCTTTGGCTATTCGGGATACCTCCTGCCCTGGGACAGCCTAGCGTTTGGGGCGGCAACAATTGGAATCAATATGGCAAATAGTACCCCTTTGATAGGAGGATGGGTTGCAAATGCTATGTTTGCAGGAACTACCATTTCGGGACAGACGGTTACCAGAATGTATTTTCTCCATGTCTTCATATTGCCCGTAGTAGTTACTTCACTCATTCTTGCTCACTTGTTCATCGTTTGGGCCCAGGGAATAGCGGAGCCGCATTGAGGTGATATTATGGGAATGATGGATAGATTTGGAAGAATAGCTGACACTTACATCAGCGAAAGGAATAAGCTTCTAGAAGCTGACACTGAGAGGAGGAGGACATTTACTGGACATCCATTCTGGCCCACAGAAGTCCTTCGAGACACGATAATTTTTGCATCAATAGTAATGACAATAGCATTCTACTCTTGGCTGATACCCCCTCCCCTTCATAGTGCCGCTGATCCCTTTGCTCAAGCTGGATTCGTTTTCCCTGATTGGTATGTTCTGTTCTCGTATGGATACCTGAGATGGGGAGAGTACCTTCCTCAGTTTGTCATTCCCGCCGGACCGATCGGAGAGTTCTTTGGGTCTCCCGTGATTGATTGGAATGCAGCATGGTGGGGAGCCGCTATTACTGGATTGCCCGTTGGAATACTAGCCCTTCCCCCATTCCTCCCAGGCAGGGAGAAGAGAGGAGTCGAGGATCCTTGGTTTGCAACTGCGGGAGCGGTTTATCTGGCACATGTCTGGTTCATATCTGTTTTCTCAATCAATATCTTCTTGGATTTGTATGCCAAGGATCGTAGTGACTATTGCTTCACTGGATCGCATTCTGAACTGATGTGCGGAAGACAGGCCCCTTGGACAGCTGAGGTCTTCAATGCGGTTCCATGGATACTTACTGGAATTTTCTTGTTTGCAGTAATATATTTCCCGACTAGGAAATTTCTCCTTAGCTCCGTAGGCTCAAGAGTTACACCAAAGATAGGTCGGCAAGTTGCTGTTGGATCATTAATTGCGGCTGTACTTATCTCTGTGATTACATGGCCAGTTTATGAGAATGGCTTCTGGGACTATGGCGGTCTCGGTGCTATGGACGATATTGAAGATCTTGACTCGCTCAGGGCGCAACCTTCCGATACACTTGTGCATGTAGAAGAAGGGAATGTTTGGGCTGAATGGGAAGACGATTGCATACCTTATGAGGAAAGTTCATCTCTAGCGGCATGGAATGGGTTGTCAGCAGAGGAGGACCCTACGGATTGGTGTGTTATTGCCGCCTCTCATTGGTCGAACTGGGGAATTTTCCAACCTACAAAATTCAAAATCATAGATTTTGCGGGCGATAACGGACATGCAGATAGTACGACCGGGAGAAATTCGGCCGAAGATGAAACATCATATTTCGGACCCGTAGATGGATCTGAAGTCACATATCAGGCAAGTATGACATTCGAAGTAGAAGATCTTGGGGTATCAGAAGTCCCTGCCGATATTGGCTGTCTTTTCAGGACCACCGTTAGAGGAGCTGGTGTTCATTCTCAGACACTAGTCCTGACTGACTCTTCAGGAGAGGAAGTTTGGGCTACTGATAGTTGCGTTTCGGAAAGCATATATCTGGATGCTGGAAGTACTTACAGTGTTTCTTACATGACAACATCGCAAGGCATTAACGAGTCAGTTGAAGTGATTACCAGCTTATCGGTTGTCGCTTACCAACCATTGCTATTGAATGACGATGGTACGGCATTAGTTAGATCGGATTCAGTATTGGATTTGGAAACTATGTCAACCATGTACATGAAGAATCCCACATATCACAAGAACCCCAAGAGCCTTGATGCGAAGTTGATTTATTCTTTATTCGTTCCTTGCCTGGGAGTTGGGGCATTGGTATTCATGCTAATGAGGAGTATGGCGAGAGGTTACGAATATGAAATGAACAAGTGCTATGGGTGTGATCTTTGTGATGACGCTTGTCCAGTAAGGCTGTTCAACTCTGGAGATAAGCTGAATATTATCTACAATACATGGAACAACGAGGATGATGGAGTCCCATTGTATTCGTGCCTGACGTGCTCTGCATGTACTAACGCGTGTCCACAATTAGTAGACTACGACTCCTATGTCGACATTAGGAGGAATATGATTGTTGGTGGACCTCCGGCGACTGAAATACCTCATACTGTCCTACAGGCAGTGCTAGCCGCTGAGGCAGAGGAAGATGCAGATGAATACTTCATGTCAATTGATGAGTACCCAATTGATTCGAACATCGGATATTATCCTGGGTGCGTTGATTACCTTGACCAAGAGATGATTTTCAGCCATGTGAATGAAGGGTCGATGAACTTAGGGGATGCAACTACATCCGCATTCACACTGTTTGAAGAGATGGGGGAAGATGTCACTTATCTTGGCAGGGACTTCTTGAAGTGCTGTGGTCACGATCAGAAATGGCAAGGAATGACAGAGGTCTTTGAGAAGCTCAAGGCATACAATCAGAAGAAGCTCGGAGAAAGTGGGATTGATACGTTAGTAACTTCTTGCGCGGAATGCTTCAGAACATTTGCTCTAGACTATGAATTAGAGGATATGAAGGTCATGCACACAACAGAATTCCTAGTTGAAAATGGATTCGATATGAATCTCCAATCGGACGATGACGTTACAGTCACTTTCCACGATCCTTGTAGACTAGGTAGGCAGATGAATATCTATGACCAACCTAGGGACTTAATTTCGAGTGTCGAAGGAGTGAATCTAGTTGAGATGGAACATCATGGTGAAGACGCCCTTTGTTGTGGCGTTTCCAGTATGATGAGCTGTAATGAGAACAGCAGGGCATTAAGAGTTCAGAGGTTCGAAGAAGTTAATGCGACGGGTGCAGATATCATGCTAACCTCATGCCCCAAGTGTGTTTCTCACTTTGAATGTCTCAAATTTGAAGGAGATCCTCGACATGACTTCGAGATACTAGATGTCGTGAGCTTCCTAGCTAGACAAGTAGAAGCGGGCAAGAGTCAGTAATCTCTAGCCAAAGGCTAGCCACCCAGAGAATAGGGCCAGTAAAGCATTCATAGCTATTCCATATAAAGTGAATTTTGCTACTTGTATTTGCTGATAGCCAAGGGCAGTTAACCAGATGAAGAATCCTATTAATCCACCACAGGCAAGGGATATCCATGCTATTTCAATAGAGATATGAACTGTCATCACTAGCCAGATTAAACTCCCCTGAGTCAGCCCTATCCAACAAAGTGGGTCATATAGCCAGAGTGGTTCATCGGCCCCCATGGTAGACGCTGATGAAACATGGTTAAATTAGTGATGTTTAGGCCGTAGTATTGAGAAGAAGAGGGAGAGGGGGATTTTTATGACTGGAATTCGAGATCTCGAAGCGAGGAGGAAATCTGAGCAACGTAGGATTAAGATCCTTCTAGATGCCAGGAGATCCGAGGATCAAGCCAAATTAAAGGGCGGCGAGGATGCTGTGGCATGGGTCAAAGAAGAACAGTGTATTGGGTGCGATCAGTGCACTATTGTGTGTGATGATGATGCAATAGAGCTCTATAATACCCCTCTAGCAAGTCCTATTCTCAATATAGAAGTTAATAGGAAAGCGAAGATACTTAGAGATCCCTGTACTGGATGTCAATTGTGTGTTCTTGCATGCCCCACTGATGCAATTGTAATGATAGACAGGTGATAATTTGAGTGATAAAGACCCGATTAGATTTGGTGCAGAATTTGGACCCAAAAGAACAGAAAGAACTACCGGAGTCTCACTGTCTACATTCAAAAATCTAGTATGGGTATCTAATATAGGGGGCTTGGTCTTGGTCGCCATCGCCCTTGAGATGATGATAACAGGACAATTCCTACTTGGCCTTGGGTGCATGGTAGGAGGCGTGGCAATAGCACTATTCCCATCAAACTACGAGATAGTGGGAATGGATGAGGGATATCGTCCATCGGTAATCGAAGAGGACGACCAATGAAAATGGAAGGGACTTCATTTCAGAAATTAGTCTGGACGGAATTACTTTCTATTCCCTACGGAGAGGTAAGGACATACAAGCAGATTGCAGAGGCAATAGGTAAACCGGGCTCTTCCAGAGCTGTTGCGAATGCCTGTGCCGCGAATCCTTATCCCCCGGCAGTCCCATGCCATCGTGTAATACGTTCAGATGGAACAATAGGGGGATACTCTGGCGATGGGGGGATGGAAGAAAAGGCCATGATGCTTGAGGAAGAGGGTTTTCTCGCCACTCAGAAATAAATAATAAAAATAGCCAGAGAGGCAAGAGATGCTATGGCCCAGACCATGAGATATGTAGACTGCTTCAATTCACCATCGTTTGGCTCAACCATGAATAACCCAAGATAGATTTGAATGTAAATATAACGCGTCCAAAACCTTTAATCAAATCAAAGGCAGTAATATCATCAGTGCCGCTAGAGGGATTAAAACCATAGTGGCGTTGTCATCTATGTACTTCAGGGAAGGCACTTCACCTAGAACAGTAAGAGGGGCCAATAGTATCGACACTGCCAAGGGAGTTCCAATCCAGAAGTGGCATCCGATCCATACCGCAAATGAGACTACCATGCCCACCCATATTGCTAACTTTAGATCCTGCTTCTTTCTCTTTACTTCGCCCATTATCGGGTCTACAAAAGTCAATCCGAAAATAATAGGGATCCCATATAGTCCAGATTCGAGACCTGTTTCGCCATTATCTGGTGCGATTAAGAGCGTCAGTGCTACTGCAAAACCGCCCCATGCAAGCGCTGATATCTGTTTAGCTTCATATTCACGTTGCCCCAATACCACAATGCCCATCTTTATCCTCAAAGCTTCTACGAATATGAGTGTGATAATTATCACACTGACTAGTTGATCAGGATTCATCACCAATTCATCCGCGATCCGTTCACCTCTAGTGTAGTATATCAGCGGGATAAATGCCATTACAATATGAGTCGCTCTTCTAAGGGCGTGCCCCGTTAAGCCGCCGACGGAATGCTCGACATGGTCCGTGTCGAATGGCTGGAGTGGTTCGTCCATTCTATCACCTAGCTAATTCGTCCAAAGCATCATCGAGTGAAATACTTCCGGTTTGGAGATTACCTATGATACGATTCAATTCTGGAGATGCGAGTAAGCGAGAATCCCATAATGAAATCAGCCTCTCTTTGATCTTTATTCTCTCCCTCCAATCAGGAGAATCACAATTCTCAATTAAATTCATCATTTCTTCGACTCCGTCATTTTTATCTGCAGAGACAAGAATTACCTCGGGGGATGATTTTATATCGCCGAATGAGAGTGATGAGCGTATTGACTCTGCGGCCTTGGCTGACCCCGGGAGGTCTGATTTGTTAATTACGACAACATCTGCTAATTCTATAATACCTGCTTTTTCTGCCTGGATGATATCTCCTCTGTCCGGTCCATCAATAAGAAGAATCTTATCTGCGAAGGCTACAATTTTTATTTCTGATTGTCCAGCTCCGACGGTTTCTATGATGATATTTTCCCAGCCACAGTATGATAGTAAGTCTATCATTGAAATCAATGATGAAGAAATTCCTCCTGGCTGACCCCCAGTGGAAAGTGATCTGACAAAAACTAAGTCTCCCGAATCGGCAGAATCCATCCTAACTCTATCTCCCAATAATGCCCCTCCAGAACGAGGAGACGACGGATCGATAGCTAAAACAGCTACATTCTGGTTCTTTAGTTTCCAGTAATTAATTATTCTACCAATCAGAGTTGACTTGCCCACTCCCGGTGGACCCGTGATGCCCAAGACTGTGGATTTTCTTGGGGGTGCGTCCTCAGGAAGATTGAGTTTCATACCCTTTTCCAAGTGGGTCAGTAGCCTTGAGAGTTCTCTTCTGTTGCCATTGAATGCTGATTTTAATAGTACTTCTTGATCTATCAATTCCAACGCCACCCATCTTCACCAGCGACTCCTATTGGAGCACCTGAATCAGCTCTCGAACTGGCCTCGTCCAAGAATGATAATATTTCATCGGTCCTTGAGCCGGGGCCGAATATTGCTCTGACACCGTTGGAGAACATATTTTCATGATCTCTATCTGGTATGATTCCGCCTAAGAAAACCATTACATGATCCATTCCAGTCTCCCTCAGGAGTTCGCATATTCTCGGCACCAATACGTCATGAGCCCCTGATAAAGTTGAGAGGCCTAGGGCATTTGCATCTTCGTCCATAACAATTCTTGAGATCTCTTCGGGGGTCCTTCTGAGACCAGTATATACGACCTCATGGCCACCATCTCTAAGAGACCTAGCGATGACTTTTGCACCTCGGTCGTGGCCGTCGAGACCCGGTTTGGCCATTACTATCTTCATAGTACGACATATGCGAAACGGTAACCCTCCTTGAAGCAACCGCAGACCGGATTTTTCACGTTTTCATTAGTAAGGCATATTGACGTCCCAGCATATGGAGGCACATGAGCGTAGATGACGCACGTGTTGATGAGCTTCGACGGCGTAAGGCGCAAGCCGTTGCTGGAGGGGGTCAAGCGAGAGTATCTGCACAGCATTCGAAGGGTAAATTAACAGCTCGAGAGAGACTAGATTTTCTCTTAGACGATGGGTCTTTCATGGAAGTTGATCCTTTGGTCGAGCATAGGTGTAGAGACTTTGATATGGACAGAAACGTAATCCCCGGAGATGGCGTGGTATGCGGGCATGGTACCATTGGAGGAAAGACAGTGTACTGTTTTGCCCAAGATTTCACAGTATATGGCGGCTCACTAGGAGAAATGCATGGATTGAAGATCTGTAAGATTCTTGATATGGCTTTGAAGACTGGTTCGCCCGTTATTGGACTGAATGATAGTGGAGGAGCGAGAATCCAAGAGGGCGTGGCTAGTCTTGGCTCATATGCTGAAATATTCTTCAGAAACGTTCGAGCGAGTGGGGTTATTCCTCAAATTTCAGTAATTATGGGGCCTTGTGCAGGAGGTGCCGTCTATTCTCCAGCCATTACTGATTTTGTCATTATGGTAGATGGAACGTCTCATATGTTTATCACTGGCCCAGAAGTTATCAAGACAGTAACAAATGAAGAGGTTTCTTTTGAGGATTTAGGTGGCTCTACCACTCACGCAACAAAGTCCGGGGTGACTCATTTTACAGCAGTTGATGATGAAGAGGCCTTAGAATTGACGAGGGAGTTAGTTGGCATGCTCCCTTCAAATAACTTGCAAAAGGCTCCCGTTCTACCAACTAGGGACCCAATAGACAGAGCTTGTTTGACATTACAAGAATTAGTTCCGGATAATCCCAAAGAACCGTATGACATTACTATAGCCATAGAGGAGACAGTGGATGACGGGGCTTTCCTGGAAGTTCAGTCGGAATTTGCAATGAACATAGTAGTTGGATTCGCAAGATTAGGAGGGCATACCATTGGAGTAGTGGCTAATCAGCCTAATTTTCTAGCGGGTTGCTTAGATATTGATGCATCAATAAAGGCGGCTAGGTTTGTCAGATTTTGTGATTCTTTCAATATCCCACTCCTGACATTTGTAGATGTTCCGGGATTTCTTCCAGGTGCCAGTCAAGAATGGGGAGGGATAATCAGACACGGGGCTAAATTGCTTTATGCATACGCAGAAGCCACAGTGCCCAAATTGACTGTGATTACAAGGAAGGCATACGGAGGTGCTTACGATGTCATGTCATCCAAACACATTAGAGGCGATTATAATGTCGCGTGGCCCTCAGCACAGTTAGCAGTAATGGGAGCAGAGGGCGCAGTACAAATTATACACAGGAGGAGGATTGCCTCTTCTGGTAATCCTGAACAGGAGAGGGAGAGGCTAGTAGGCGACTATGAAGATACGTTTGCAAATCCCTATCGTGCCGCTTCTCTAGGATATTTAGACGATGTCATCCAACCAAGTGAGACTAGAATAGTCATGTCTAAAGCACTCGGTGCCCTACTTGAGAAAGAAGAGATTAGACCTGCTAGAAAACATGGCAATATTCCATTGTGAGGTGTTTATTTTTGGATGAAAGTAGATTACTGAAATTAAAGGTGGTCGCTATGGTAGCTGTGATTGTAGAGGAATCGGGAGGGGAGTTTCTCCGGCCGTCTTCACATAGAGATAGGGGGGATGAATGGGTAAGGGATCATCGGAGAGTAATCATAGGAAGAAGAAACCTATTCAGGGCTAAATCGAAAAGGAGTTCAGCTAGGTGATTTAATGGATGGGAAAAGGAGAGTGAGTGTCGATGGAGAAGAGTTTGAAGTTTCCATGGGTAAAGAGGGAGATTATTGGAAGGTCGAAGTCGAAGGGAAAATATTCTCCATCAAAGTTGAAGGCGATAAAGAGGGTGCATCTTCGCCTAGGAAAAAGAGAGGAGCTAGGAAAACTAAGAGATCAGGCGTAGTTTCATCATCAATTCCTGGTAAAGTCATATCCATTTCGGTGGTTAAAGAAGATTTAGTTTCCGAAGGGGATGTGATAATGATACTGGAAGCTATGAAGATGCAAAATGAAATTCAGGCTCCTATCTCTGGAAAAATATCCGAATTGAATTGTGGGCCCGGGGATAGTATTGAGGCCAATTCTCCCCTGTTAGTGATTGAACCTCCCTCGGACGAGTGACAATAGAGAGATTTCAATAACGACTGCCCATAGGACGGGGCATGGATAAGTGCGACTACCCTCAATGCTCTGCAGAAGGGAGTGTGGTTAGTCGCCTATCTCCCAAAGGATTCCTAGTTGCGACGGGAAATAAAGCATACTCATTTAGAGAGGCCTACAAGAGATTTACTTATTGTGAGAAACATCATGATGATTTGATGAAGTCAGTGTGGAACAGAGTTAGAAAAACAGATGGAAAGGGTGATGACCATGTCGCTCCAACAGCCATCTAATCATATAAGTCCCAAGGCGTCTTCTATCCTATTCATTTCAGGACCTGTTGATCCAGTCCCAACCATTGCGTGAGAGTCACTAGTCACACATCCGGCCCCTATGAATGGAGATCCGAAGCTTACTGTCCCGACCATAACAGGCACTCCCAGAGTGTTCTCGATTAATTTTGCCTCCTCTGTTGTGATATCGGGATGAGCTAGTGCGCCGTTGGAATTGGCCACTAGCATACTTCCGACTGTATCGTGACCTGCGACTTTACTTCTTACGGCATTAACGCCCAGTACCTCGCCAATCATCTCAACACCATTTGCACCAGGCGGGACCACAGGACTTACAACAGCACCGATTTCATTGCACTCAACTAGATTTCCTGCTGCATTAACACCACTTTGCATTACTACAACGTCTCCGAAGCTTGTTAGCTCGTCGAGATCTTCTTCTGTCGCGATATCAGCTACTGCAATCCCCTTACTATTGCCCTTCAGGAGACTGCCTATCAAAGATGAACCGCCTACCATGAATGGATGTGCTTCCATGCCGAACGCACTTTCGATTTCTTCCACAGCAACCGAGTCCAGTGACCTAGGAAGGAATAGTACGTCGCCAATCACAGAAAGGTAAACGCCGACTTGACTGTGGCCCAAAATATCGCCAGTAGAAATTCCCAATCTACCACTCCGTATTTCTCCTCATAGGGCTTAATGAATAATTTTTTGCGGGGATGAACACTGTTTCCAGTATTCTGAGAAAGAAAGAAGGCACAGCGACGATCGTTCCCGTGGGCTCTCGCAC
>CETY01027877.1_pt1 | contig 76997 bp, 79 predicted proteins | sample 361551 | NCBI WGS metagenome assembly CETY01 (sample SAMEA2623135, study PRJEB7988) | marine metagenome | biome: marine biome (ENVO:00000447); feature: deep chlorophyll maximum layer (ENVO:xxxxxxxx); material: "saline water (ENVO:00002010), including plankton (ENVO:xxxxxxxx)" | depth 45 m | reverse complement strand
ATTATTATTATAATAAAGTTATCGAAGTTCTAGCCCTAAATAAAATATGAATCCCCCAACAACCTTCAAGAAAGCAAAATTCCCCTACCCAGAGTTAGGTTTGACAAGTTACACCAATGGACGTCGCAAATATCATATGCTTAATATCAACAAACCTCCCACCGAGATCACCCAATACGATCATTTCAATTACGCGCAGAAATTAACAAAGGCAGGAAACTATGCATAAGACCAAAATATTACAAACATCAGGGCTGATAGTACTCACATCACTTATGGCAATTTCTTGCGGTAGCAACGAGAGTTCTGAATCCTCAAATGTCATTATCGGACAGGGTGGCCAAGTAGTGATTGATACTGACGCAGTGAAGGCGGCAGAAGATAAACAAGCCGATGAAAGCAGTGGAACAGAGACCCTTTCTGTCGAAGACGTTGACGTAGAGGAACTCAACACGGAGACAGAAGCGGTTGAAGAAGACGATGGCATTGATGTCGCTACTGCAGACGAAGATCCGCTAGACAACTTACTCAACACCGTTGCACAATTTCAGGGCTGCCTCGAAGACGACGGATTTGAGTTTATTGGGGCACCAGGTCAACCTGGCCCTGACGGAGAAACTGTTGACCCCAGTTCTTTCACACCTGACTACATTGCCGCACTCCAAAAATGCGCTACGGCAACAAACATTCTCGACGCCTTCACATCTTTTAGCGAAGCTCAGGAAAACTTGACCTCAGAAGAGATTGCACAAAATAACTTCGGACTTCCAGTATTTGGAGAGTGCCTAGAGCGACTTGGATGGGAAGTCGGCGAAATAACGCCCGATGAACGCGGACAGCTCGGATTTGGAATAAATGGTCAAGGCCTTACCCCCCCTGACGATTCGGAAGGCATCTTCCCTGCCGGTGATATAAACACTTGCAGGCAAGAAGCTGAGACATACGTTCTAGAGAATTACGAAGCGAGTGAGGAGTAACTCAAAAGTGATTAATCAAAAAAAAGTTTCTGCAGGAGTAGGAATAGGACTTGTACTCGTTTTGCTAGTTGGTATTTTCGTCTGGCCAGGTACGGGGGGAAATAGCAATAATGTCCGAAAAAATGATGGCCCCACCTACGTCGTTGCCCCTGTTGAGAGACGAACTTTAACTGATGAGATTACTGTCCGAGGAGAAATTCGTAGGGATCAACTCCAAAGAATAACAGCCAACGTTGATGGGCAGGTAAGTTCAGTTCTTGTAGATGACGGAGATACTATTAACGCCGGAGATGTTCTTTACGCTATCGACGGACGTGCTGCTGTTGCTGTCGATGGGGAGTTCTCCTTCTTTAGAAGATTAGATGTTGGTTCTGATGGCCCAGATGTCCTGCAATTAGAAACAATTCTCTCAGCAAACGGATATGAGGTAGGAACAGTAGACCAACTTTTCACCGAAGAAACAAGATCCGGTTTGCGTGACTGGCAGATAACCCGCGGATACGGAGGTGCCAGCCCAGAACCCAACGAAAATATCATTATCTCATTGAGTTCCAATACCGCAGGATATTCAATAGGGGCACAGAATACAATAGCCATAGAACTTCAACCAAGCGTCCCTGATCAGAGTATGACATCAGCAAACAATAGTTGGGAAAATCAAAGTGCGCTTTACTCTGAGGAGACAATGCGCACCCACGAATTCATTCCTGCCACCTTTGCTTTCCAGAATAATGTATTACAAGATGACAGACCCATCATAGAGGTCACTGTAAATCCCGGTTCTGTTATAGAGGGAGAAACTGCGACCTTTACCTTCACATCAGACGTTGCGATGCCATCAGATACAGTTATCGATTACGTGGTCGCAGGTTCTGCTACTGCCGAAGACGACTACGATGATGGCCCATTAGATGGCTCATTTATTTTTCCCGCTGGAGCACAATCATTTGATTTACAAATAGAAACGTTGACTGATAATGAAATTGAGAGTGCTGAAGAACTTATAATTGAGGTTGGTGAAGGTTTCAGCGTAAGTGACAACCTCCCCTATCGACTTGGGGCGCTTCGGGAAGCAAAATTGGAAATTACCAGCCCTGCCGGAGATGTACAAACAATAGAAATACGATCTATAACCCCTACTGTGTCTGAGGGTGGCAACTTAACCTTTGAGTTCCAAACAGACAAAATAAGTAACGAAGACACGATAATAAAAATTTCTGTGTGGGGAACTGCGACAAGTGGATCAGACTTCATAGCTGAAGACCTAGAAGTTGAACTACCCGCTAACGAGAAAACTGTCAGCCTTACCTTCCAAACTAGGAATGATTCACAGGTTGAAACTGATGAAGAGCTCTGGGTCACCATTGTTAATAACCCTAACGAGACATACGCTATCGGATCACCAAAATCAGCTTTAGGATTAATAGAGTCAAATGATCTGCCTGAGCTAACGATCTCAGGGGGTGGAGGCATCGGTGAAGGTGGAAATGCAGAGTTCGTAATCAATGCTAATCAACCTGTCACTGAGGACACCTCAATCAATTACTCGTTACGTGGCAGCGCTACTGCAGGTAAAGACTATAAGGAACTACCCGGGACAGTAATTATGCCTGCAGGTCAAAGTCAAGTAACTGTTCAGATTGAAACTATTGACGACGATGTCCTCTTCCTTCCCGGAGATATGGTTGTCGCTTCTTGGCCAGCAAGAATTGGGACAGTGTCTGTTGATGATGGAGAGTTCATTCTCCTTGGACAGCAAGTACTTACGCTTACAGAACCTGACTTCACAATCACATTGACACTCAACCCTACCGATAGAGGAAATCTAGAGGTTGGAATGGACGTGGAAGTTGAACTGCAAGCGAGTGACCAGGATGCTGTCCCAGGCGTAATTCTTGAGCTTGATGAAACTGCAACAGTTACCGCAGATGGCTCCGAAAGATACGAGGGCGTCATCCAAACATTTGAGGATCTAGACGCCGTGGATGGTGCAAATGTTAATGTTGATGTAACGAGAGAAGAAAAGATAGACGTCATCACCGTTCCAGTTGCCGCTGTCTTACAGGACGGGCAGGGTAACGATGTCGTACGAGTAGTTCTCACTGATGGAACAACTCGTCAAGTACAAGTAAAGGTAGGCCTTTCTGAAGGCGCTTACGTGGAGATCACAGAGGGGCTTTCAGGCGAAGAACTTGTACTGGTAGAAACCTAATGAATACTTCAGTGGTACCACAAGCTAGCGCTACAAGTAGAAGGAATTTATTTCAACTACGAGACGTGTACAGAATCTACGGGCAAGAACCCGTTGCTGTTCATGCTCTTGATGGGGTATCTCTTGACATCCATGCAGGGGACTTTATGGCAATTATCGGACCTTCTGGGTCTGGCAAGTCAACACTCCTTGGATTATTAGGTTGCTTAGATTTACCGACAAAAGGATCAATCAAAGTTGACCAAACGGAGATAACCGACTTAGAAGACAGCGAGCGCTCAAAACTCCGAGGCAATTCAATAGGTTTTGTCTTTCAACAATTCCACCTAATTCCTCACCTTACAGCTTTAGGAAACGTCTCAACAGCCCTCCTCTATCGAGAGCTAACGAAACCTGAAATAGAAGAACGCTCCTTAGCCGCTTTAGAGATGGTAGGACTTGGGGAGAGGCATGATCACCGTCCGATTGAGATGTCAGGCGGTGAGCAACAACGTGTCGCTATTGCAAGAGCTTTGGTCACTGACCCTCTTATGATCCTTGCTGACGAGCCTACAGGTGCTCTAGACACGAAAACTGCAACGATTGTCATGGATATATTCAAAAACCTTCAGAGCCAAGACCGTGCAATCGTGCTCGTTACACATGACCTAGAAATAGCTGAACAAATGGATCGTGTGGTTTCGATGCGAGATGGAAAGATTGTGGCGGATGACCTTCGGAGCGAACGAACTGACGCTTTAGAAGACAGGTTTTGGGAAGCGGGAAAGAACGGCAAGTTAGAGTAGCTATGAATTGGTTTCGAGAAATACTCAGCGTCGCACTTAGTGGCCTAACAGCGAGAAAAGTACGTACCTTACTGATTATGCTCGGACCGGTCCTTGGGGCCGCTGGCATAGTAGCTGCAGTTGGCTTAAACGAATCAGCAAAAGGTGATGTACGACAAACCCTAGAGAAACTGGGCACTAATTTAATAGTCGCTTCGGCTGATGGAACCTTCTCTGGGGGGGAGGCACCTACACTTCCCGAGGAAGCTGTAGAACGCGCTATGAACGTTTCAACTGTCAACCGCGCTGCCGGCATTACTGAAATAGGAAGTCTTACTGTCCTGCCTTCGCAAGGTGGAAGAGATTTCTTTAGAACAATACCTGTCCCAGTACTTACTAGTGATCAAAATCTCCTCGATGTACTAGATGCCCAGATGCTGTATGGTCGTTTCATTAACGGAGCAGATGAAGACAATACCTTTAGAAGCGCTGTAATTGGGCAGGATCTTGCAAGTGACTATCAATACCTTCCAGGTGAGGCACGAACAATTGATGTCAATGGCGAAACTTACGGAGTGGTAGGAGTTCTAAAGAAAGTTGCTCTAGTCCCCAAGTTAGATACCGCAGTAATTATCCCAAAATCTTCTGCTGAACAAGATTTTGATGTTGAGCAAAAACCAACGACACTGTACGCACGAGCGGTTGAAGGAACGGTTGATTCTACTTCTGAAGCTTTACCTGTAGCCATTAACCTCGGCGGACCTGAAGGTGTTGTGGTGGCCATCCCTTCTGACCTACTTGAAGCTCAAGGAGCTGTAGATACCACACTACGAAATATTCTCTTCCTTATGGGAGGCTTGGCTCTCCTCGTTGGAGGTGTTGGTATTGCCAATGTTATGTCGATATCGGTGATTCAACGGTCAGGCGAAATTGGTATTAGGCGTGCTCTTGGTCATACAAAAGTAACGATCGCCATGCAGTTTGTTCTCGAAGCCTTATTTGTGGGTGTTCTCGGAGGTTTAGCCGGTGTTCTTGCAGGTGTGGGAGTTATCTATCTCGTATCAGCAGTTCTAGGGTGGGTCGCTACCCTCAACATCCCATTATTCCTTGTCGCTGGAGGCATGGCTCTAATTGTGTCAATAATTGCAGGCCTTTATCCAGCCCTCAAAGCTGCTCGGCTCGAGCCATTAGAAACACTGAGGCTTGGCTAAAATTTACTCAAAGCGCTTTCCCTCTTCTTTGAGGAAATCAACCCACTTTGATCCTGCGAAATCAGTCAGGTCACCAGGCAGATATCGCACCGTTCCCAGTAGACCTGTGTACGAAAAATTCCGATACTTTTCATATATCTCCCAATTAACTGGAGACTTACGATCAATTCCTACATCAATACCCTGGAAAGGAGCCATAGCAAGTAAAGCCAATAAACCCTTATGGCTGGCCGTAACTACCCCATTAAGCGATATTTCTACATCCCAGTGCAAAAAATCAGGAGGTATCACAGAGAGAATAATTTTATTATGACCATCAGGGATCGCACCACACCGAATATTAGTCATTTCACCATAACCATTATGAGAAAATAAAAGATTGCCATCCAAAACATAAAGCGCGTACCCGCCGCCTTGATCACCATGAGCAAAGAGAGTCCCTTGGTCAGCGTGTTTATAGTCAAACTCTACTTCAACACTCCAGTTCCGAAAACTAATTAATTGCTGCGATTTCCACCGCTCAACAGTTGGAGTTCCAGGGTAAAGAACCATTTCCTGAACAAGTTTTTCATTCCATGGAGGGCGAAGAATATTCTTAACGTTGTTCCCTTCATCCAATGGAAAAACTTGATTGTCCCAAGCAGCTTGTTCCCATTTTTCTTCAAGTTCTTTTACTTTCTCTGGAAATTCATCCGAAATATCATGGATTTCTGTCGGATCATTTTCTAGGTTGTGGAGTTCCCAGCTTTCTTCAGAAAATGGGGTTTCAATTTTGCGAATTGTTGATGCGGACCAACCTTCGTGGTACATTCCTCGATGCCCAATCATTTCGTAATATTGTTCCGTATGAGTTGAATCAACTTCTGGTTTGTGAAGAGATTCAATAAAACTACTTCCTGCAGGTTTTGGAAGTTTCTCACCTTCTTTTTCCGTGGGAACTTTGATGCCAACCAAATCGCAAATTGTTGGCAGAAGGTCAGTTACATGCTGATATTGCGACCTAAGAGGGTTATCCGCCAATAATTTTTTCTGCCAAGAAATTATGAATGGAACTTGTTGCCCACCTTGATGCGTATTGGTCTTATACAGTCTGAATGGCGTATTGGATGTCATCGCCCACCCCATTGGGTAATGAGCCAAAGCTCTTGGACCTCCTAAGAGGTCAAGGCGGTCATGATCAATGTCTGTACTCTCTAAATCGGTATGCCCGGTAAAAGCCAGCAGCGTTCGAAAGTAGGCTGATGTGCCTAATTCTTGACCCTCTCGCGAACCACCATTATCAGAAGTGAAAACAATAATTGTATTTTCCCACTCCCCCAGTTCTTCTAAACCATCACGTAATCTCTTAAAATTTTGGTCAACGTTATCAACCATGCCAGCAAAGATTTCTTGATACCTAGCAAACAATTCCTTTTCTTTGGGCGTTAATTCATCCCAAGCCTTTACTGCATGCCCCTCTTCATGATTACGTTCAGGAAGTTCTACATGCGGTGGGATCACTCCGATTTCCTTTTGCTTTTTAAATCGTTGTTCTCTAATTTGATCCCAACCAGCTTCGTATTTCCCACGATACTTCTCTATGTCTTTTTCTTTCGCCTGAAGCGGGGCGTGCACGGCCCCATGAGCGAAATACATAAACCACGGTTTCGCAGGATGAGAACTTCTAAGTTCCCTTACCATTTTTAATGCTTGGTCAGTTAAGTCGTCTGTGAAGTAATAATCCTCAGGGTACGTATCAATATCTAATGCATGATTATCTTCATATAAGCGGTGAGGGTGATGAAAATTAGTGAAACCTCCCAGAATCCCATAGAAGCGTTCAAAGCCTTTCTGTAAAGGCCAGCTATGTTTCGGTCCGGCTTCAGAAAGTTGAGAATCTTTACATAGATGCCATTTGCCGACCATCAAACTCGCCCATCCATTGACTTGGAAGAGATCCCCCATCGTTACTGCGTTCTCTCGCAATTCCATCGCATATCCAGGGAACCCGGGATCAAAATGAGCGACATGACCCATGCCAGCCATATGCGAATTAAGTCCAGTTAACAATGACGCTCTAGTTGGTGAACACATTGGGTTTACGTGGAAGTTTGTGTAGCGGATGCCTCCAGCGGCAAGTGCATCAATATTGGGTGTGTCAATCTCAGATCCGAAACATCCAAGATCTGAAAATCCTAGGTCATCGACAAGCATAACTAATACGTTTGGTGAGCCTTCAGGTGCTGTCGGAGGTTTCGGCCAATCTGGTTCAGATGTTGAAAATATTTTCCCCACCTTCCCAGCGAAACCACCGTAGGACTCGTTTATTTTTTTCCGCATTTATGATGCCTTTACACGATTTACTTGCGCCCTCATTCTGACACTAGCCATAACTAGATTAGTGTCTGCAAGTAGTTCCTAGCTAACGAAAGGCAATTTTAGCGTATGGGTAATTCGAAATCCCAGAAAATTTATCTGGATCTTCTCGACTACACACAAGAAATGATTTTCAACTAGTGTGACTTTCATGAGTTCTTCAACAGATACTGTAATTAGGTCTTTTTGTGATGCTTGGTCCGAGGGGTCCCTTGAAGAAATTATGGGATTCTTTGATGAAAACGCCATTTACCATAATATCCCAATGGAGCCAGCGGAGGGATTGGATGATATTCGCACATTCATAGAAGGCTTTTTCGCTATGGCAACTTCAATTCAATTTGAAATTCTTCACCAAGTAGCTACTGAAACAATAGTCATGAACGAACGAATTGACACTCTCGTTATTGGCGGTGACACCATAGTGCTCCCAGTTATGGGAACTTTTGAGCTTAAAAATGGAAAAATTACTAAGTGGAGAGACTACTTCGATATGGGTCAACTCTCCGGAAATTAAGAAAGTTCAGCTTCTGACTAATCGGCCTGGACGATTTCCTGTATCTTGATCAAATTCTCTAGCTGAGACTCCATTACATAATGTATTGATATAGCCAGTTACCGGTTGCATTAGGCGAGTTCCGCCAGTCGGTAAATCGTTGTGCGGCACAGGAGGTGAAACTCTCAGATTATCCATATCAATCACATTAATATCCGCTTTCTTTCCTTGCTCAAGCGACCCCCGGTCATCGAAACCATAAAGTTGAGCATTCAACGCTGTTTGCTTACGGACAATAAACTCAATTGGAATCTTTTCGCCCTTTTCTCTGTCTCGCGTCCAGTACGCAAGTTGAGTTGTTGGCATACTTCCATCACAAATTAGAGTTACGTGAGCGCCTGCATCACTTAATCCTGTTACCGTGTCCGGGTGGAGGAGCATCTCTTGCAAAACTCCCATTCTGGCTGGAAGATCAACAGCACTCAGAGAAGCGAAACGCGTTCCACCTTCTTCAAGAAGGAAATCATACAAATAATCAATTGGGTCAACTCCAGCGATTCCAGCTCTAGCCCCTAAACACTCGCTAATGTCTGGTTCATAATCTACTGGGTTGTCAAGTGGGTAAAGAGCGGGAGCTGCCATCTTGAAAAGTCCATAAACATTTTCCATTGAACCTGGTGCATCAGGGGCTATATCCTCTTCACTCATTATTGCCGCCCGTACTTCAGGTTTACTCATCAAAGCTACTTTTTGGTCAAGGGGAAGGTGCGCTACTTCTCTTAGATACGTCGGTCTTCGCATGAAGGCGTGGTAGCCAGCCAACCCGGTCAGGAAACCAATCGGTCGTGACGAAACTTGCGGATAAATTTGTGCACCCTTACTATTGGCATCTTCGGTTAAGGAAAGAATCTCTCTCCAAGTGTCTGGGTCATAGTCTGGTGACTGGACCAGTGTGAATGTAACTGGCCTACCACTTACCTTCGAGACACGTACCATAAGGGCATGTTCTTCCTGCTGGGTGAATTTCTCCCCTCCAAGGCTTTCCATCTTCCCAACAGTTCCTGCAGGAATCATTTGGAAAACGCCTTTACCGGTTTTTTTCATAGCTTCGGCTATGGCAAGAACTTCATGATCAGGCGCAAAGGTTCCAGGGACAGGCTCACCCCATAGAGAACGATGACCCACAATTCTTGACGTGCTGAATCCAACTGCTCCAGCTTCCAAAGCTTCTGAGACAAGGGTCGCCATTTGGCTTATATCAGATTCAGTTGCATCCTCATTTAGTCTTCCACGTTCTCCCATTGCAAAGTATCGCAGTGCCCCATGTGCAATTTGAGCGCTTATATCTAATGCGAATTCCCGTTTCGATAAATAGTTCAGATACTCGGGGAAGGTTTCCCATTGCCCCCATTCCATTCCCTCATGAAGCGCCGCTCCAGGGATATCCTCAACGCCTTCCATAAGTTCGATTAGTTCCTTCTCCTGACCATCATGAACAGGAGCGAAGCCAACGCCGCAATTTCCCATAACGGTAGTCGTAACTCCATTATGAGACGATGGAGCCATCTCTGTATCCCAGCTAACTTGCCCATCGTAATGAGTATGAAGATCAACCCACCCAGGTGTTACAACCGCTCCGTCTGCATCAATTGTTCTTGATGCAAGAGCACTGATCTTTCCACCTGCTTCAGCAATAATGCCATCTTTGATAGCTATGTCACCAGTTTCAGGTTTCGTGCCTAACCCGTTGACCAGAGTTCCACCTTTTATAATGCAGTCAAACATTTGCTCCCCTTACAACTCATATCTTACTGAGATATTAGCTTATGTGCCCGAGGTGGGACTTGAACCCACACGCCCCTGTTCGGAGCCGGGGGGTTTAAGCCCCCTGCGTCTGCCTATTCCGCCACTCGGGCCTTAAATCACTATAGAAGTAATATTTCATCTGTAGCACATGAGAGCCAATTTCAATCAGAAAGATTTCACAACCTGTCCTATAATCAAACGAACGAAAGGAACGTAGAATGGGAAATTTAGAAGGAAAGATAATTCTTATAACCGGAGCTGCAAAAGGCATGGGAGCAGTCGAGGCTGGAATGGCGGTGGAACGTGGGGCAACAGTAATACTGAGTGACGTTATTGATGGCCAACTTGAAGCCACTGCGAACGCTCTGAATTCACCCTTTGCTCACCTTGATGTCACATCAAAAAGTGATTGGGGAAATACCATAACTCAAATGATGAATGATTACGGAAGAATAGATGGGTTAGTCAACAATGCAGGAATATTTATTCAGAAGACTTTATTTGACGACTCTGCAGATGCATTTGAGGCAATGGCAAAAGTCAACCAACTTGGAACCTATCTCGGGATTGAATGTGTAGCACCTATTATGAGAGAGCAAAAGTCTGGAAGTATTGTAAATATTTCTTCAGTAGCGGGCCTCAGAGGACAACGAAACATTGGCTATGTCGCCAGTAAATTTGCAGTCACAGGTATGACTAAAGCTGTAGCCCTACAACTAGCAAAATTCAATGTTCGTTGCAACAGCGTTCATCCTGGAGCGATTTCAACAGATATGGCTTTAGGACTTGGTCCAAGTGATGTTGAACTCCTTACGAGCAGAACACCAATGGGCAGAATAGGTGAGCCAGAAGAGGTATCAGAAACAGTAATGTTTTTGCTGAGTGATGCAGCTAGTTATCTTACAGGCGCAGAAATTGCCGTAGATGGTGGCTTTATTCTCTAGTCAAGCCGCCGAAGATATGGCATGGTTCTCTGAAAATTCGAAATCAGTCTTTTGCAAGTTATTGCTTGCAATACAGTCCCATAACATATTTCTAATCTCTGCGTCTTGAGCTAATTTAACATTCGCTACCACAAACCCTTCAACTATGTCTGCGAGCACCGCCAACCATGGGCGCCCTCTTATGACAATTGAGATACTTAGATCATCGTTATTTCGCCGAACTGATCGTTGGTATTTCGCCGAAGGTGGTGGGCATCGAAATTGAGGTGTTTGGTAGCCTAACTGATGCGCTATTCGCCCGAGAGTTCTTATGGTAATTGAGAATTGAATTGAAACTGATTCCGCCATATTTTTAGTATGTATTGCTGGTGGGACATTTCTCGGATTAACTATCTTCACTTACACTTTTCTTGGAGGCTACATTGGGGTTGTGGATCATGACGAAGTCCTTAACCCCTCACAACAGAATGTTCTTGAGCACCTTGGAGCAAAGCTAACTGATAGACCTTTATTTAGCGAAAAGCTTCAAAATGAATTAAGGGAAGAACTGTCTCGGCGTCTCAATAGGTTCCAGTCTTTGATACCAGAAACTGAAACATTATTTGTTTCAAAATTTCACCTTAACCAAATCATGCGATGTGAGCGACAATTTATTGCTGACCGAGAAGCCACTTTTGAGTGGTCAGTTCCAACAGCTCGAGGTCTTATTTCTCATAAAGCAATTGAACTTTCTGTTTTTTGGGCGCAAGATATTGACCCGCTCTCATTGGTCGATGAGGCTGTATCTCGTTGTTCAGCTGGTGATGATGCTCTTGCTAAATGGCTGCTGAGCCTCTCAGATGGAGATCATTCACAGCTTCGAAGTGACATCAATAATCGTGTAGCTAGTTTCCTTGAATCATGGCCTCCACTTAGGAAAGAGTGGAGACCCATGCTTGAAGCCCCGATCAGAACTGAGTTCGCCCAGGGGTCAATAATTCTTTCAGGCAAAGTTGATCTTTCTCTGGGCAGGCCTTTGGGGAATACTGCTGGCAAAGTAATCGTTGATTTCAAAACTGGGGGTTTCTATTCGTCTCATCGCGAAGACCTGAGGTTTTATGCACTCCTTGAATCAATTCGTCTTGGAGTGCCCCCTCGAATGGTGGCCACATATTATTTGGATCGCGCTGAATTTTCTAGTGAGCATATTACAGAGAATGTCCTAGAATCCGCTCTCTTTCGCGTTGAGGACGGTATTGAAAAAATAGTCAACATTATCTTCAAAAAAGAAGAACCACAGAACTGTTCTTCTGAGTGGTGCGGTATATGTTTCGGCGAAGTTACTTAGACGTTTAAGTCAAACTCTTTTGCCCGTAACATTAACATAAATAAATTTGGAGGAATTCATGCGTTATATCAATACTGAAATTATGGATGGAGTTGCCACTCTTACTCTTAACGATCCCGATAAGCGAAATGCGATAAATCTTCAAATGAACGACGAGATATGTGCAACATTGGACCAGCTAGAAGAATCTGCTGAAGTAGGGAGCCTAATAGTTACCGGAGCGGGGAAAGCATTTTGTGCTGGTGCTGATCTAGGAGATCTTCTTGCTGCAAGAGAACGTGAAAATATTCAGGACATTTACAGAGGCTTTCTCCGTATTGCTGACTCTACTCTTCCAACGATTGCAGCTGTCAATGGTGCAGCTGTTGGTGCCGGAATGAATATGGCTCTAGCTTGCGACATGATACTGGCTGGTGATTCCGCAAGATTTGATAGCAGATTCTTGGAGATCGGCATCCACCCGGGTGGAGGTCACACATGGAGATTGCTATCGAGAACGAATGAACAGACCATGCGTTCAATGGTATTATTCGGTCAAGTTTTATCTAGCCAACAGGCTTTCCAGCGCGGTCTTGCTTGGGAGGTCTTTCCAGATCAAGACCTAATGAAAGAAGCGAAAATTATTGGGAAAAAAGCTGCGTCATATTCAAAAGAACTAACAAGGTCTACTAAAGAAGCATTTAAAGAATTACCAACAATTGATAATTCAACAAATGCTGTTCAACATGAAGTCGTCCCTCAAGTCAAGTCAATGGAATCTGATGCCTTTCGCAATTTAGTTACTAAATTGCAGAAAAAAATTAGCTCTGGGAACTAGAAACAAATTTACTTAAGAGAGGATCGCCACGTTCTTTCCATTCCTCAGATGTAATTGCAAACCGAATATGGTCTTCCCACTCACCGTTTATCTCAAGATACTTCTCTGCAACGCCTTCGTTACGAAGCTCTAGCTTTTCGGCTACTCGACGACTCGAATGATTTCGAGGGATTATCGCTACTTGAACCCTGTGAAGTTTGAGTGTTTCAAAGGCAAATTGTAGCAAAACTACAAGGGCTTCTGGGGTGTAGCCTTGTCCTGCTTTCCTATGGTCAATCCAGTATCCGACATAGCAGTTTTGAAAAGGTCCACGTTGAATTGACGAGATATTGATTTCGCCGCTGAATTGTTCATTCACAAAAATTCCAAACCCGTATCCAGAGCCTAGATGCCTTTCCCTGTTGCGTGCGTTGCATCGAGAGGAGAAAGCAACTTTATCAGATAACACATCCGGTGCGCCACGGGGTTTACTAGGTTCCCATTTCGTTAACCATTCTTGATTTGCGTTCCTTACTTCCGCCCATTCGGCGAAATCTTCAGCGACTAACGGTCTTAGAGTGATACGGCGACCCTCCAACAGTTCACTTTTTGATATTGTTGGTGGGCGGAAACGAGTTACTTTCATAGTTTTTTCAATCTTTTAATGAAGTATTTGAAACCATAGTCGGCAATAAGCCTGATAGACGACTCGGTTTTAATGTTTATTACAAAAGACTTAGTACCAAACCGTCAAGAATGTCTTTTTCCGAAACTTGCAGTTCCTCAAAATCGAGCTTTCTCATAATTTGAACCAAGATGCACAGGCCACCTACGATCACGTCCACGCGACCCTGTTCCATGCCAGGGTTTGATAATCTTCCTTCACGACTATCCGTAGCGAGGAGTCGAAAGACTTCTTCTATGGATTGCTTTGACATCACGTGATTGTGAACTAATTCAAAGCTGTAATCATGAAGTCCTTGTTCAATCATAGAAGTAGCACTTATAGTTCCTGCAACACCTATTATGTTTTTCGCTGAGTGAATCGCTGGTATTTCCATTAAGACATCATCTAGGTGAAGATCAATAAGTGATTGCGCCGCTGAGAGTTCCTCCGGTAATGCAGGATCGTTCTCAATAAAGCGTTCTGAAATTCTGACGCACCCGATATCTGCCGAATGTGACAGTTCAAGCTTTTCATTTCCAAAAGCGAATTCGGTAGACCCTCCGCCAATATCAATTACTAGACTAGGCCCTTCAATATCAGGGATACTTTTGGTTGCTCCGACGAAAGAGAATCGTGCTTCATCGTTTCCATCTAGAATTTCAGGTTTTATTCCGGTAATTTCTTCTGCAGCCTGTAAAAATATATCTTTGTTGTTAGCGTCACGAACTGCTGATGTAGCTACAAACTTGACCTTGGAAGTTCCATATTTAGAAATCTTCTCGGCATAGTCGATAAGCGTTACGAGAACTCGATCAATAGCACCTTTTCTAAGTTCTTTGGATAAGTCAATTCCTTCACCCAATCGTGTAATCTGCGTTTCCCTTAGGAGAGTTTCATACTCCGAAGGACCTTTTTGTTCCACAATAAGTAGTCTTGTGCTGTTCGTTCCGCAATCAATTGCGGCTAATGTTTTGTTCATTTAATTCTGTGTCTTGTTGCAGTTTTCTTCGGATAGTTGATTTTCAATCCATAACCCAACTGGGTCATTGCCCCCAGCTAGAAACCAAGCGTAATGGGCATGCAGGCATTTGATTCCTTTTCTAGTTCCCCCGACTCCTCCTGACGGTCTAGGGCCTTCATAGTCTCTGTCTATCGACTTATCGCGTTGCTGTTCGTAGGTAAGATGAATTTCTTTTAATTTTTCTAGGCCGATTTCTCTTTCAGCTTCATCGATAGCCCCTGTTGACTCAAGTCTACTTATGAGCAATTTATCAACTGGGTCTATTAGCCAATATGTGGTCGGCATAGGAGTTCCGTCATTGAGGAAGGGTGCATTTTTTATTACTCTTGGTGTGCCATCTAGCCTTCTTACTGCTATCTCGTAGTCACCTTGAGGTTTTCGCCCTAAAAGGCTTTCAACTATGCAGTCATCTTGCGAGCTATCTAATGGCATTTGGCTGTCATCTTACAAAATGGCGTATCTAATCACCATAAATACAGCAACAGCAAGAGCCGCAATAGGAATTCCAAACCGCTTAAGAATCGGGATAGCAACTACTGATAGAAGATTTAGCTCGCTATCAGTGGTTTGTGAATCAATGCTTTCTCCATCGGTTTCTGTTGATTCTATTTCTTCTGTTGACTCAAGGAGCTTTTCAAGGTTTTGTGCAAATTGTGTCATGAGCTTTCCACTGACGTCACTTATTGCTCCTCTGCCAAATTGAGCGACCTTTCCTGTAATGGTTAATTCCGTGCGAACATTTACGTTAGTAATACCAGCTGAGACTTCGGAAAGTTGAGCAGTAATAGTTGCACTTGCATTACCCGCTCCACGTGTGTCTCGCCCGTCGCCTTTTATAACGACTTTTTGCCCTTCTTCATCTTTTTCAAGATATGAAGCAGTTCCTTTATACTGTGCGGTTATGGGACCTACCTTGATCTTTACTAAGCCATTAAAGTTATTACCATCAACTTCTTCTAGTTCGGCCCCAGGTAAGCATGGCGCTATTCTTTCAGGAGTGTTGAAAGCATCCCACACCTCTTGAATCGGTGCATTCACATCAATTTCATTATTTAACTCCATCGTTCCAAATCTCTCCTTGTGTCAATATCTATAGGGCTTCCTTCGCATGGTATCTCATTCAGCAAGTCTGGCCTAAGCCGTAGAAGGGAACGCGCCCCTTCATCACCTGAGATGGGTATGAGCGACCATAATTCTTGATCTATTTTAACTGGTGGTCGATGGTTCCCTGCGAATGAGGCTGTCACTAGTTTCCCTTCAGCTTCAGAAACAGATTTCCAGGCTTCTGTTGGGACAAGGGGCATGTCTCCAAGTCCGACTGTAACTACAGAATGCCCGTCATACGCTGCAATTTCTAACCCACTTCTAAGTGATGAGACCTGCCCTTCAGCATAATTATGGTTCTGAACGATTGTAATTGCTTCTGATTTAAGGTTCAGACTCTTATGCTCTTCAAAATTTATTGCCCCAGAAATAAGGTAGATATCGTCAAATTCTGCTGCTACGACATTATCGATTGTCCATTGCAGAACAGGCTTCCCTTTGAAATCTGCCAAAAGTTTATGGGTGCTTCCTTCAAACCGCTCCCCTTTCCCAGCAGCTAAGATAATCGCAGCGGTCCGGTCTTCTTCGGGAGAATTTTCATTTTCATTTATGAGCACTTGTTTATTCTAGGGATGAGCTTTCCCATTAAGGGGTTATGGCAAATATTTCATCTGTCTGCATGTATTGGACCCTCTCCTATCTTGAGGTGTGGTGCTGTCCGACCAGTACGCATTGAAATAATCTCAGCACATATAGAAATAGCTGTCTCCTCGGGAGTTCTTGCACCAAGGTCTAAACCAATTGGTGACATGATCCGTTTGAATTCTTCACTTGTTACGCCAGCTTCGATGAGCCTTTCGGTTCGGTTTTCGTGAGTTTTTCTACTACCCATCACTCCGATATAGCCAACTTTTGTCTGTAGAGCTGAGGTAATAGCAGGAACGTCAAATTTGTTATCGTGAGTTAGTACACAGACAGCATCACGAGGACCGAGACTCTCACCAAGCTTCTTCATTAATTCGTTGGGCCATTCATTTTCCACGGAATCGGCTTGCGGAAACCTTGCTTTAGTAGCGAACACTGGACGAGCGTCGCAAACTATAACGTTATACCCGAGGACTTTGGCGATTCGCACCAAGGCCGCTGTGAAGTCAACAGCACCGAAAATAATCATTTTGGGTGGCGAGGCGAAACTCTCAATGAAGATTGATAGCGTTTCTTCTCTTGCTTCCCCTTCAATACCGTAATGCCGGATACTCGTTCGTCCAGCCGCTAGCTCCCCTGCCATATCTCGTGACAGTACTCGGTCTATCTTTTTATTTCCTAATGACCCGATGTGAGAACTATCTGGAAGCAGGAGAAGTTTAGCCCCTTGCCCTGGCCCTTTGATAATAGTTGCTAGAGCCATAGGTAGTCCCTTGTTAAGGTTTTTTTTGAATTCATCAAATAAATTTGTCGCCATGTTTACCAATCAAATGGCTCTAAATAAAGATTTATTGTTCCTCCACATGTAAGCCCTACTGCGAATGCTTCATCATCGCTATAACCAAACGAGACGGTTTTTCTATCGCCAGACTCAATTATTTGCAAGGCTTCAGTGACAACTGCTCCTTCAACACAGCCGCCTGATACTGACCCTGAAACTGCACCGTCTTCATTTACAGCCATTGCGGCTCCTGCGTCGCGCGGACCGGATCCTTCAAGGGAAATGACTCGAGCTATTGCAACTCGTTTCCCTTGTGCTGCCCATTTCTCTATATCTTTTATAATTTCTCGCATTATTTCTCACTCTGATAATAGTTCAGCTAACTCAGTTAAAGATTCTAGACTATGACCCTCAATAAATTCATCAATATAGGGAAGAGCAGCCGCCATTCCTTGTGCAAGCGGTTCATAGCCGGGTGAGACTTTTAGAGGATTTATCCAGATTATATTGTGTGTAATTCTTTTGAGTCGAGCCATTTGTTCCGTCATAATGTGACTTTCGCCCCTATCCCAACCGTCGGAGAGGATGACCATCGTTGCCCCTCGTGCCATTCCACGTTGCCCCCATTGGTTAAGAAATTCTCCGATAGTTTCTCCTAAACGAGTACCTCCTGACCAATCGGTTATTGATTGAGAAGTAAGATTAAGTGCCTTATCAAGGTCCTTGTTTGATAATTCGTGAGTTACTCGAGTTAAGCGCGTTCCTATTGTGAAGGCTTCTACTCTCCTTCTGCTGATGACAGAAGCTTGAATAAAACGAAGGAGAGCTCTCGAATATATCTCCATTGATCCCGACACATCTAAAAGGAAAACTATTTTTCTGATCTTGCATTTTTTTTGCTTGAAGTATCTTTCTATAGGTTCCCCACCAGTTTTGAATGATGCTCTGATGATTCTTTTAAGGTCAGGCGCCCTATTCTTCCTTGTTGAAGCATCTGATCTGCGGCTTTTCTGAGTAGCCCCAATTAATTGCACTAGTTTCATTAACTCATATGATTCTGCTAGTTCATCTTCGGTATAATCAGCAAAATCTTTTTTTCGGAGAATTTCAGAACGAGAGTATTTAAGGGTAACGATATTATTTTCCCTGTTTTTCTCTAGTTCCTCACCTCCGTCAGTGTCCTGTGTATCCGTTCCCAGATTAATCTCTTTCTCATCTTTAAGATTGACAGTGTCAAGAACGAGAAAATTTTCCCAGAATGCATGGAAAGCTTCGTCATAGACCGGAATGTCCTCAGGACAAGTGAGTAGTGTCGATCGCCCAGCCCAATAAACATCCGTACGGTTTGAAATCTTAACGCGAGCAAGTGCCTGGAAAAAGATAATAGTTGATGAAATCGGGACACTAACTCCCATTCTCCTGAGAAAAGTGATAAAGCTTTGTGCCACGTATTCAGGCTTGGCAATTCCCGGGTCAGTATCAGACTGCGCGAGCATACGCATCTTTTACAATTCTTCCAACGCCGTGTTCCGTCACTTTTTGTTGATCTTCTCGGTACTTGAGCAGAGCCCCAATCGTTGCTTTGACACCATCTTCTGTTAGATCACTATTTCCTATACGCTCAAGTGCCATAGCCCAATCAATACTCTCAGAGATTCCCGGTGGCTTGTATAAATTCATTTCTCGTATCTGCTCAACTGCGGCAGCGATTCTTCTAATTAACTTCTCAGAGACGTCCGGCGCTTTTGCTTTGAGTATCTGAATCTCCCTTTCATAGCCAGGGTGATCGACCCAGTGATAGAGGCACCTTCGCTTTAGAGCATCATGGACATCCCTTGTGCGATTTGATGTGATTACGACGATTGGTGGAACAGATGAAGAGAACTCACCTAATTCTGGAATCGTCACAGAATAGTCAGATAACAACTCAAGAAGAAAAGCTTCAAATTCATCGTCAGCTCTATCTAACTCATCAATTAGAAGCACAGGAGGAATTTCCCCAACGTAATCTATAGCTTTCAAAAGAGGTCGCCGAACAAGAAACCGCTCATTATAAAGTTCGTCTTCAAGATCTTTCTCATCAATCCCTTTGGCTCTTCCGGACGCTTCGCTAGTTCTTAAGTGCAGGAGTTGCTTGGAGTAATTCCATTCATAAATGGCGTGAGATGCGTCTAAGCCCTCATAGCATTGGAGTCGGATTAGTTCTGACTGGAGCCAACTGGATATAACTTTCGCAACCTCGGTCTTACCTACGCCTGGAGCTCCTTCCAGAAAAATTGGTCGCTGAAGGCTAATTGCTAGAAAAACTGCGGACGCTAGCCCCTCTGAAGGAAAGTATCCTTGCCCTTCTAGAGCACTTTGAACGTCTTTTATGCTTTCTGGATGCTTATATCCCACATCTATAATCTACAGGGTGCGGTTGAGGGTGGCACATGAAACGTTTTGGTTCGTGTCTTAGAGCCCAGCTTCTTTGAGTCCTCGCTTAATTAGTACTCTTGCTAAATGTTTTCTGTACTCGACGGAAGCATTAATGTCTGACGTTGGCTCTGTCCCAATCGCTGCCTGCTCACTTGCTTCTTGAGCATCTGCTCCTCCTGCAATTGCATCTTCCACGGCGGTCGCTCTAAAGGGTGTTGAATGCATATTCACTAGTGACACGCCACTTTGTCCATTATTAACTAGGACAGAAGCTCCAACGATCGCCCAATCTTGAGCTCTTCTGTTAAATTTTTGGAATGACCATTTCGCGTCAGGAACACTAGGAACCTTTATTTGCGTTAGCATTTCATCTTCTTTTAAGTCGGTTTCTAAGAAACCGACAAAGAAATCATCAATTGAAATTTCTCTGGTTCCGTTTGGACCCATTACAACTACTGTTGCGTTAAGAGCGAGTAAAGCTGAAGGAATATCAGAAGCTGGATCTCCATGAGCAATCGCTCCGCCGATTGTTCCCCTGTGCCTAACTTGCGGGTCTCCGACATGATGAGTTGCTGAAGCTAGGAGGCCAGCATTCTCCTTTATTAATGAGTTGCTTTCAATATCACAATGACGGGTTAACGCACCGATGATAAGTTGTCCATCTTCATCCTTCACATATTTAAGTTCATCTAATCGATTTATGTCAACAAGATATGCGGGTGCGGAAAGGCGAAATTTCATTAGGGGAAGCAGTGAATGCCCACCAGCAATTAGTTTTGCCTCATCTCCATGTTCTTGGAGTGCGTTTAATGCCCCCTCTACAGAATCAACACGTAGGTAATCAAAGTTTGCGGGAATCATCTACGCCTCGCTTACTTCTAGAACTGCCTTAACAATATTGTGATAACCGGTGCATCTGCATAGATTACCCTCTAGGCCTTCTCGGACTTCACTTTCGGTAAGGTTTTGATTTTCCTCAACAAGCGAAACACAGGCCATGACCATACCGGGGGTACAATAACCGCATTGCAAAGCGTGACATTCGTGGAATGCTTGCTGCATAGGATGAAGCGTTCCATCAGTTTGCGCAAGGCCTTCAATAGTGGTTACTTGCATCCCATCGACTTGAGCAGCTAGAACCGTGCAAGATTTAATTGACTCACCGTTGAGATGGACTGTGCATGCTCCACATGATGAAGTATCACACCCTATGTTAGTTCCGGTCAGGCCAGCATCTTCTCGGATGAACTGAACCAGAAGTGTTCGAGGTTCCACATCGTGTGACTGCTCGACGCCATTAATGTTTAGAGTTATTTCCACAAACTTCCCCTTTGCTCTAATAAGAACCTAGTACAACTGTTAGGGGGAACACTAAATCAATTTAGATATCAACTTTACGGTAACAACCCCTAGCCCAAATACCAGCGCCAGCCATCAACAAAGCTATAGATATCAGCCCTGGTTGTGTCCCTGCCCATGTCACATCTCCAAGGAAACCTTGACGACCCATTCGTATCACATGTGTTATAGGGTTGTATTTTGCAACATGGTAGAGCCAACCTTCAATGGCTTCAAGCGGTGCCTGCCCTACTGACAAAAACATCATGCTAAACATTACAACTTGGGCAACAGCAAGGGATTTAAGAGTTTTCATCTTGAATACGATCCCTAGGACAAATAGTGACATAACGGCTGCTATTGCTATGGCTGTAAAGTACGCAATGACGAAACCCAAGATACCGCCAGGCATGTCTGCATCTAAGACTCCGAATGAAACTATCAATACTGCAGTAGTTGGGAGTGTCGCTCTAGTTATGGAATAACCCACAAGTCCAGCAATAAGTGATGCTGGAGTTATGGGCGCAGCACGCAACCGGTCAAAAAAACCATTTTCCAGATCCGTAGCCGTTAATCCACCTCCCCCAAGACCAGAAAATGCTGATCCTTGAAGGATTGCCCAAGCCGCCATCCAATTTACTGCCTTGTTAGTATCGTAACCATCAAGTTGTACTACCGATGAAAACGACCCGCTAAAGGCAATTACGAAAAATATTGGCATGATTATCGAAGGGATCAAAAGTGATGGAAGCCTTCGCATTCGTAATAAGCCTCGTTTAGTGATAGCTGCTGTTATCAACCACTGATTAGACCAGTATGACGACAATGAAGTCATGATGCCATCGCCAATCGTCTTTTTAGTTGCCGAATTGAGGTTGCGATACCTGCTAAAGATATCAGTGCAATCACACTAAATGCTTGCAAAAGTACTTTCCACGAGAATCCCTCAATTGTGATGACGCGAGTCCAATCAATAATCCATGTCAAAGGATTCCACTCTGCGATCTGCCCATACCATCCATCCATTAACTCAACTGGAAAAAAAGCTGAACTTATAAATATGAATACAAAAATTACAGGGAAAAGGGAGTTTACGACTTCTTGCGAACCTGTTTTGAGAGCTATCGCTATCAAGAAACTACCGACTCCCATTGAAAGGAAGGAAGTTATAAGAATAAGTGCTAAAGCGCTTCTTATACCTCCGGAAAGCTCAGCTCCAAAAGCAAAAAAAACTAAAATAAGGATTGTTGCCTGAACTAACCCATAGCTAAATGCACTTGTTAAGCGGGCAATTAGGATAGACGATCGCGATACTGGAGAGGAAAGTAGCCTATCCATAAAAGCGTTTTCAATGTCACCAGCTAAATCAGTCGCACTGTTTGTTGATCCGAATAGGACACCTTGTATGACGCAAGCTGGAAGGATGAAATCCAGGAATGTCACGTCGGGGTAAGGAAATTCAGGAAGGCTGACTGCTTTGCTGAATTGCGATGAGTAAACGGCTGCTAGGAGAAGAGGGAAAAAGAGGGTTGGAGCCCAAGCCTGAGGCTGACGAATCATACCTAGAATACTCCTATGAGAGAGTTGCATTACCTGGGGTATTGAGTATTTAACACTCATGATTAGCCATCACGTATCCCCACCGCCCTCAAGTCGCCTACCTGTTGCATCAGCAAAGACGTCATCTAAACTTGGCTCATCAAGTTCCACGTGTTGTACTTCAATATTTTGATCTTCTAGAGCTTTCAAAACAACCGTGATCGCTCTTGTCCCTCCTGTAAGACCAATAGCGATTCTTCCTTTTCTTGCGGGTCGCTCTTCACCTAATTCCGTCATGACTTGCTTGGCTATCTCAAAGTCACTGTCAACTACATCAACTCTGAGAGTCGGAGCTCCAACATCTGATTTTAACGCTGCTGGACTCCCCTCTCGAACTATCTGACCATTGTCAATTATGGCTATACGTTGAGCTAATTGATCTGCTTCTTCTAAGTATTGGGTCGTAAGAAATACTGTCGTCCCTATTTCTTTGTTTAGTGTCCGTACCTCTTCCCACAGTGCAACTCTGCTAGTAGGATCTAGCCCAGTTGTTGGTTCATCCAGAAATAGTACTTTAGGTCGATGTACCAAAGATAGGGCAAGATCAAGCCGTCGTCGCATACCGCCTGAGTAAGTCCCAACTCGCTTATCTCCGGCTGCTGTGAGACCTACTCGCTCAAGCAGTTCTGGACATCTTATCTTTGCGTCCTGTCTCGTTATCCCGTGAAGCACTGCTTGCAATTTCAGCAATTCGTTACCTGTCATCAGAGGGTCAATCGCTGCGTCTTGAAGTGCAACTCCGATTTTTTTTCTTACCATACTCGCTTCCGACGCAACGTCGTAACCTGCAACCTTGGCTGAACCACCTGAGGGCTTCAATAACGTGGTCAGCATACGAACTGCTGTAGATTTTCCTGCACCATTGGGACCTAAAAACCCAAAAACTTCACCTTCATTGATAGATAAATTAATGCTGTTTACAGCGACTAAATCACCGAACACGCGGGTTAGGCCTTTTGCCTCTATTGGATTATCCACCTAACCTCCAAGAGTTTGGGCAAGGTAGGTGAACGGCCAATTTGAAGGAAGTTTTACTGGTTCAGGAGCTGGTGGTGGGACTGCGAACGCCTCTTCACCTGGTCTGACAAATCCATAATTCTGGCGTGCTAGTTGCTCAATTTTTTCTGGGGAATACAAAGCGTCTCTCTTCTGCTCAAGTTCTGCATTCTCAACTGTTACCCCTAATAACTCTTGTTGTTTCGTTGTTAGTTCTTCTCCTTGCTTCAACCAAAGTTGGAAGAGATCGAAACTCCACCAAAGAACTAGAAGGGCAACAATTGTGCAAACTATCCCAAATGCTATTTTTCGTGTTCGTTCTGTAGCCTTCATTTCGTTATCAGGTACTTCGGTCAGAATTGCCATATCAACGAACCTTTAAAGCATTAACTCCTCGGAATGCCGCTGCATCTCCGAGTTCTGATTCAATTCGTAATAGTTGGTTATATTTTGCGACTCGCTCACTCCGCGCTGGAGCTCCAGTTTTAATTTGGCCGCAATTCGTTGCTACTGCTAAGTCAGCTATTGTTGTGTCTTCAGTGTCTCCAGATCGGTGAGACATCACAGATGTGTAACCGTTTTGCGTGGCGAGATCGACAGTTTCAAGCGTCTCTGTCAATGTTCCTATCTGGTTTACTTTAATAAGTATTGAGTTCGCAATGTTCTTTTCAATTCCAAGTTGAAGTCGTTGTGTATTCGTGACGAAAAGGTCATCGCCGACGAGTTGCACATTGTTTCCTATTCGGTTTGTTATTTCTAACCATCCGTCCCAGTCTTCTTCAGCCATCCCATCTTCAATTGAGACAATTGGGTACTTTTTTGATAAGTCAGAATAGTACTCAGCCATTTCTATTTGGTTTAGTATTCTCTTTTCACCTTTAAGGTGGTAATTACCATCTTCATAGAACTCAGAACTTGCAGGGTCAAGAGCTATTGTGATGTCTTCCCCAGGCGTAAATCCAGTTCGTTCAATCGCCTCAACTAGTAGCTGAATAGCTGCTTCATTTGAATCTAAGTCGGGGGCGAACCCTCCCTCATCTCCAACTGCTGTTGATAGGTTCTTTTTCTCAAGCACAAACTTGAGTGTTTGGTAACATTCTGCACCCCATCTAAGGGCTTCCGAAAATGAAACAGCACCTGTGGGCATGATCATGAATTCTTGCAAATCAATATTGTTAGTAGCGTGTTCCCCTCCATTGAGGACATTCATCATAGGGACTGGGAGAACGTGTGCTGATGCACCGCCTAGGTAACGATACAAAGGTTGTTTGAGTGATGAAGCTGCTGCTTTTGCAACCGCTAAAGAAACACCCAACATCGAGTTAGCCCCCAAGTTTGCCTTGTTTTCTGTTCCATCAAGAAGCAGCATCGCTCTGTCAATCGCTCGTTGATCTGTTGCTTCCATACCAATTATTTCTGATTTTATCGTTGTGTTGACATTTTCTATTGCGAGATTGACGCTTCTACCTAGGTAATATTTGCCTTCATCTCGTAATTCAACTGCTTCATATTTTCCTGTTGATGCTCCAGAAGGTACAGCAGCCCGCCCTGTAGAACCATCATCTAATTCAACATCCACTTCAACGGTGGGGTTACCGCGAGAGTCAAGAATTTGCCTTCCAACGATATCTCTGATTCTGTGCCCGGCCATGGTAGTTCCTCTGCAGTTACATTTCTTTTAAAGGGGTTTTATACAAAATACCCGTATTCAAAGGAAATGTTGTTGATGTGGGCATGATGTAATCTTGTTTAACAGGTTTGAGACTATTTCAGATTTGGTTTTAGGCCAGTTAGGTAGTCCGTGATTTCTTGCGACGCTTGGTTAATTTCTGGAATTTTTAGAATCAATTCCTCATTACCTTCTTTATAGAGAGACCCTTCGTATAACCTCAATGTTCTAACTCGTTGTGATGGTCTTAGGGATAGAGGTGATAGATGGATGTTCCATTCAGCTTTTCCAAATCCTGGGATTTTTTTCGCAATAATCTTTTTGATTCCCAGAGTGCGGGCAGTGACCCTTAGGTACGCAATTTTAAATAAATTAATTGCCTCATCAGGTATAGGGCCATAGCGGTCCAGCCAAATACGCTGAATATTTTCTAGATCTTTATTTAGCTTGGCATCAGCAATAGCTCGGTATGCCTCTAATTTGGCATCATCTCTCGTAATGTAATCCTTGGGTATAAATGCTGTCATGGGAATGTCGATCTCTACATCCTCTAAGTCCGCTTCGGGAATCTCTTTTAATTCTTCAACTGCTTCCTTTACTAGTTTGCAGTAAAGGTCATATCCAACAGCTGCTATGTGCCCTGACTGCCCTGTACCTAGCAGATTACCAGCACCACGAATTTCTAGATCTCTCATTGCAATCTTAAAACCAGAACCCAATTCAGATGTTTCGCCTACAGTTTTCAATCTCTCCGTTGCATCTTCACTTATTTTTTTGCCTTTCGGCGTAAGGAGATATGCGTACGCTTTTGTCCCTGAACGCCCTACGCGTCCTCGAAGTTGATGAAGTTGGCCTAGCCCCATTCGGTCTGCATTATCAACGATTAGAGTGTTGACAGAAGGCATATCAATCCCCGATTCGATAATTGTTGTGCAGACTAAAACGTCATATTTTTTCTCCCAGAAATTGATGACTGTTCGCTCTAAGGTTCCTTCGTCCATTTGACCATGCGCTGTAGCTATTCTTGCGGAAGGAACCTGCTCACGTATTTTTTCGGCAACTATTTCGATATCTGATATTTTATTATGAACGAAGAATACTTGGCCATCTCTAAGTATTTCTCGCCTGATAGCTGCTGAGATAATAGAATTCTCGTACTCTCCAACGTATGTCATTATGGGTTTTCTATCTGTTGGGGGTGTGTTGAGAAGCGTTAAGTCCCTTATCCCTGTCAGGCTCATCTCTAGCGTTCTAGGTATAGGAGTAGCTGTGAGTGTCAAAACATCAACATTGCTCTTTAAAGATTTAATCTTTTCTTTGTGCGAAACCCCAAATCTTTGTTCTTCATCAATGATTAACAACCCTAAGTCCTTAAACTCAATATCTTCTGAAAGTAACCGGTGAGTGCCTATGACAAGGTCAACTTTTCCATTACGTAATTTAGCGATGACCTGTTTTGCTTCTTTATCTGAGAGGAACCTACTGAGCGTTGCTACTTCGATTGGAAAAGGGTCTAACCTTTCTGTAAAGGTTTGATAGTGTTGTTGCGCAAGTAAGGTTGTAGGTACAAGTAAGGCAACCTGCTTACTATCCTGCACCGCTTTAAATGCTGCCCTTAAAGCTATTTCTGTTTTCCCAAATCCAACGTCACCGCACACTAGGCGGTCCATTGGCATTTTTTGTTCCATATCATTCTTTACATCGTTCATTGCCGTGATTTGATCAGTCGTTTCAATAAATGCGAATGATTCTTCAAGTTCTGTTTGCCAAGGTGTATCGGGTGAGAATCTGTAGCCTTCTTTTGATTCCCTTTGTTGATAAAGTGCTACTAATTCTTCGGCAATTTTTTCTATTTCATATCGAACAGCGGTTCGTGTCCTAGCCCAGTCAGAGCCCCCCATTCGACTTAGCGATGGTGCGCCTCCGCTATTATATTGACTTATCTGATGCACTTGATCAGTCGGAACGTAGAGTTTGTCTCCTTTCCGATATTCAAGAAGTAAATAGTCTCTTTCAACGTGACCAAGAGATCTTTTGACGATGCCGCGGAAAACAGCAATCCCATGGTGTTCGTGCACCACAAAAGTTCCTGCTTTTAAGTCCATGAAGGCGCCATTGCCAGGTTGAGTTTTTCGTTTTATTTTATTTGAGCTTTGACGCTTTCTTGATAATTCTCGCTCATTAACGATTGCGAATTTATATTCTGGGAAAACAACACTAGAAATGTTACCTCCAGTAGTTATTGCTATTCCGGAAGTCCTTATGATCGGAGAATCACTTTTATGAATCGACGAGTTTAAATTATGCTGAGATAGCTTGTTGAATAGTGTTTCTACTGCTTTCTCATTTTCTGAAAGTATAACTACTTCATAATTCTCTGAAATAAGTTTTTTGAGAGTATCGATTGGGTCTCTATTGAGTTCTGGAAGAGAGACAGTAGATATATCTGGCTCCTTTAGCTCAGCAACAGAGGGGTCAATCTTTACCGTTCTGCATTTGCCACTTTTAAAGATTGCATTGAATTCGAGATGTAGAGTCTGTAAGTTCCCATCCAGATTGAAGCCTTGTGTGTCAGAGAGCATGGAGCTGATGTTCTGCTCCTCAGAAAGCAAATTAGTTATTCTCTGTTCTATTTCATTTGAGTTGAATAGGAAAGCCGGTGTGGTGGAAGGAAGGAGGTTCAATATCGTTTCACGTTTTGAGGCTAACCAAGGCAGAAGATTCTCGAGGCCATCAAATGACCCTCCCTCTGAAATCAATTCCCAATATTTCGTGCCCCAGGGCATATCATCCATTAGATTATTCGCTCTTGATTTAACATCTTCCGTGATGCAGAGTTCGGTGGCGGGGAAAATCGAGATAGTTTTTAGTTGCTTCTTTGAGAGTTGATCTCTGGCTGAAAAGGTTGACAATCGTTCAACTTCATCACCCCATAGCTCCATACGGATTGGCTCTTCTAGTGTTGATGGGTAAACGTCAACAATAGAACCTCGAATAGAATATTCTCCACATCGCTCAACCTGTGAAGTTCGTTTGTATCCGAAAACTGCTAGTTTCTCTAACAATTTTTCGTAACTTGTCTCATGGCCGTGTTGTATTTTGATTGGATCTTGAAAATTTTGCCTCGCAACGATTTGTGATATTGATCGCGCAGTGGCGACTATAACGTCGGGATAGTCTCTTGTCTCTAATCGCCATATAAGTCTATTTCTCTGTCCCATAACTTGGATTTGTGGGCTTATCTTTTCTAAAGGGAATGATTCCCATGGCAGTAAGACCTCCACATCAATATCATTATCGGTTTGAACTAGGTCCCCCGCTAGTTGCTGAGCTTGTTCCAAGCTTCGGGTGACTGCAACCACAGGCCCTTTCCCTAGATTCTTGATGTATGCGTTCAAGATCCAACTTTGGGCAGTTTGGGGGATGACTAATTGAGTTGTTGTAGGAAGCATCATTTTCGCTATTATTTGATGCTGGCTTAATTGGTTTATGTAATTATTGAATTTCACGATTGAATTCGTTCATTGTCGTCTCGTAGCCGTTAACAAGGATTGCTTCAATGACGTCAGTCGTTCTCTTGATGCAATCATCTATTTTTATCTTGTCTGTTCTACTAGGAGGTTTAAGAACATAGTTTTTCCCAAGTTGCCCTTGAGAAGGTTTTCCAACACCTATTCTCAATCGGGCGAAATCATTTGATTTTAAATGTTTCGATATGGACTTCAAACCATTATGACCTGCCAATCCGCCATATAATTTCAGCTTTAAGACGCCAGGTTTAAGGTCTAGTTCATCATGGATAATTAACAGTTTATCTAGGTTCTCTATCCCATACTTTCGCACTAGTTTTTGAACTGCAAGACCTGACTCATTCATAAATGTTGTTGGCTTTGCGAGAATGATTTTCTCATTGTTGATACGTATTTCACTGCAAAATGAGAGTTCCTTTGTGCGCTTGAACCGTCCTTCGTGCTTGAGAGCGAAATGATCTAAAGCTTCAAAGCCGACGTTATGTCTGGTGTTCTCATATTTCTTGCCAGGGTTTCCAAGCCCGACGATGAGAAGATGAATATGTGTCGTCGAGTGTTTGCGCTGTCGTCGCAGCACGGAGTTTATTCGCTGTCCTCGGACGAAGCTTCTTCAGTATCTTCAGAGGTTTCGCCTTCTAGTTCTCCATCGGCATCAGCTTCAGAAGCCTCTTCAGCAGCCATTGATTCCATTGTCGACCTAGTGACGGTTCCGACTGCTATTGCTTCTTCAGGTTCCACTTCAGTTCTAACTCCTTGAGGGAGCGCAATATCACTTACCCTGATGGCGTCATTAATTTCAAGTTCGCTAATATCTGCAGTTAATTCGTTCGGAATTGATTCTGGCAGAGAGAGAACCGTTAGGGAGAACATAGTTTGGTCAACCATCCCATTCTGGTCAGTTACGTTCTTTGCGATTCCTTCAAGAATAATTGGAACTTCAACTTCTAGTTCTTGTTTGGGATCTACGCGGACAAAATCAACGTGGGTTACTTCATCTTTAACTGGATGTCTTTGCAGTGTTTTCAGAATTGTGAGTTGGTTTGACCCATTAATGTTTAGCTGGACCAAGGCATTTAATCCAGCTTCGGTTGTTAGAGCTTCTCTAAGTTCACCATATTCAACACTGAATATCTCAGGATCTTGCCCCAAACCATATAGGACACCAGGAACCTTTCCAGCTTTGCGCAATCGCCGTGATGATCGACTTCCGGTTGTTAATTTTTTTTCAGTGTTTAATACTAAATCTGCCATTTTGTTACCCAAATATGATCTTCCAGATGCTAGATCTGTTGAAATTACGTCAGTTCAGAAGTGTACAGGTGAGTGAGTCGTGAACCACCTATTTGCCTTAGCTAAGATGCTTTCCGCCAAAAATTTCGCTGACGCTAGTATCTTCAAAGACTGCATCTAAAGCTGATGCAATTATTGGAGCCACTGAGAGTACTTTTATTTTGGAAATCTGTTTGTCCTGTTGAAGCGGAAGTGTGTTCGTCATAGCAATTTCTTTTATCACAGAATTTTCTATTCTCTCAATTGCGGGGTCTGAGAAAACGCCATGTGTTGTGCATGCATATACTTCTTTTGCGCCTTTCTCTGCCAATAGCTCAGCAGCGCCGACTATGGTTCCACCCGTATCAATCATGTCATCAATCAGAACGCAGACTCGCCCATCTACATCACCCATGACGTCCTTTGATTCGACCACATTCTTTTTGTTTTTTATTCGGCGCTTATGGACGATTGCTAAGTCTGCAGCTAGCTCGCTTGCGTATCGTTCAGCAACCTTTACGCGTCCAGTATCGGGAGAGATAACGACAAGGTCGTCCCCCAATGATTTCATATAGTCAACTAGCACCGGCATTGCTGTTAAGTGATCGACTGGTTTTTCAAAGAAACCTTGTATCTGCCCTGAATGAAGATCCACTGAGATCATTCTGCTCACTCCTGAGGCAATGAACAGTGTTGCTAATAACCGAGCGGTTATTGGCTCGCGCCCTTCCGATTTCCGATCTTGCCTAGCGTAGCCATAGAAGGGGCACACAACCGTAATTCTTTTAGCAGAAGCTCTTCTTGCAGCATCAACCATTATTAGTTGTTCCATTATTGAATCGTTGACGGTCATTCCTTCCGATGCGGAATGGCTTTGGATTATGAACACATCTCCGCCCCGCACTGATTCAGAGAATCTGCAATGGATTTCACCATTGGCAAACTCGGCGAGATTCGGTTCGGAAAGCGCAACTCCCAAATGGTCCGCTATCTCATTGGCGAGAGGCAAATTAGAACGACCCGATATTAGGTGTAACCGTTTTTTAGTTATGAGTTCCATAAAGCCCCCTATAGGATTTGCTGGCCCGGCAGGACTTGAACCTGCAACCTCCTGGATCAAAACCAGGCGTTCCGCCAATTGAACTACGGGCCATTGTATTATTCCGAACATATCGCATCTGATGTGTTTCTATGCACTCAGAAGTTGATTTGTGTCTTTTATTTTTTCCTTGATTTGTTTATACGTTACTTTGGGCAAGCAAATGAGAAAAATCCATAGAAATCTCTTGAAAACACCCCATTGTTGGATTATTCGGGTATTCTGCGAGAGCTATGGGTTCATTAATTAAAAAGCGTAGAAAACGGATGCGGAAGAAGAAACATCGCAAGATGTTAAAAAGGACGCGTGCGCAGAGGCAACGCGGTAAATAAATTTAATCTGGTTTTTCTAGTTTAAAAGTTCTCTTTAGTTGTTTGAGCAACTACGAATCCTTTTGCTGGAAAGTTTCCTTCAACAAACCATGTTGATCCGCTACCTGCGAGACGTGCTGTTTTCCCAGTGTGGTCCTCTAAAGCCATTTTCCATTTGCCTAATTCTGGGTATAGTTCCAGAGCTGCCGGTTCTAAATCATTTCCATTACATGATTTGGGTCCGCCCATTTCATCCCATTTCCTATAAACGTCAGCTGTTGAGCAACCAAATGGTGGGAGGATTAACGTAAATACCCTGTCCTCATATGGTAGGTGGGTTATTAACTCTCCAACTCCAGCGACACTGGCTCTGCCGCCTCTGATATTAAATGGAACGTCTGAACCTAAAAGGATTCCACCATTTTTATCTTTGAAGTTAGCCCATCGTAGTATTGCGGCGGCATTGGCTGAACCTCCACCAAGTCCCCCTCCTGGAGGGATTCTCTTGTTGACATCTACCTTCATTGATTGACCTACTGTATTTAGAGCTCTAACGATAAGGTCCTCTTCCGGTGGTGGGGAGATTGGATAGTCTCCTCTGTAAGTTACCTGTGTCTTACCCTCTGAAAGCCTGATTGTGTCAGCCAAAGTGATTGTTACCATTTCAGCTTCTAACTCGTGCAGGCCTGATTCTTGTATACCAGTTATGATTAGAGATAAAGTCAGCTTAGCTGGGGCATTCAACTCATACATTTAAGTCGCCTCCATTACCTTCTACAGTAGTTAAAGTTTTGGTTAGCTTTACCCAGTCATCCACAGAAAGTTCCTCAGGTCTTGCTTTAGGATCTATTTCAGCCATAGAGAAATGACTAGTTTCAATGAATTGAATTAGCGATTTACGAAGCATCTTTCTTCTGTGCCGGAAAGCCGTTTTGACTAGGAGACTGAATTTTTGATAGTCAACTGCTAGAGGTATTGATTTTCGGCGAATTTTCAATATTGCAGAGTCAACTTTAGGAACAGGTAAAAATACATTTGGAGAGACTTTTCCAAGAACTTTTACATCAGCCCAGTACTGTGTTTTCACGGAGGGAATTCCGTATGACTTTGTTCGGGTTGAGGCTGCGAATCGCTCAGCAACTTCCCATTGAACCATGACACATATTTCCTGTAGTTGAGGTGCATTCTCAAGCATCTTTAACAGAAGCGGAGTTGCGATATTATATGGGAGATTCGCAACCATTTTCCATTGTCCAGGCCTTGATGAGAAAAAGTTTTGCCAATCTATTTTCATAGCATCATGTTGAATAATTTCTACATTTTCTTTCGTTCCGTATTGATTTAGTACACTCTCGAGAGCAGGGATTAGGTAACGGTCAAGTTCAATAGCTAATACTTTTGCATTAAGTGACAATTCAGATGTGAGACACCCTAGTCCAGGCCCGATTTCTATGATTTGTTCGTTGGTTTTTATATCAGCGTCTCGAATAATACGGTGAATTGTATTTGGGTCAATAACGAAGTTCTGGCCCAAGGATCTCGAAGGACTTAGATCATGTTGTTTCATGATTCTCTTCACCTCTGTTTTTCCTAAGACCATTAATCGTTACCCTCTTTGGCTTCTTCGTACCGTCTAACAGCACTGATATTAGATTTAATTTTTAATTTCGGCATGACTTATTGGCAGACCCAATGTTGCCAACCCCCTCCTGAGGCTTGATAAATCAACCATGCGCTTACGTTTATGTTTGCTACGGCATCGTAGGGGCTATATCCGGAGTAGCCTGCAGAAATTGCTCTCTGATCCCAATATTGAGGCATATGTTGCATGAGTCCAGCTGCGCCGCTTGATGCGTTCGTGGCTCCTGGTTGCCCCATGCTTTCACACTGCATTATACGAAGGAATCTATTTGTATCTGATGCAGATCCACCGTAGCTAATGATTGCACTACTTACAGTATTCCTCCACTGCTCAACTGCAGGGATGAAAGTAATTGGGGGAATTACTGTTTCGTCAGGGGAGGGTTGAATTGGTTGCTCTATTTCAGGGTTTGCTGGTTGTCTAATTACAGGTTTTGTTTTAGCGGGTGTGAAACTAGTTATAGAACTGATTAGGTTCCCTTTCGGAACAAAATTTGGCGTGTAAAGGTCTCCAGTCACTGCTTCAAGTCGGAGTGTTTCTCTGTATTCGTTCTGTATCTTTTCAATGTCGATAGCGCCCGCTGACAACGGTCTGGGTCGCTCCTGGATCTGAGGTAGCACGTCGTCGGGTACAGGAGTGATGATGTCATCGGCTACTAGGTCTGCACTAAAGGCGCCAACTAGTTCATTCGCGTCATCAGGCCCAGTAAGCGATACCACGACTGAGACAATAGCTAGTAGCGTTATAGCTATCGCCACTATTGGGTAGCGCAACGAATATAGAATCCGGTATACAACTTCTTCTTGCAGGTCTCTACCTCCGCCCGACTGCTCTTATTATGATCCGGAGTGGACCCAAAAGGCAACCTTCAACTACTCCGTGGTTAGTTTTAATCAGTTGAGAGATCCAAATTATAAAATTTGTGCGTGTTTGACCATGTGATATCAGAGAGAGTTGTTAGATCGAGTCCAAGTTCGTCGGCGATTTTTACGCCGATGTGAGGAAGATATTTAGGGCGATTTTTCTTTCCACGATTCGGTTCAGGCGTCAGGTATGGTGAGTCAGTTTCGATCATTATTCTTTCTAAAGGAGTTATTTTCAATGCTTGTCTGAGTTCATCAGCATTATTGAATGTGACTATTCCAGAGAAAGAAAGTAGGGCTCCTCTCTCCAATGCCAATTCCGCTTCTTGAGGACCTCCGGTGAAACAATGAAATACCGTTTTAGGTGGAACTCCCATCTCATCTAAGATGCTAAAAGTTTCAGGCCAAGCTTCTCTAGTATGGATAACTAGTGGAAGATCATAGTCATGAGCAAAAGTAATCTGTTGACGAAATACCTTCTTTTGCTCTTCCGGAGGAGAGTGGTCGTAATAATGATCAAGGCCGCATTCCCCCACTGCGACAAATGTGCTCTCAGCTAGTAATTCCTTAATGCCACTTACCCCATGGATTGCCTCGTGAGGGTGAACCCCCGCTGTAGCATATATTTTTCCGCTAAATACTTGTGCGAACTCTTGAGCTTTTCGCGATGTTTCTAGATCTGTTCCTACCACTATAAATTTTTGGACACCTTGACTTGCTGCTTCATCAAGGTCTTGCGATATGTCATCGGCTTCTTCGAAATGGCAATGGTTATCGACCCATTTCAATTGGTTTTCGTTACTTTCAGAATTCATTTACTCGACTTTTCGAAAGAGGGGTTTAGGTTTTGCTAGAGGCGTGCCGGGGTTTAGGTCCTGCCGAATCCAACCTTTTGTTTCTCCCAGTATGAGGTTAAGTTCTTGAGTTGAGAATGGAAGGAATGGAGCGAACATGACTCTTATTCCATTAATAGCGCTTAGCGCCACAAAGAGAATCGTTAGTCCTCTTAGGTGGTCTTCTTTTACTACCTTCCAAGGTTCAGTTGCGTTAAGGTACTTGTTTGTTTCTTTGGCCGCTTCCATCGCTGTTCGCAATGCTGCACGAAGTTCAACCTGATCGAATTGTGAAGCTGCTGTCTCTAATGCGCTGTCTACGAGTTGCAGTAGCTTGTCATCGTCTTCTGTTAATTCTCCGGAAGAAGGAATAGCTTGTTCGGCGTTTTTATAGGTCATTGCTAAAACTCTGTTGACTAGGTTTCCCCAATTAGCAACAAGTTCTTCATTAATCCTTCTTGTGATTTCATCATTAGAAATTTCGGTATCGGCTTGTTCTGGGAAATTGGCTGCTAACGCATATCGAAGAGCGTCTGGCTGATATTTTTCCAACCCTTCAGTAATCGTTAAGCCCACACCTCTGCTTGCCGAGGCTTTGCCACCTTTGAACGTCACATATTGATTTGCAGGAATGTCATCGGGTAGATGTAACGATGAACCTCCTATTGAGTCCTGAACTCCCATTAGTTGCGCTGGCCAAAATAAAGCGTGGAACGGGATATTATCTTTCCCAATAAAATAGACGTGGCGTGATGAATCATTATGCCACCAATCTTTCCAGTTATCAGGGTTTTCTGTTGTACTTGCCCATTCCTGCGAAGCCGAAAGGTAACCGATTACTGCGTCGTACCAGACGTAAATCCTTTTCCCATCCCCCAAGTCATCAACAGGAAGCTTAACTCCCCAATCTAAATCTCTTGTGATGGCCCTATCAATAAGACCCTCTTCATTAACCCATCCTTTAGCAAAGTTAAGTACATGATTACGCCAACCAGTTTTTCTTTCTAGAAATTCTTTTAAGGCATTATTAAAATTTGAGTATTTAAAATAAAAGTGTTCGGTTTCTCTTGGTTCTGGTATTGCATTAGAGAATTTTGACCTTGGGGATATTAACTCAACTGCATCATAGGTTTTCCCGCATTCATCGCATTGATCACCGCGTGCCTCCTCATAGCCGCAGTGAGGGCAAATTCCTTCTACGTAGCGGTCTGGGAGGAACCTCTTTGCTTGAGGATCATATAGTTGAGTTGATGTTCTTCTATCAATATGGCCATTAGCTAATTGAGCGAGAAACATTTCTTGAGTTACGTTTGCGTGGTGTTCTGTTCCTGTTGTTGTGTAAAGATCCCAACTAATCCCTAATTGGTCCCACTGAGATAAGAATTCATTGTGATACTTGTCAACGATATCTTGAGGAGTAACTCCTTCAGCGTCAGCTCTTACTGTGATCGGGGTGCCATGAACATCTGAGCCACTAACCATTAGAACGTTATTTCCTATCATTCTTTGATGACGAGCAAAGATATCAGCCGGAAGGTACGCGCCTGCTAGGTGCCCAAGGTGACGGGAACCGGAAGCGTAGGGCCACGCGACAGCGACGAGGACGGGTGTATTCATGTGTATAGACTACCGTTTCGTATCTGCGTTGTGGGCGTTATCAGTATCAGTCAGATATTTCGATTGAAAGCTCGTAAATTCTTCTTTTGCTAATGGAATATTTGCCTGCCAGTTCTTTGACTGCGTCTCGCTTTGTTCTACCTGTGTTAATAGCTTTGCGCAGCTCTTCTATTAATGTTGCGTCATCTATATCCGTATTGATTTGGGAGCCTGAAATTACCAGCACGAACTCACCTTTGTTGGATATTGTTTGAACTTTTTTGTTCATAGAAGATAAGTCACCTCGATGGATCTCTTCATGGAGTTTGGTTAATTCGCGTGCGATGACAACGTCACGTGCCTCACCACACGTATTCTTCAGATCTTCCAGCGTTCTAGCAAGTCGCTTGCCGCTCTCAAACATTATTGTTGTCTTTTCCTCGCAAGCTATCTCAGTCAGGCGTTGTTGCCGTTCTATCCCCTTCCGTGGAAGGAAACCCTGGAAAACAAATCTTGACGACGGTAACCCGCTAGCTATTAGGGCTACTACTCCAGCGGTGGGTCCAGGAATTATTTCTAATTTTACTTGATTCTCAATTGCATATTTGATCAGGTATTCACCTGGGTCAGCTATTCCAGGCATTCCAGCGTCAGTGACTAAAGCTATTCGTGACCCGCTTTTTATTTTTTGTATTATTTCTCGGCTTTTTATTTTCTCTGTATGTTCGTTTAGCACACTCAGGTTTGGGCGCGGAACTATGTCCAATAATTTAAGGAGCTTCCCTGTGCGTCTCGTATCTTCACAACAAATCAGGTCAGCTTCTTTTAATTCTCTTATGGCTCTATCAGATATGTCGCCAAGGTTTCCAATCGGAGTTCCTACAATGACTAATGCTGCACCCTTTGTTGTATTTTGAGTTTCCATCGTCTGCTTCTGCCAGTTTTGTGTATTTGGAGTTGTTCGTTTGGACTCTTATTTGATCATACGTTAAATCTAAATTCCATTACATCTCCGTCTTGGACAATGTAATCTTTACCCTCTACTCGAATGTTGCCATCCTCTTTAGCTTGAGCCCATCCTCCTGCATCTAGTAGGCGGTCCCATTGAATGGTTTCTGCTCTAATAAATCCCTTTTGGAAATCAGTATGTATTCGACCGGCTGCTTCAGGTGCAGTTGAACCTTTTCTGAACGTCCATGCTCTGCTTTCTTTTTCACCGGTTGTGAGAAAGGTTCGTAACCCAAGAATATGATATGCCCGTTGAATGAATCTAGGTAACGCTCCTTCTCCTAAGCCAAGTGCATCCAATATTTCGGCACGCTCGTCTTGAGGAAGTTGGCTGGTTTCCGCTTCTAGCTGTATGCAGACTCCGATAACGTCCGAATTTTCTCCTAGTTCTGTTTTTACTTTCTTGACAGGATCTTGGTTAGTTATGTTATCTTCTCCGACATTGACAATCGCCATTACAGGTTTTGTGGTTAATAGAAAATAAGGATGAAGCAGGTCTATCTTTTCCTGCGAAAGGTTACCTCTATAGAGTGGGATTCCTTCTCCGAGAGTCTCAAGTGCCTCTTCGAGAGCGCTGACTTCATCAACTAATGATTTGTCAAGCTTGGCGGCTTTGATTTTTTTCGTCGCATGTTTTTCGACTGATTCTAGATCAGCAAGGGTCAACTCAATTTCTAAAACTCGGAGTTGCTCCAGAGGGTCAGAGATCCCTGGCACGTCTTCGTCCTCAAATGCACGTAATACATATACGATCGCATCTACTTCTCTTATGTTTCCTAAAAACTGATTTCCTAAACCTTCTCCTTTGCTTGCCCCTTCGACGAGACCTCCAATATCTGTGAATTGAACGCTTGCAGGTACTACCGATTTCGATTCGCTCATTGATGCCAATTGATTAAGTCTATGATCTGGAACTTTCGCTACACCGACATTTGGGTCCGTTGTTGCAAAGGCATAGGGCGCTGCTAAAGCTGAAGCACCTGTCAATGCATTGTAAAGTGATGACTTGCCAGCGTTGGGTAATCCAACGAATCCAAACTTTTCCATTGTGAGAGGCTACCCGCACAAGTCGTCAGTTGTTGATAGTCCCGATAAAGTAATATGAGATTCGGAGGGATCATGTCAAAGCGAACACAGAAGAAGAAAGCCAATGCGCGTCGGAAGAAAGCTAATCACGGCCGCAAACCTAATTTGGGTCGGAATTCATAGTTATTGGATTTGATCCGACTGCCCCGATACGTGTGAGACTTTGGGACGTTGATTTTTTAGCTTGGGTTCGAAGCCAACTGCTCGTCATCAATTGAGAAAGTGGAGTATTCCTCTCCGGTATCTTCAAGATGCTCGAGTTCTATGACTCCTATTTCTGTGTATTTTTTTCGAAGCCAGCCGTCTCCAGCATCAAGAAGACCAAGTTTCCTGCAGTTAGGGACAATCTTTGAGAAAAGCAGTTGGTTAAAGAGGTCATCCTCTTCAGGAATGTCGAGTCCATGCTTCACGGCTTTTTTAACGTCGCATCCCATTCTGTCCCATACTTCTTGTTGGAGGAGTCGGTCTCGCATCCTAATTCCTGCTTCAAATGCAAACTCTTGTCGCTCTCTGATTTCTTTCGCTGTCATGTCTTGGTAAATCTCTTGGAGGCTAAGAACACCGAAGGCTACGTGCCTAGCTTCATCGCTCATAACATATCTCAATAATTTTTTGAGAAGCGGTTCAGTAGTTACTTGGTGCATCATACCAAATGCTGCAAGAGCAAGACCCTCAACCATTATTTGCATACCAAGGTAAGTCATGTCCCACCGACTGTCATTGATGATGTCATCAAGAAGTAGTTGTAAATGAGGGTTTACCGGATATCGAACTCCAACTTTTTCATCAATATATTTCTCAAATACCTCAACGTGTCGTGCTTCATCAACAACTTGTGTCGCTGCGTAATACTTTGCGTCTATCCATGGAACTGTTTCCACAATTTTTGCAGTGCAAAGCAATGCGCCTTGTTCGCCGTGTTTAAATTGGGACAGTCTCCAAGCAAAGGATTCTATGCTGAATTGATCCCATTCTTTGTCTCCCCAGTTCTTGGCAGGAGAGTCTGGATGCTCTGTCCAATGCCCTGTGTTGACATTCGAGGATTCAGTAAAAATGCTAAATGCTTCAAGCGGGTCAACTTCTATTGACCAGTCAAGGTCAGTTTGTGCATTCCACTGCGAGACTTTTGCCTTTTCATAAAGCTTGTCAAGCCTTGGCCTTTCACCTTTTGAGTAGTCCCACGTGAACAGTGCATCTGCCTGATCCTTCACGGCATGCAGAACTTCTTCGGGGTCCGGATTAAATTCAGCGATTGCATCCACATCATCTATAAATTCTCTATCAAGAATTTCTTGTTCGGTTCTAGGCTCAGTTGTTGTCATTTGTTTCTCCTGCTACGTTTCGAATACCGTCTTGTGTTTGCTTAATTACCTGTTGCCAATCGTCTTTCGCAGGCATTTTGTAATTCACTGCTCGCAAAATAGAAAACCCCAAACTCATTGCGATTATATAGGTTTTGAGGGCATCAGTATCAAATTGTGAGCTAACTCGTCCATTTGCTTTGAGTGCATCAATTCTTTTGCTAATAAATACTGCACCGTTCTCAATTCTTTTATTGATCATTGTTGCTATTTTTTCATCTCGGCTACTTGCGACAACAGCTTCTAAGAATAATGCTTCATGCGTAGTTGAGACCTTCTCCGTCATATCCCCAATTAGCCCAAGCGGACCAAAACCACTCTTGTCCTTCAGATTGTTTGAGTCTTCAATAGCCATTGCGAGAATTTCGCCGATATGCCTCGCAAAAGATCTGTTTATAGCTTCCAAAAGCAACTCTGACTTTCCGGAATATCTACTATAGATAGCACCAGTGGTGACACCGGCTCGCCGAGCAATCTCAGCAACGCCAGCGCCGTCATAACCACGTTCAGCGAAAACCTCAACTGCGGCATTTATTAGAAGATCTTCATCTATGTGCTTTGGCATTCATCCTCCTTTACAGATAATAATGACTATTATTTTCTGATGTCAAGCAAGATAATTTCATGTAACACAACGTTCACAAACTTTTTCTCGTTTGATAGGCACGATTCAAATATGACGACTAAGTTGTTCGCTAGTCGGAAAAATCACCGGCTCACTTATTACGTGGAGGGAAAAATGCGTAAAAATTGGAAGTTGATGCTTGCCCTTCTCGCTATATTTGGCATGATCGCCGCTGCTTGCGGAGGCGACGATGATGACTCAAGTAGCGGGAGTTCAAGCGATAGTTCTAGCAGTAGTAGTAGTGAAGGTGCAGCAGAGGAAGAGGCTAGTTCGGGAGATCTAGCTACTTGCCCAGATCCATTAGTGATCCAGACAGACTGGTTTCCAGAGTCAGAGCATGGAACCATGTATGAACTCTTTGGTAGCGGTGCATATTCAATTGATTCAGAGAATCTGATTGTGTCAGGTACTTTGCATGATGGCGCAACGGATACTGGTCACGGATTAGAGGTCCGTACTGGTGGTCCTGCAATCGGTTTCTCACCGGTAGCTAGCTACATGTACACAGATAGCGATATCACTCTTGGATATGCCAATACTGAAGCTCAGGTCACGTTCTTTGAAAGTGCCCCAATGCTTTCCGTTGTTGCTCCTCTTGAGAAAAACCCACAGATGGTTATGTGGGATCCAGCGACGTATCCTAATGTGAACTCACTCAAGGATCTTGGTGATGAGGGAATAACGATCAGCGTGTTCGGCGGTGGCGTGTTCGCTGAAGTATTCATTGCTCAAGGCATTTGGACTCAAGACCAAGTTGACCCATCTTATGATGGTGGTCCAGCGAATTTTATTGCTAATGGCGGATCGATCGCTCAGCAAGGTTTCGCATCAGCTGAGCCTTATGATTACCAGAATGTGTTTACCGATTGGGGTAAGCCGGTGAAGCTTCAGTTGCTTCATGATGCTGGTTTCCCTGTGTATTCACAAACCATTGCTATTCGTTCAGGTGAAAAGGATGCATTAGATAGCTGTTTGAAGGCTCTCGTGCCTGTGATTCAGCGAGCTACAGTGAGTTTCGTGACGAATCCTGATACCGCTAATGGAATTATCATTGACGCTGTCGATACGTTTGGTAGCTCCTGGGTTTACAGCGAAGGACTCGCTGACTTCTCAGTTAATGCACAAAAGCAACTTGGATTGGTTGGAAATGGACCTAACGACACCGTTGGTGACATGGAAGAAACACGAGTTCAAAGCATTATTGACATAATGGACACCGCCGGTATTGAAACTGGTGGAATCACCACTGCAGATATTTACACGAACGAATACATTGACCCATCCATCGGATTCACCGGAGATGACCTATGTGTTGACCAAATCGGCGTGAATATTGGACTTGTTTATGACATTGGTGGTCGAGGAGACCAATCATTCAATGATTCAGCCTATGAAGGTATCGCAGAAGCAGAATGCTCCTTGGGTATTTCATTCACCGAAGCCTCACCAAACGATGATGGTTCAAACAGAGCTGAGCTACTTCAACTCGCAGCTGACTCAAGTGATCTAGTTATTGGAGTCGGATTCTTGTTTGCTGGCGATGCTGAGGCAGTAGCTGCAGTAAACCCAGATACAAACTTTGCTGTAGTTGATAGTGCAATGATTAACTTTGATACCGGAGGCCCATTAGCAGATAATATTGCTGGGCTAACGTTTGCTGAGCAAGAAGGATCCTTCCTAGTTGGAGCCGCAGCAGCACTCAAGACTGGTGTTGACAAGATCGGCTTCATAGGCGGCGTTTGCTGCTACGGCGGAATTGAGCCATTTGAAGCTGGATACATTGCTGGAGCAAAAGCTGTTAATCCAAATATTGAAATCCTGTCACAGTATGTAACTGATGCACCGGACTTTGATGGATTTAATGCACCAGACCGTGGCAAAGAAATCGCTCTCGCAATGTTCGAAGATGGTGCTGATATTATCTATCATGCCGCCGGTGGAACAGGAGCAGGCTTATTCCAAGCTGCATTAGAACATAGTGAATCTGAAGGCTCAAAAGTATGGGCAATCGGTGTTGATAGCGATCAGTACAACGTTGTAGATGACGCTCTAAAGCCTCATGTACTTTCATCAATGCTTAAAGAGGTTGGAACGGGAATTTACCTTGCTATCCAATCGCACATCACAGATAGCTGGTCGGCAGGTCAGGTAACGTACTCGCTTGAAAATGGTGGCGTAGGCTATGCAACCTCAGGTGGATACGTTGACGACATTGTCAGCCAATTAGAAGCCTTCAAGTCCCAGATAGGCAATGGAGACATAGTGGTTTCTAGAAATCCTTTGGATTACTAAAACTAAGGTTTTAAAAACTTAAAAACACTTGAGACTGGTTCAACCCCTTGACTTTAGAAAAAGTTAAGGTGGTTGGGCCGGTCTTATTTGTTCGGGAGTACACGTGTCAATAGCTGTTGAATTATCTGGAATTACCAAATCTTTCCCTGGTGTCATCGCAAACGATGACATTAATCTTCTAGTAAAGCAGGGCGAGATCCACGCCATCTGTGGAGAAAACGGCGCCGGAAAGTCAACTTTGATGAAAATCCTATACGGGATGATCCAACCGGATTCCGGAGAGATGAAGGTCAACGGTGAAAAAATCAGATTCTCTTCCCCAGTAGAAGCCATTAAGTGCGGAATTGGGATGGTTCACCAACATTTTATGCTCGCAGGTCAGTTGAGCGTGTTGGAGAATGTGATCTTGGGATCTGAGCCCACCAAACAGATAGGCAGACTCGACTTCAATAAGGCTAAAGATCATTTAGAAGTCGTTTCTAAAGCATACGGCTTAACTGTTGAACCCATGGAACTTGTTGAAACACTAGAAGTAGGTGAAAGACAACGTGTAGAGATAATCAAAGTCCTCTACAGGGGTGCAAATATCTTAATTCTCGATGAACCCACTGCTGTTCTCGTTCCACACGAAGTTGAGGAGCTATTTAGAAACATTAGAGAACTTCAAGAAAGTGGAACAACAATCATCTTTATTGATCATAAACTCGATGAAGTCCTTGAGATAGCAGACACCATTACGGTGCTTCGTGCAGGGAAAACGGTAACAAGCGTTCCCGCAGATGGTGTAACCGCAGCAGAACTAGCTGAGTTGATGGTTGGATCTGAGCTCCCCTCTCCTTCAATAGATACTTCCGTGAATACTTCTTCAATTGGTTTAAAAGTAGAAAACCTAACAATCACCGGAAGCGATGATCGGACAATAGTTGACGACGTCTCCTTGGATGTACATCGCGGGGAAATAGTAGGCATTGCCGGAGTTGAGGGAAATGGACAGCATGAATTGGTCGGGGCGATTCTTGGTACACAAGAAATCACAAATGGACATATTTTCCTCGCAGACTCAGAGATAACCCAAAAAGATGTTCGTTGGCGCAGAGAAAATGGTTTGGGATATATTCCTCAGGACAGGCAACATGAAGGGTTGCTTTTGACAGCCCCGTTATGGGAAAACGCTGCTCTTGGATACCAAACAAAGAACCCGTTTGCGACCGGTTTGCTAAATTGGTTTTTCAGTAGAAAAGGGTCACGAACAAGAACAACAGAAATCTGTGATGAATTTGATGTTCGCACGCCAAATATTGAAGTTGCAGCTCATGCATTGTCCGGAGGCAACCAACAAAAACTTCTAGTAGGCAAAGAGCTACTATCAGACCCAACAGTTTTGATAGCATCTCATCCGACAAGAGGAATCGATGTCGGCGCACAAGCTGCAATTTGGGGCCAAATAAAGTCTGCTCGTTCAGATGGATTAGCAACTCTTCTTATCTCAGCGGATTTAGATGAACTAATCGGCTTATCAGATGTCATAGTCGTCATGTTCCGAGGCAAAATCGTTGCGAAATTAAATCCTAACAATATCTCCCCTAGAGATCTTGGGGGTTACATGACTGGTAGCTCTGTTCAGGAGCAAATGTCATGAAGAACAATGTCCGATCGGTAGCACTTGCCTTAGCCGCTCCAACTGCTGCTTTAGTTTTCGCAGTTCTTGCGTCCTCTATTTTCTTACTTATTGCTGGCAGTAACCCTATAAATGCCTACGCTGACATGATCCAATACGGAAGCCAATTAGAGATTCAGGTAGATATTCTTAACCGAGCAACTCCTCTCTATATCTCTGGTGTAGCTGCAGCAATAGGATTCAAAATGAACTTATTCAATATTGGCGTTGAGGGCCAATACAGACTTGCGGCATTATTTGCAGCTTACATTGGTGCTTTGGTCACCTTGCCGCCTGTTTTTCATATCGGATTAATGCTGCTCGTGGCTATGGTAGTTGGTGGAGCTTATTCTGGCATAGCTGGTGTGTTGAAAGTTACCCGTGGCGTCAACGAAGTTATTTCAACTATCATGTTAAATGCAATTGCCATATCGGGTTTAATCGCTTTTCTAGTAAAGGAATGGCAAGCAGGTGGAGAAATCCAAATAGATTCAGCTAATCGAGTTGGGACAGAACAAATTCCCGAATCTGGAATCATGCCGAATATAAATAGTTGGTTAGAAGTCTTCACGCGTGAAATCGAAAAAGGTAAGGAATTAACTGGTTTTCTCCTGGTTGCTGTAGCGGTTGGTATTGTCTACCACATTGTTATAAATCGAACTCGTTTCGGATTTGATCTTCGAGCTAGTGGAATCAATCCTTTTGCTGCTCGATCTGGAGGTGTGAAGGACAAAAGAATGGTTTTAGGAGCCATGGTGTTGTCAGGCATGGCTGCAGGACTTGTTGGGATGGCTGAGGTAGCCAAGCTCGGGAGCTACAATCCGAATTTCGTCAGCGGCTTGGGATTTGCAGGTATAGGAGTGGCCCTTTTAGGCAGAAATCATCCCGGTGGTATTGCGATCGGCGCCATAGTTTTTGCGTTCTTAGATATCTCTTCCGGCGTACTCCAAATAACTGGGTCTGCCTCACGCGAAATCGTATACATAATGCAAGGGATTATCCTACTTGCAGCTGTGATCTCATATGAGATAGTTCAACGTTACCGATTAAGAGAAGAGGCGAAACAAGCAGGAGATGCATTATCAGAGAGTGTCACGTCATGAACTTCTCTACTGTTCAGCTTTCAAAAGTGCCTGCGTGGGTCAGATGGCCGCTCTTTGCAGCTTTCGGAATCCTTGTGTTAACTCTTGTTCAAGAATTGGGTCAAAATGAAACTAGTCGATTAACAGCTACTAGCACCTCCCAAGCAATGCTTCGGTGGTGCGTTCCTATACTGCTTGCAGGATTGGGGGGACTCTTTTCAGAAAGAGCCGGAGTCATAAATATAGGCCTTGAAGGAATGATGATACTAGGAATGTGGTTTGGAGCATGGGGAGCTTTTAACTACGGACCCTATTGGGGACTTTTAATCGGAGCTATCGGAGGGGCCATAGGTGGGCTTCTTCACGCAATAGCAACTGTCGGATTTGGCGTTGATCATATTATTTCCGGTGTAGCGATTAATATTTTGGCACCATTCGCTGCGCGTTTTCTTTCATCTGAGATATTCACTCAATATCAAGGCGGATCCATAACACAATCACCTCGTGTTGAAAGTGCAGGTGAGCTCACCTTACCTTTCTTAGCTGGGGGTTGGGGGACACCCAATCTATTCAAGGCAATGCGAAATACAGATATCCCATGGCTAAGCGATATTGGAAGTGTATTCCTGGGACTTACCACGAGAATTTCATTGGCTACTCTCATCGCCCTCGCTTTGGTTCCTATCAGCACTTGGATTTTGTGGAAAACTAAATTTGGACTTCGTGTTCGAATCAGTGGAGAAGACCCGTGGGCCGGAGAATCTCAAGGTATTAATATTTACTGGTACAAATACCTTGCTGTAATAATTGGTGGCGGATTAGCAGGTTTAGGCGGAGCTTTCATTACGACTGAATTGTCAGGAATTTACCAAGAAGGAGGAAGTAGCGGAAGAGGTTTCATTGGACTAGCTGCCTTGATTTTTGGTAACTGGAGACCGAGTGGAATTCTTGCAGGTTCGCTTATCTTCGGTTACCCATTCGGACTCGGGCTTAGAGACTTAGATGGGTTTGCTTCACATGCGCTGCTACTTGTCAATGCTATTGCATTAACCGGAGTAGCTATTTGGGCAATACGAAATAAAAGAACCTCTGATGGCATTATTGCATTAACACTTGCTACAGGGTCGGCGTTTTGGTACTTCTATAGCAATACCGTGCCGAACTGGTGGATAAACATTCTTCCATATGTAATAGTCATCGTTGTCTTAGTTTTTTTCGCTCAACGATTGCGGATGCCTGCTGCAAATGGGCAAATATATCGCCGAGGCCAAACATAAAAGAAATTATGAATGTTATAACGACCGATCAAAAAAATTCTTTCAACGAAAACGGAGTACTAGTTTTACCCGAATTCTTTTCTCATGAGGAATGCGATTCGCTAATGAACAGAATGTCAGTCATCATCCAAGAAGCCAACTCACATGAGGAATCTACAGTTTTTTCAACCACAAACCGGACTCACACACAAGAGGATTATTTCTTAACATCGGGAGACAAGATACGGTTTTTTTATGAACAGCAAGGTGACAACTCTGAGCCATCCGAACTTTCTTTAAATAAAGTTGGGCATGCCTTACATGACTTAGACCCAGTCTTCTCTGACTTTGTTCGCCAAGAAAAGATGACTCTTCTTGCAACAGAAATAGGATTTGTAGAACCACTTCTCCTCCAATCAATGTACATCTTTAAACCTCCTCGTATAGGAGGGGAAGTTGTATGGCACACCGATCACCCCTTTCTTTGGACCGATCCTCCATCAGTAAAAGGTTTCTGGGTAGCTCTTGAAGACGCAACTACAGAAAATGGTTGCCTATGGTGTTTACCAGGATTACATAAAGAAAGCCCTAAAGAACGTTTTCGCCGAAAGAAAGGTGGAGGAACTGAGATGATAACTCTTGACGACTCTGACTTTCCGACTGAGAATAAAATTCCTCTTGAAGCTCCCAAAGGAACGGTAGTAGTTCTAGACGGGTTACTTCCCCATTGGTCAAGCGCTAACCTCTCCGAAACTTCTCGCCATGCCTTCACGCTTCACGTGATTGAGGGCTCTGCTCACTACCCTAAAGAAAACTGGCTACAACGATCTGATGATATGCCGCTGAAGGGGTTTGCAAGCTAAAACATTATGGTGGTTCTCGATATCACAGAAGATTCTCTAAGAAATTATCCTAAGGTGCTACTCCACGATCACTTAGACGGGGGCCTCAGGTCTGAAACCATAATTGATATAGCAGGCGAAATCAATTATCAGTTTCTTCCTAGCTATGATCCAAAGGAGCTAGAGAGTTGGATGCTTGCGACCGCAGATCAAGGCAAACTGGAACTATATTTAGAGGCGTTCACTCACACGATTGCTGTCATGCAAACTGAGGATTTTCTATTTCGTATAGCGGAGGAATGCGTTATCGACCTAGAAGCAGATGGTGTCATGTACGCTGAAGTTCGTTTTGCTCCTGAGCTATTTCAACAAAATGGATTATCGTTAACTCAAGTCGTTAGTTCTGTTTTGCGAGGCTTCGAATCAGGTTCAGATGGTAAGGAAATAACAGTTAAAGCAATCCTGTGCGCTATGCGCTCAACTACGAGAAGTTTAGAAATTGCTGAAGTCGCTGCGACTTTTGCAGGACAAGGAGTCGTTGGATTTGATATCGCCGGACCTGAGATCAATTTTCCACCTCGGCTGCATAAGGAAGCCTTTAATCTAGCTCATGAACATAATGTGGCCATCACGATTCATGCAGGAGAAGCCGCAGGCGCTGAATACATTGAAGAAGCATTGCAAATAGGTCATGCCTCACGAATTGGTCATGGAATTAGCATTAGAGACGATATTTTTGTGGAAAAAAGCAAACTCACGTTAGGAAGTATCGCTTCTCTATTAGTGCGCAACAATATATCTCTAGAAATCTGCCCCACGTCAAATATTCACACAGGAATAGTTGAGGTTATGGAGGATCACCCTGTCAATACTCTCTTGGAAGCAGGCTTTCAGGTAACAGTTAATACTGATAACCGCCTAATGTCATCAACATCTTTAACGAATGAGTTTCTTCAATGCAGAAATGCTTTTGATTGGGGTTGGAAAGAAATAAGCGAAGTAACTTCAAATGCGATTTCTCATTCTTTTCTACCCCCAAGCGAGAAGGATAAACTGAGTATGAGACTAAAGTCTTGGGAAGACACTAACGGGATTTCTTACCAAAGGATGAAATGACTGAAATCAAACTAATAGGAATCGATGCAGATGACACGCTGTGGCAGAGTGAAACGTTCTTTGCAGAGGTTGAGGAAAAATTCCTGAATCTTATGAGTAAATATTCTTCAGATACGAGTCTTGAAAAATCTCTTTCCTCTAATGAAATTACGAACCTGCGAGTCTTTGGATACGGAGTCAAGTCATTTACACTTTCAATGATTGAAACTGCGCATCTAGCTTCTGGAGGAAACATATCAAGCTTAGATATTAAGCAGATTATTTCTTGGGGAAAGGAACTCCTTCAACATCCCGTTGTTCTTCTTGACGGAGTCGAAGATGCAATTGCAGAGTTAACTCGTGATTTCACTGTATTTATTGTCACGAAGGGAGATTTGCTTCACCAACGAAGCAAAATAGAGGAGTCTGGTTTGGATAAACTAGTTGCTGGTTTCGATATCTTCCACGAAAAGGACCCTGAATCATACCTAGATTTCCTTTCAGAGCGAAACGTAGATCCTGTTAACTTCTTGATGGCGGGAAACAGTTTACGAAGCGATGTCCTGCCTATTGTCTCTATTGGGGGTCACGCTGTGCATATTCCGTATGAGTTGACATGGGATTATGAAAAAGTAGCGGAAGGAGCTGTCCCAAAATCTGGTTATAAAGTAATTGAAGGTATCACAGAGTTACCCAACCTTGTAGTTGATTTACATGCATAGTTTCGTAGCCCAAACTAAAGGATGATTGAATTATGCGAAGCAACAATCCAATAAGACTTTCAACAGAAGTAGCAGAGGCAAAAGCAAATGGTGCGCCTATCGTCTGCCTTGAGTCAACTGTTTTTAGCAAATTAGGTTTACCTTCACCTTCAAATGCTGAAGCATTAGAGTCATGCATTTCTGTGTTAAGGGAAGATGGCGTGGTTCCTGCTGTCAGTGCAGTGATTGATGGAGAGTTACGGCTTGGGCTTGAAGACTCTGAATATGATCAGATTTTCTCAGCGTCAACGAAAGTTTCCGTTCGAGACCTTCCGATAGCTGTCGGGAAAGGTTTAGATGTCGGAGTTACGACTGTGTCTGCTTCACTGGCTATCGCTCATGCGGCAGGTGAGCGAGTCTTCTGCACAGGTGGTATCGGTGGTGTTCACAGAGGAGCAAATTTGACCGGAGATATCAGTGCAGACCTACATGCCTTGACAAAGTTTAATGTTCTATGTGTGAGCGCTGGAGCTAAGGTTTTCCTTGACCTTCCTGGCACCCTTCAGCTCTTAGAAACTTTAGGAGTTCCCGTACTCGGATGGCAAACAGATAAATTCCCTGCGTTTTATTTACGAAATACTGGTTTAGAAATTAAGAGAGTCGACTCTGTTAAGGAAGTGGTATCCATCCTAGATGCTATTGACTTACTTGACCTTGGCCATGGAGTTTTACTGAACGTCCCGATACCTTCTGAAGATGAACTTGATGCCGAAAAGATCTGGACTGTAATTCAAAAATGCATTGATGAATGCGAAGAACAAGGAATAAGTGGCCAAGAAGTAACTCCATTTATTCTCGAAAGACTTGCAGCTGGCACCGAGGGAGAAAGCATCCCTGCAAATTTGGCATTACTGGAAAACAATACCAAGGTGGCTAGCCAAATTGCGCGATTCATTTATTCATAATCTTGCGCTTTGCGGTGTTCAATTCTATTCGTGCCGTCGTAAAGACCTGGTAATTGCGGTTCAGCCATACCTAACTTTTGAGTGACTGCTTCAACCACGAAGCGTTCAACTTCTTCCCATGTCTGTGCCCGAGGACCAGTCAGGTGCCGGTTGTAAGGTTGGTCAAAAATGACAACATTTCTATTGTCATTTTGAAATGCCTCAATATTATGTGGGCCATCATCAATATAGAGATCAGCATGCAAAGCCGATTTTGCTCCTATGAAACATAAATCCCTATAGGGAATATTTGCTCTATCTAACCAGTCAGCTGTATCGCCAGCAGCGGTAGCATGTCCCCAGTTTACATATAACCTATGGCTAATTATCCTGATCCAGATTCCTTGATCAGACAAACGCCACAAAACTTCGGAAGCACCAGGTATCACAGGCATATCTCGGAACATTCGATGTTCAACAACTGCCTTTTCGTGTAGCTTTTCAAAATCGCTACTGGAGAGACCCCACTCTTCAAAGCCCCAACTCCGCTCTAGAGTCAGTGATTCAGGTTCTACCCCTAATTCTTCAGCGACGATATTCCTAAAAATAAGATTATGATCACCACAGACTCCATCAAGGTCAACTCCGAGCACAAAGGAATTTTCGATTAGCTTTCTCCTTTTGAATTCTTTCCTACATAAGAATAGCCTCAGATACCGTAGGCAACAGATATGGTTAATTAAGATAACTAATGAATGTTGAAATCATAAATCATAATTTAATACTTGAGCGACTAAGTACTCTTCGTGACTCTCAGACTTCTAACAAGTTGTTCAGGCAGAATATTAGAGATTTATCTGTGTTTCTCGTATACGAAGCTCTCAGAAAAACCGAATTAGAAAGGCGGGAGATAGATACTCCCCTGACAGCGACTAACGGGTGGGCCCTTTCTACGTCTCCGATACTTGTCCCTATCGTTCGTGCAGGACTGGGAATGCTGGACGGCGCATTGAGTGTTCTCCCTGATTCCAACGTTTGTTTTTTGGGTGCTCGACGCGATGAAGAAACGTTTCAGCCAGATGTATATATGAATACCATCCCTGCTGAACTTAACGGAGCAGATGTAATTGTTCTTGACCCAATGCTTGCGACTGGGGGATCTCTACTTCATGCCTTACAAGTTATTGCAGAGTCGGGAGCCGGAAGAATTACTGCGATCAGCATTTTGGCTGCGCCTGAAGGCATTGAGGCAGTTGTGTCAAGTGGCCTAAACGGTCACCTTTTTGTCGGCGAAGTTGATGAAGGGTTAAATGAGTCGGCTTTTATTGTTCCTGGATTGGGTGATGCTGGAGATAGACAATTTGGGCAAATAAATTAAGTCAGACTAATTCTTTAAAGAAATTCTCTATCCAAATACCGGTTTCTTCTAGGACGCGCTTTCCCTTTTGGCTCTCAGATGACAAGTCTCGCCTATTCAAAATTGTGACTACCTTTTCCATGTATAACTTGATCATTGGTTCTGTTCCGCTTGGCCGAATTGAGACCCTCACATCATTTTCAAGATGAAGTACCATCAGGTCTGAATTTGGTAAACCAGTTTCAGGTTTCTGCAATAGATAATCTTCTATTTTAAGTACATTCATTTCATTAACAGCAGTTACAGATTTATCTCTGAAATCTTCCATTATCTTTGAGATGATCTTCTTTGGTTGATTTGATTCAAAACGTATTCTCTTTGTTTCTGTAACATGATGACCGTAAGTCAAGGACAGATCAACAAGTTGGTCTTCAAGGCTCCTTCCTTGCTCTTTTAGAACTGCAGTGAGTTCTGCCATGATAAGGGCTGCTGAAATTCCGTCTTTGTCACGTACGGCGGTATTAGTTGCGTACCCGAGTGCTTCCTCGTAACAGAATATGGGTTCTAGTGCGGTGTCTTCATATGCAGTTGGAATAATCCACTTGAATCCTGTCAAAGTTGATTTGTGATGGATGTTATGAGAAGCAGCGATTTTAGGAACGAGGTCAGAGCATACAACAGTTGTTACTACTTTTCTATTATCGCCTTCCGACTTTTTTGTTATGTGACTAAATAGCAGAGCCCCTATTTCATCTCCTGTTAACGTCCTCCAGCTACCCGTCGTTGTCGGGATAGCTACAGCTAACCGGTCACCGTCAGGGTCATTAGCAAGCGCTAAATCTGCATTAGATGATTTAGCTAGATCTATGACAGCATCCATAACTCCTTGTTCTTCGGGATTAGGGAAATGGACAGTAGGGAACTCTGGATCTGGGTCCTTCTGTGATTCGACTGTTAATAGTTTGCCTGCTTTTGTTTGGTTAAAGACTTTACTAACCAATTTCATGGCAACCCCATGAAGAGGAGTATATGCGATTAGGATTTTTGAGTTTTGCTGAGTTACAGAACTCGTGATCGCCTTGCAATACGCGTCTTCAACTCCTTCATCTATTTCAAAGCGCTTTCCATTCCCTAATGGAAGTTCAATATGTGGAAATTCTGATTCTGATACTAATTTATCTATTTCTTCATCTATTGGTGCCCTGAGTTGTGCTCCGTCATTTAAGTAGACTTTGCAACCATTATCACTACTAGGGTTATGAGATGCCGTAATCATGATGCCCATATCTACTTGTAGATAACGAACAGCGAATGCTAGGAGGGGGGTAGGAATAGGCTTGGGGAATACAAATACGTCAATATTATTTCCAGTCATGATGGCAGCAAGATCTTCAAAAAAGTCATCACTTTTGTGACGGGCATCTCGACCTATTACTACTTTTTTCTTTGTACCTAGGTACTGAGCAAGTCCGATTGCTAGTCGCCTCATGGTGAGTTGGTTCATTCTGTTTGGCCCAGGGCCAAGTGCGCCTCTTAAACCCGCAGTACCAAACTGTATTCGGGACTTAAATAACTCTTCAATCTCCGAAGAATTTGATTCATTCAATAAACCGACTAATTCTGCTCTCGTAATTGGGTCTGGATCATGCTCCACCCAGTGTTTCAACTGTGATTCGGCTTGGTCCAGTGTCATTAGTTGCTAAGTTCAGATTCTATGAGATTTTTAAGCGGGGTGAGCGGGCGAGCTCCTGTATGGGCAATTATCTCTGCGGCAGCTATCGAGGCCAATTCACCACAGACTTTTAGGTCGAGCCCCCTAGCATAACCAAATAAGAAACCAGCAGCATAGAGATCTCCTGCTCCTGTTGAGTCAATTACTTGGCTTACTGGTTTAGCCGCTATGCCGATTATCTCCTCTGCAGTAACAATTATGGATCCTCGTTCAGCGAGCGTAAGGCAAGCTACGGTAACTTTTCCCTGAATCCATTGGGCTGCTTCACTTAAAGTGTTACATCCACTTAGTTCTTTGATTTCGTCCTCATTGCCGAAGAGAATGTCAACCTGTTCTTCAATGAGTTCTATCCATTCTTCTTTATGTCGCGAAACACAAAAACTGTCTGAAAGCGTAAATGAAATAGTGCGATTAGCACCCCGCGCAATAGCTATTGCTGACCTGATTGTTTCTTTTGTTGTTTCTATATCCCAGATATAGCCTTCGCAATATAGGATTTGAGCGCTTTCAAGCAACTTTATGTCTAAGTCATCCTTTAAGAGATTCGTACTAGTTCCTAGATAGGTATTCATTGTTCGTGATCCGTCTGGTGTAACTATAATCATTGAGCGAGCAGTTGGAAGCCCTTCAGATGCTGGGTTAACGGAGAAATGAACACCGGCGGCGTTGATGTCATGGGTAAAAAATTCTCCTAAGTGATCATCTCGTATCTTTCCTATATAGGCAGCTTTCCCGCCAAGTGAAGACACCCCGGCCATGGTATTTGCTGCTGAACCTCCAGATGATTGCACGGTTGGGCTCATCTCGTTATAGAGGTTTACTGCCACGTCAGTATCAATCAATGCCATTGAATCTTTAACGAGATTATGGGCCTCGAGAAAACTTTCGCTTTCGTGACTGATTACATCAACAATTGCGTTTCCTATACCTACTACGTCAATGTCAGTTTTAGGATTGGTTCGATTTGGACTGTCAACCATAGCACTTAGCTTTACGACTGTTCCTTCGCATAGTTGAGTGCATCATCCCAACTGGTTCCTTCGCTGATCATCTGTTTATATTGCATCACATGGCGTGGGCGGTTAAAGCCTAGGATTCCTACAAGCTTTCCATCGCGTCCGTATGCTGTAGCGAAGCGGCGTTCCTCTACAGAGCCGGTTATTACTTTGATTTCATCAGTTGGGCGTGTTCTCCCCGCTAACTGGATTTTTCTATCGAATTGATCTGTCCAAAACCATGGGGTTGGAGCGTAGGGATCCATTGATTGTCCGCCATGTAGCAGCCTTCGTGCTGCATAGACTCCCTGTTCAACTGCGTTATCCCAATGTTCAACACGCATTTGTTCGTTGAAAAGTTTATTTGGCCATCGAGCGACATCTCCTGCTGCAACGATTCCTGGGCCGGCTTGGCATTTTTCATCACAGATGACTCCATTATCTATTACTAATCCACTGTCTTTTAACCACTCAGTGTTGGGCCTAACTCCGATGCCAACAATTACGACATCAGCGTCTAATTCGGTTCCATCGCCGAGAACGACCTTCTCGACTCTTGTTTGTCCTTTGAAGGATTCAACTGGAGTGCCCGTGATTACGTTAACTCCGTTGTCACGATGAACATCAGCTGTTACTGTACCCATTTCAGCACCCAATACTCGTTCAAAGGGGATCTCAGCTGCTTCTATCATTGTTACATTGAGCCCTCGTTGGCGCGCAGTAGCTGCGACCTCAGCTCCTATGAATCCTGCTCCAACCACAACTACGTTTTGTGGACTGTTATCGAATTCAGACCGAATTGCTATTGCATCATCTAAACCTCGAAGGGTATAAACCCCCTGCAGATTTTCTGCCATTCGAAGTGAAATACATCTTGCCCCTGTTGCGATAATAGCGCCGTCGTACGCAATGGTCTGTCCTGAATCTAAGGCAATCTTCTTTTCTGCAATGTTTAGTTGCGTAGCTTTGCTACTCAAATGCCACTCAAATGATAGATCTTCGTTTTTTTCTGGAGTTGTTAAAGCTACGCGATCTGGTTGCCAGTCTCCAGCGAGTACCTGTTTCGATAATGGAGGGCGGTCGTATGGTAAGTGTGGCTCATCTCCGATGAGATGAATTGTTCCATCGAATCCTTCACTGCGAAGTGTCTCAGCAGCGCGCAACCCCGCAAGAGAGGCGCCTACTACAATAATTTCTTTCAGTTCTCAGCCCTCTGCAATTGCAATTGCCTGTTTGGGGCACCTTTGAGCGGCTTCTTCTACCTGCGCTTTGATTTCATCGCCAGGCTCTTCGTTCAGGATATAGAGAAAGTCGTCATCGCGAACTTCAAAAACTTCTGGAGCTATTTGCATGCAAATAGCGTTGCTTTCACAAAGATCAAAATCAACTTGAATCCGGTAACCCATTTGTTCTCCATTCGTAGGTTCTTTTATCATAGTGCAATTTCATTAGATGATGCTCAATCAGTTAATTCGATTTCTTCGGTTGAACAAATAAGTTTTTCAGAACTTCTCTCAAGCACTGGGTTATCACCAACTTGGATACTTATTGTTCCCTCTAATTCTTTAACGGCGTATAACCATAGGCTGAGCGCTTGACATAATGATTCTGCTTCTCGAAATCCTGACCCTAAGGGTAGAGTTCCCTTGATTCCAACTGTCTTGATTCCATTGAAGATGACCTCGACGTTTGTAGTGGAATTCCAATTTGTTTCATCATAGTTTGTGGTAAGAAATTGATTAAGTTCGGTTTGAGTTTCAGTTTGTGTTGCTGAGACAAGATCCTCGACAACTGCTGCGTTGATATCACAATTCTGGGAGTTATATAATTGGAATGAATTTTGTGCCTCAATTGCTTCAGGGTCAAATGTTGCTGCAAAAAGCTGGTCAAGTTGTGTTATTTCTGCAACATCTGCCGAAATGTTGCGTATTTCTGTAGCTATTTTTTTAACTTCTGATGGGGCTAGCGAAATCAAGAGATCGAGTTGGTCAATAGGCAAATTCGTATCGGGTTTACCTAAATCAAGGTTTGTTGATATTACGTCGCAATATGCATCCAAGTCTCCATCTGTACCGCTACTACAAGAGGGCGCTATGAGCAGAACTGTTATCATGATTGAAGACAGCATTAGAGGAATTTTTCCAATTACTTTTAAATTGTGGTCCAACATTATTTCTTTATGTTTCTAGGTTGTGGGTTTATCTTTTCCTACGACCCACATTGCAAAGTATTGAGCACCTCCGCCATAGGCATGCCCCATAGCTTTTCGTGCACCTTCTACTTGGTGTTCACCAGCCATTCCTCTTACTTGAAGCGCTGCTTCTGCAAATCTGATCATTCCAGATGCACCAATTGGGTTTGAAGAAAGAACACCTCCCGAACAATTTACTGGAAGGTCCCCACCGTTTATGTGGGTTGCGCCGGATTCCACAAGTTTCCACCCATCCCCTCTCTCACAGAAACCCAAGCTTTCTAGCCACATCGGCTCATACCAACTAAATGGAACGTACATTTCGACTGCATCAATTTCTTCCCTCGGGTTTGATATGCCAGCTTGATTCCACAAGTCTGCTGCACATTCTCTGCTGGCTTGTGGATTAACTTCGTCACGGCCAGGGAAATTATTTGCTTCGCTTCTCATAGCGCCAGCATGGATCCATGCAGGGTTATCAGATTTTTCAGCTTCGGTTTCATTTACGATTACCATTGCGGCAGCTCCATCCGATGAAGGACATGTCTCGGAGTACCTAATTGGTTCCCAAAGCATTGGGGACTCTACTACTTGATCAAAGGTTAAATCTGGTTGGTGAAGGTGTGCGTATGGATTTAATAATGCATGTTGACGGTCTTTGAACGCAACCATGCATCCGATGAGTTCGGGTGCTTGAGTTGCTTCCATGTATTGCCTAATAATGGGAGAGAAGTATCCTCCTGCTCCAGCATTAATGGATACTTGGAAGGGCTGTTTGAGACTGAGAGCCCACATTGCGTTGGATTCGCTTTGTTTCTCCCAAGCTACAGTCAGCACCCTGTCGTGTACTCCTGAATGGACGAGTGATGCTGCCACTAATGCAGTAGAACCGCCCACGGAACCGGCCGTGTGGACTCGGAGCATAGGTTTTCCAACCGCGCCAAGTGCTTCCCCAAGGAAGATTTCTGGCATCATTACACCTTCAAAAAAATCAGGGGCTTTCCCCATAACTACTGCGTCTATGTCCCCCCATACCATTCCGGCATCTTTTAACGCGCGTTCGGCAGCTTCACGGACTAGTCCAGGCATTGAAACATCACCACGAGTCGCCGAGAATTTAGTCATTCCTACTCCAATAACCGCTGCTAATTCTCCTCCTGCCGCCATTATCCCTTCTCTCCTGATAAGACGCACATCAGATTTTGTTGCATTAATGGTCCTGACGTCGCATGAGCAAGAACTCTGTTCGCTTCTTGTTCCCAAATAGCCCTTGCGGCTTCAGCTATGCGAAGAAGTCCTGATGCCATAAGCGTTTCAGCTTTAATTGGATGATTTTTTGAACTTCTCGTTGGATCTAAAGGCAAATTCAGTTCTTTCCGTAGCAAGATATCATGAACCGTGTAAGAAGTATGAAGTTCTGCAAGGTCTATACCGGCGTCGTACACACCAGCTTTACTGGCGGCTTTCTTTGCTGAAGGGATAGCAGAAAGGTCTCGTACGCCGAAATGATGACTATCGATCCTATGGTCTATTCCAGTTATCCAGGCAGGCCTTTCACAGAGTTCCTCAGCTTTACCTTCAGCCGCTAAGATCATGGCTACTCCCCCATCTGCATAGGTAGGGCAATCAGCTTGTCTCAATGGATCTGCAAGCATTGGTTGATCAAAGTATTCTTCTTGGCTCTGTACTGTCCCCGCCCGAACTGCGCAATTGGCCAAATCTTCATGACTAATCTCATCTTGCTCCAGAAGATGTCGAGCTTGAAGAGCTGCAATGGAATGAGCATCTGGCCAAAGTGGGGCTATGTAATATGGGTCAAGCTGAGTAGAAAGTACATCTTGCAGAGAGCCCGGAGACGGTTTTCCATAGGAATAAACTAGGGCTGTGTCTATGGCACCCATTTGGAATTTGACCCAGGTTTCGTAGAGGGCCCAAGCTCCATCCATTTCTACATGACTTTCTGATATGGGAGGGACGGGGCCGACTGCGTCTAGTGTCATAACGAAAGAAAATGCCTGACCGGCAAGGAAATCAGAACTCCCCGAACATGTGAACCCGATTTCTGTTTGGTTCAATCCAGTTTCTTCTCTCACTTTGGAAATTAATGGGATCATCATTTCAACTTCAGTATCAAGCATCTTTTCTTCTTGCCTGCTTGATGCGGCGACAACTGCTACCTTACGCATCGCTGTCACCATGCTTTCGTACATGCCACCCTCGAACTCCAGCTTCGTCAAAAGGTAAATCTGGTTCTCCAGTTGGTCTCCAATAGAGGATATTTTCGGCTGTCATTCCAATTTCATCATCTGGTTTCCATACCGCTTCAACTCGCATACCTATCCGACATTCTTCTGGCGGACATTCAGCTACTAAATTAAGGAATCCTATGTCAGCTCCGTCAAGGAATATCCACGCTGAAATGTAGGGTAATTCTAATTCACGGCCAGGTATTGGAACATTTGTTACGCAGAAGGACCCGACATGTCCGGTGTGAGGCATTTCCACAAATTCATCGCATAGCACCCCATATCTAGGGTCAGCGCCGCGTGGAGGTACCAATATTGCTCCATCAACAGGCGATACGTTACCCAATATTTTCTTGTTGCCAAATTCTCGTAAGTATGTTTGGGCTGCAACTCCAGGCGTAAATGTGTACTCCATTCGGATGGGTGTTCGCACGGATTGTACTTGTTCAAGGTTTCTAATCGAGGACGGGATCTGTATTTCAGTCATTGCCGTTCCCTTCTGGGATAAATCCTTCAATATCTTGGATATGCCCTTCCGTTTCTTCTTTCCATTTAATTGACACACGCATTCCAGTTCTCATTAAGTCCGCATTGTCAACAAGCACAGCATGAATGAAAGGTGTATCTGCACCATCGAGCAAGATCATCGCTAATGCGTGAGGGCTATTCCATGGAGATTGATCCCGTGGCTCTTGAACCCACGTCCATGTAGTAACTTCACCGCTTTGCCCGATTTCAACCATTTCTGTCAGATCTTCAGAGGTTTCTGGGTCATATTCAGTTGGTGGAAGAAGAACAGACCCATCTTTTCGCTTGATACCAAGCAGAACTTTTTCTCGTAATCCAGTCATAAAAGCCCCAATTACTGGTCCTGTTGTTCGTGTGAACGGATATTCAAGTACTAACGGGGCGCTGAGGCGATCTTCAGGATTCACTTAATGTCCTTTTTTTGGAGAATATAATCAGAATTCTATGACTTGACGGATAACCTCGCCTTTTCGCACAGCCTCAAGAGCTGGGTTAATTTCGTCAATTTTGATCCGTCGTGTGATCATTCCTTCAAGGTCAAGTTGTCCTTGCTTATATAGTCGGAGCAATTTATGAAAATCACTTCTGACATCTGTACCTCCATAATAAGAACCAACTAGGGTCTTTTCCATAAAGAACAATTCAAATGCGCTGAATTCAACCATTTCTTCTGCTCTTCCGACTCCGACAATGCATGCGGTACCGCCACGTCGGATTGCATCATACGAAGCGCGCATTGTGAGAGGCTTTCCTATACATTCCAGAGCGAAATCGAATCCATCACCACCTGTAATTTCTAACTTTGCCCCATCTACATCTTCAGGTTTGACGGCATGCGTAGCCCCGAACCTTCGAGCATCATTAAGTTTCTCATCGTTGAGATCTACAGCAACAATCTCTGCAGCGCCAGCAATACGTGCACCTTGGATAGCAGCTATGCCTACGCCACCGGCCCCATATACGATCACTGAAGAGCCTGGGGTTACTTTGGCGGTATTTAGTGCCGCTCCTGCCCCAGTCATCACACCACACCCTATTAGTGAGGCAATATCCAATGGAATATCTGGGTCTATTTTTACCACTGCCTGTTTCGGAAGAAGCGTTTTTTCAGCAAATGTGCCTGCACCTGCCATAGCATGTACGTCTACGTCACCTTCTTTGAAATGTGGAATCATCATGGATCCGAATTGCACTGTCATGCAAAGATTCGGACTTGAATGATCTATGCAAAATTTGCATCCGCCACAGGGTGGAGACCATACAACTATGACGTGATCACCGACAGCGACTTCAGTAACATTTTCGCCGATTTCTTCAATAATTCCTGCTCCCTCATGTCCAAGCACAGCAGGTGCTGGCTGTGGAATAGTTCCGTTCATTGCTGATACGTCGGAATGGCAGACTCCAGTATGTGTGATTTTGACTATTACGTCATCTGGACCTGGGTCATTAACCTGAATCGTGTCGGTAACTTCTAGATCTTGATCACCGGTGTTACGCAAAACTGCTGCGAGCATAGTGGGCTCCTATCTCTTTTCTCTTTTACGAAAATAGGCGGGATGAGCGCAAATGTAAAACTGTTGAATGAATAACTGACCTGATATCCGAAGCTCTATCATGTAGTGGTGAGTGATTTTGATCTTCCAATGAGAAAGCCTAGATCCCTACTTTGGAGAGGCCTGATCAAATCTTGTCCTGTTTGTGGAGAGCGGCGTTTGTTTGAGAAATGGGTGAGGATGGTTGATAGGTGCCCTAGCTGTAATCTTCGATTTGAGAGAATTGAAGGGCATTGGGTTGGTGCTGTGGGCATAAACACCATTGTTTCCTTCACTTTGTTGTTTTTTGGATTGGCAATTTTCTTCTTTGTTACCTATCCGAATATTCCAATGGGCGGATGGGTTTTTGCGTTTGCTGTAGGGTACGGCTTCGTACCTTTGCTGTTCTATCCGAGTTCTAAAACATTGTGGACCGCTATCGACATTATGATGCGCCCCCTTGAAATTACAGATTTTACTGACTGAACAGAGCCAATAAATGTTTCTACTATGTGATTTGATCAGTTGAGTAGATCCTTTTTTATATGAAGTGATAGGTTACCCTTAATGAAAATAGATGTTCTTTTAAGTGGCGGATTGACTGAAATAGGTTCTCTTTCCCAGGACCTAGGTCATGCGGGCGCCGATGGCTTGTTCACCTATGAAGGGAAAAGTGATGTTTTCTTTCCTTTGGTGAGAGCAGGCGAAACAACTGATTGCATGTTATACACAAATGTTGCGATAGCCATTCCTCGGAGCCCAATGCATCTTGCCTATCAGTCATGGGATTTGCAACGATTGTCTGAGGGAAGGTTTGCTCTTGGACTGGGTTCTCAGATTCGTCCTCATATTGAGAGACGCTATGGAAGTGTGTGGGATAGTCCCTTAGGGCAGATGCGTGAAATAATTGAAGCTACCAAAGCCATCTTCCATAGTTGGCACACTCAATCTGATATTAATTTTGTTGGGAAATGGACTCGTCATACATTATCTTCTCCGATGTTGACCCCTGACCCGTTGCCATGCGAACCTCCGCCTATTTGGCTGGCTGCATTAGGTCCAAAAATGACCGAGCTCGCAGGTGAAGTAGCAGATGGTCTTTTGATCCACCCGTTTACGTCACAATCACATTTGGAAGCCCACACTATTCCAAACCTCTCTAAAGGTTTATCGAAACGATCCGGTGAGCCCAAAGATTTCGTAGTAACAGTTGGTGCGATTGTAGGGATACATGATGGTTCTGATGAAGGAAGAGTCAAAGCTGAGATGACTGTCCGAGGCTTGCTAGGTTTCTATGGTTCTACGCCAGCGTATAGGCCCGTTCTTGATACGCATGGGTGGGGTGATTTGCAACCGGCGCTTCGTCAGTTAACTAAAGAGGGGCAATGGGGTAAACTCGGTTCTCTCTTCAATAAAGATCAAGTTTCCACGCTGTCTGTAATTGGGACTGCGGAGGAGGTTGGTAAAGAGTTAAAGAGGCGCTTTGGCGGCGTTGCTGATCGTCTGGCATTATCTATTCCTCAAGGAATTGATACTACTGATTTATCTAATCTTGTTAAGGAGGTAAAGCATTAACGCTGAAAGTTTTCGTCTTTGAACTGTTCTTGAAGAACATTTTTTGTGATTTTTCCTGATGGGTTTCTTGGAATAGCGTCAACTATTTCTAACTGTTCAGGTATTGCATTTCGACGTAATCCCGATTCATCGAGATAGGTTTTCATAGCTTTTAGGCTAAGAGGTACAGTGCTTTCATTGACTGCTACTACAGCACATGCACGCTCTCCTGTGACGGTATCCGAGAGGCCTATCACGGCAACATCTTGGACAGATTCATGCTGAAATAAGATGTCCTCTACTTCTTTGGCTGAAATATTTTCTCCATGTCGTATGATCACGTCCTTTAGGCGACCTGATATAACGACGTATCCATCTTCGTCTATAATGCCTAAATCTCCTGTACGGAAATACCCATTATCGTCGAATGCATCTTGATCAAGATTTACATCTAGATATCCAAGCATAAGTTGCGGTGCTTTTGCTCGCAGTTCTCCTTCATTTCCGGGTTCCACCCTTTTACCGTTAGGATCTACAGCGATTAATTCGACTCCTGGCATTGCCTTCCCTTCAGTTAAGGCAAGCTTAGAATCAGGGTCGGTGCTTGCACCCATGGTAAGGATTGGTGCCTCTGTTAGCCCCCAACCAGATACGATTCCGGCCCCTCCTAATTCTGCTTTAACTTCGGAATGGAGTTGGACTGGTTTAGGTGCTCCACCTCCTGGAAAGTTTTTAACATCTGGGAAGAGTTTAGCTTCAGGTTGTTTCCGTTGCGCTGCAAGATATGCCATGTGGAAAGGGGTTCCGGCACCTGGATGTGTGCAATTTTCTGCAGATAGGAATTCAGTAGTTGTTGAAGGATCAAATGCTGCATCACATAGTAGTGTGGCTCCACTTTGCAGGGCTGTGAAGAGCCACGTCAGACCCCCTATATGTGGGAATGGAAAAACTAATGCTGGTCTATCCCCTTCTTGCACATCAAGTCTTTTGCCCATGCTGTCACCGATCGCTGCTATTGATGCATCTGTGTGTTTTGCTCCCTTAGGATCTGCGGTTGTTCCTGAGGTGTAACATAACCATCTGAGTTCATCTTTTCTTGGGGCGCGGTATGGTTGGAGATTCTCCCTTGGTCCTAATGGGAAATTTTTTGGCTCAACAACAATATGTATCAATTCAGGAATATCAGCTTGTATTTTTTTTCCCATTTCACCAAAATCGAATCCTCGAAAATCGCCTGGTGTTATGAGCATCTTTGCTCCTGCTTGGCGAGCGCAGAAGCCGACTTCTCTTTCTCTGTAGATAGCAATGATTGGGTTTTGAATTGCCCCTATTCGACTTAGTGCTGCTGCGAGAATAACGGTCTCAAGCCAGGTAGGTAGTTCCCATGCGACGACATCGCCTTCTTGTATGCCATGGTTTTGGAGACCTGCGGCCATTTCTTCTGCCTGTTCTCGGTATTCCATGAACGTTAACCGACGGCCCTGTTCGTCAACAAGCATTTCGGCATCTGGGCTGAGTTCAGAACGTGATAGTACGAGATCCCATAAGTTTGTGTTATCAATTCTCATATTTGTCCTCTCGTTGGGCATTCTATTCATGGATTCTTTGGGTCGTCGTTATGGTTGTATTTCGATGTGTGCCTGCAAATGTGTTTGACTTTCATTAACCCAACCTTTTGATTTGGCGTAGGAGACCATATTCTCAAATTGTTCTTTCCATTCACTATCGTGTTGGTGCTGAACTTGGTTGAGTATCCAGGTAATAGAGACCCAGATGTGGTCACTATCTATGATGGTAGATTTGTTACCTATTATTCTGATTATTTCTTCTGGATCTGGTTCTGAAGACCTAATTTCAAATGTGTTAAGAATTTCTGATTGATGAATGGTTGCTTGGTTTTCTGAAACACTTATTTGAATAAACATGGGTTTGATTCTAGGGGCAAAATGCGATTGGGGACCAAATGGATTAATGTGCTGTCATGACATTGAAACAAACTGATATAGCGAGTGGCCTTCAATTCCCTGAGGGTCCGATCGTAATGGATGACGGAAGCATCGTGATTGTTGAAATAGCTGGGCCTCGACTTACACGGATCTTAGTTGATGGGACAGTTGAAGTTATTGCTGAATGGGATGATCCTGAGTCGGCTGGGCCTAATGGTGCTGCTGTTGGGCCTGACGGGCATATTTATGTCTGTAACAATGGCGGTTTTGTATGGTCTGAAATCAATGGAATGCAGTTCCCCATGGATCGTGAGACGGGTGCGAACCAATCTAATTCTTATATCTCTGGTTCAATTGACAGAGTTGATTTGGCTACTGGAGAGATCGTTAGTATCTATAACGAGTTTCAAGGAGACAGGTTATGTGGGCCTAATGACATAGTGTTTGATAAATTTGGTGGCTTTTGGTTCACTGATTTAGGCAAGCAACGCAGACGGGAGATTGACAAGGGTGCGGTCTATTATGCTCTCCCAGATGGATCTTCAATAAAGCGGGTTATTGATAATATTGATCACCCTAACGGGTGTGGATTATCTCCTGATGGTCAAAGACTGTATGTTGCTCAAACGACAACTGGTCGTTTGTGGGCGTATGATATTTCTGAGCCTGGAGTCTTGGTTGATAATAAGGGAGTTTGCATCGCTAACACCTTGGCTTCTCTTGATTCAATGGCTGTTGAAGCTGATGGGACAGTTGTGGTGGCTTCCCTGAGAGATGGGCTTCTTGTTGTTCGACCTGATGGGTCGTATGAATTTTTGCGTGTTGATGGACCCTTGATAACGAATATTGCATTTAGTCGTGAAGGGGATAATGTGGCGTACATCACTGAATCTGCGTTGGGTTCATTGATTGCTATTGAATGGCCTCGCGATGGTTTAAGTCTCGCTTTTTCTTGTTGATCCTTTTATTTGCTTCGTACAGATTTTCGGCCGGAGAAGGCTATGAACTGTTCAACTGGGTCGTCTGAGTTGGTTTGGTAAGGGGCGCTGAACCTACCTGGTCCTCGCATACTGTCAGACTTTGGTTGCATTATTTGGAGTGCTTCAACAGCCATCGCTGAGGGGATTCCATGTTCTACGCCGCTGGCATCGGCAATATCCCATGCATGGGTGAAAGTATCGACCCATATGATCCCGAGAAATTCGTCGACTGTCATTTCGCCGAATGGTGATATTACTTTCTTGGATAATGTGTCCTTTGTGTAATGGGTTTCTATTTCTACCCTAAGTTCTTTGATTAAGTCACCCGCTTTTTCCCTTTCTTGTGAGCCTTGGGTTTCAGTATCGATATTATTGACCATTGCAAGTACCACTTCTGCGTGTTCAATGACATCGGAGACTGTCCAGCCTTCGCAGCATGTCATGGCATCATGTGAAGATTGATTTACGGCTGAACTTAGGAGATCAATTGCGTATGCGTATCGTGCCGCATTGTAGGAAGCAAACTTTTGCGTGTGGGATTGCGGCATGTACATGTTGGTTCGCTAAGCAACTCCTGCGGCGACCTTGGCTTTGGTTGCGATAAGTTTCCCTAGTTCGGATAATTGTGCTGAACCTCCGCCAAGCATGTTCTCGAGTTGTTTGACCCATAGAAAGTAGCGGTGTACTGGGTAATCAATGTCTGCTCCCATGCCTCCGTGGAGGTGTTGCACATCATGTACGACTTGCTGTCCAATTTCGGCTGACCACCATTTTGCTGTTCGTACCTCTTCAGCTGCGGGGTATCCGCTGTCGAGTCTCCAGGCTGCTTGCCAGAGGACTAGTCGCATTGCATCTGTGCCAATGTAACAATCAGCTGCTCTTTGAGTCACGGCTTGGTTATGTGATAGTGGTCTTCCGAATTGCTCTCGTTCGCTTGTGTATTCAGCCATCATTTCTGTTGCTTTTGCGCAACAGCCAACTGCGGAAGCTGATATTGCAGTGTGGATACGTTCAAGGGTCCAGATTAATGCTTGCTTTCCTTCAGCTACGGTTCCTAGAAGTTCAGCTTGATGTTGATTGAGTGTAATTTCTCCGTGAAGTTCCCGATTGGTTGTTGAGCTATTGGTGATTGTGAGGGACTCTCCTTCTGTGGGAATTAAGAAGAGCCCTATTTCGTTTGTGCTTGTTAATGCAGGAGCCACTATGTATGTAGCTATGTTTGCCGCTGGGACTGCGGGTTTTGCCCCGGACAATATCCATTTACCATCTTTTTCTTGAGCTTTAAGAGAAGTGGAGAGAGAGTCGTTGATACCCCATTCTTGGAAAGCTCCGGTGAGAACGTATTCTCCCGTTATTACTTGTGGCAGAATCCGGTTTTTTTGATCATCGGATCCAAATTCTGCGAGTGGAAGCGCACCCATGGCTAACGTCTGAAGCAGAGGTATGGGTGCCACAGATCTTCCGTGCTCTTCAAGGACAATGCAGAGTTCTAGAAGTCCGAAGCCGAGTCCTCCATGGTCTTCTGGTAATGCGACTCCTAGAAGGTTTGCGTGTGCTAATTCGTTCCATAGCTGCGTATCAAATCTGTCTTTAGTCTTCTCAATTTCTTCTACGCGGTCCTGGTTTGAGGTTCCTTCAAATATTTGGGCGCTTAGTTCTTTGAGGGCGATCTGTTCTTCTGAAAAGTCAAAATTCATGTTTTAGCGTTTCCCGCGACTCATTCCAAGTCCCATCCATGCAATGATTTCTCGCTGTATTTCATTGACGCCTCCACCAAAAGTATTAATTTGTGCTGATCTTCCAGCGGCTTCTAGTTCGCCTCGCAGAATAGAACCCGGTGTTCCTCCTCGGAGGTGGCCTGCTGTTCCAATGACGCCTAGTAGGAGGTGGTAGACATCTGCGACGCTTTCTGTCCCATAGACTTTAGCTGTTGATGCGTGGTAAGGCTGGAGTGTTCCTGCTTCTACTGCTGTGGTCATTCTCCAATTCATGAGGTTTAGTGCATCTAATTTTGCTTTACATTTTGCAAGATCCATTTGCACCCATGGGATGTCTATTACGCGTGTGTTGGTATCAATTTTGGTTGTGGCAGCCCATTCAACAACGTCATCAAAAAGACGAAATGACAAGACGCTGACAGCTGCGAGACCTACCCGCTCATGATTTAGCTGGCTTGCGATGAGTCCCCATCCCCCATGTAAATCTCCGACTAAATTACTGTACGGGACTCGGACTTCGTCATAGTAGGTTGCAGTGGTTGTTGCTTGTCCAACTGTGACGATCGGCGTGAAACTGAAGCCTGGGTCATCAGTGGGGACAATAATGATTGATATACCTTTGTGTTTTTTTGCATCATGGTCGGTTCTGCATGCTAGCCATACATAATCTGCCTCATTGGCACCACTGGTCCACATTTTTTGTCCGTTAATGACCCATTGGTCTCCGTCTTTATCTGCGCGTGTAGTCAGAGATAGAAGGTCGGTTCCGGCGCTAGCTTCACTGTATCCAATAGCGAATGTTATTTCACCAGCGAGTATTTTGGGAAGAAAGACTTCTTTGTGTTCTTGACTACCCATCTCCATGAGCGTTGGCCCTACGGTATTTAATGTTACGAAAGGCATAGGAGCATTTGCTCTGACTGATTCATCGTAGAAAATGAATTGGTCTGTGGGGGGTCGGCCTTGTCCACCGTATTTCGTTGGCCATCCGATACCGAGCATGCCATCTGATCCCATTTTCCTGAAAAGTTCGCGTCTGACTGGTGAGGTTTCGTGAGCGCCGCGCAGTGCGTCTCTTATATCGTCAGTCATTAAGTCAGCGAAATATTCTCTGGCTTCTTTTCGAAATGATTGCTGTTCTGGGGTTTCTTGTAGTAACACTTTTCCACCTTAGGGAGGCACACCTCTACTGTAGTTTCCATTGAAGAGGGATGAAAATTTCTGTTACTTATTGATGATACACAACGAGCAGGCGTTTATGTTAGAGGGCTTCGTTACCCTCTTCACCGGTTCGTATCCTAACGAGGCGATCTACGTTTGAAACCCAGATTTTTCCGTCACCGATTTTGCCAGTACGAGCTGCACCTAAGACAGCATCTACAGCTTTATCAGCATCGATATCTGAAACAACGATCTCTAGTCGTGATTTAGGAGTAAAGGCTACTTTGTACTCGGTCCCTCGATATGTTTCGGTGTGTCCTCCTTGCCTTCCGAATCCTTGGGCTTCAGTAACAGTCATTCCTTGCACACCTAAAAGTGCTAAGGCTTCCTTAACCTCTTCTACCTGGTGTGGTTTGATAACAGCTGTGATTAGTTTCATCTGATACTTCGCTTTCTCTCCAAACGGTATTGAAGTTGTTATTACATTAACACCATCATCTGCGAGACATACCAAAATTGTGTTACCAGTATGTTAACTTTTCGTAGGCTCGCTGGTGACCGTTATGCCCCGTAAACGGTTTCAGGTGGCTGTGTGTTCTTGATGCTTTGATGGACAAGTTTTGCTACTTCTTCGGCTTCCATTCTTCTATCTCCTACTGATGCAACTGCTCCGTGTTGCCATCCATCACAGACGTTGAGTTGGCCTGCCGTAGCTTCGAATGTTCTTCCGCTTATGTCGCAACCATGACTAATGAGCCACGCTACAAGGGGAGCTACATTATCGGGGGATTTTTCGTCAAATGTTCCTTCTTTGACATCGTCGGAAGAGTAGAAGATTCCCTCGGTCATTCGTGTCCTTGCATCAGGTGCTACTGCGTTGACTGCAACACCGTAGCGCTCCCATTCAGCGGCTTGCTGAACTGTGAGTAATGCAATGGCTGCCTTTGCTGCTGCGTAGTTCCCTTGCCCGATTGATCCCATGAGTCCAGCTCCGGAACTTGTGTTGACTATTCGCGCTACTACTTCATTTCCGCTTTTAACTTGGTCTCGCCAGTATGCAATGGCGTGACGGGCAGGGGCGAAATGGCCTTTTAGATGCACACGTATGACACTGTCCCATTCTTCTTCATTCATGCTTGCAAGCATTCGGTCTCGCAGGAAACCTGCGTTGCAGACTAAACCGTCTAACCGCCCCCAGGTATCAATTGCTTGGTGGATCATGTCTTGGGCTTGTTGCCAGTCAGCGACATCGGCTGAATTGACCTCGGCTTGACCTCCAAATGCGCGTATGTCATTAACGACCTGTTGTGCTGGCCCGTTACTACCTTGGCTTCCATCTCGTTCAACTCCGAGATCATTAACGAGAACTTTCGCTCCTTGTCTTGCTAATTCCAGTGCGTGGGATCGCCCTAACCCTCGGCCTGCTCCTGTAACGATGACTACTTGGTTTTCGCAAATCCCCATTATTTCTCCCTTAATAGATATTTACTTTTTATCTAGTTTTACTTCTGCAAGAGTAGCACTGGAAATTTGAAGAAGGTCATCTGGTGAGATGGGGAAGCATGAATTTGGTGTTCCGGCTGCAGCCCAGACTTCATCAAAAGCCGTGAGGTCTTCATCCATGAGTGTTTGTATTTTTTGGGTGTGTCCAAATGGTGGTGTTCCCCCTATAGCGAATCCAGTGTGAGATTGGACTACTTTTGGGGCTGCCATTGTGATGGCCGTTAAATTAAGGATTTTTTTGATTTTGTTTTCGCTTACTCTGTTTTTGCCTGAGACGAGGAGAAGTACAGCGCCGTTATCTGCTGTAAAGACTAGAGATTTGACGATTTGGGAAACGTCGCAGCCTACTGCTGCTGCAGCATCTGATGCTGTTTTTGTTCCTTCAGGGAAGAATTGTATGTCTGGTTCGTAGTTGAAGCTTTTGCATGCTTTTCGGAATCGGTCGTTGGCTTTCACAGCTAATGCTACCTAGCACCTCGAATCAACCGGCCGGGTCGTTGCCCAGTATCTTTGCCAAATTGTCTTGTAACGGTTCCTGCGACAACTGTGTAGTCGTACCCTGATGCTTCTTGTAGGAGTCTTCTTCCTCCTGCTGGAAGGTCATAGGCCATTTTAGGACCGTATAAGGTAAGCGCATCGTAGTCTATTACGTTTATATCTGCTCTCTTTCCGATCTGTAGTGTTCCTCTGTCGTCTAAACCGTAGAGAGAAGCTGTGTCGTTGGTCTGCTTTTTGATGATCCATTCGAGTGGAAGTTTTTCTCCTCGAGTTCTGTCTCGCGTCCAGTGACTGAGCATAAATGTTGGTATTGATGCGTCGCAAATCATTCCGCAATGTGCGCCACCATCTGAGAGGCCTGAAACCGCTTGCGGGTGAAGGAGCATTTCTCTAATTACGTCATGGTTTCCGTCTACGTAATTGAAGATTGGCATCATGCCCATTGCATGTCCATTATTTTCTAACATGTAGTCAAAGAGAACTGCTTCTGCTGTCGTATTTCTTGCTTCTGCTAGCGATACGAAACTTTTGTTTGGGTTAGGTTCATAGTCCGGTATTTCTCCCATTGGGTAAAGACGGTGAAGCATTGATTGGATCATCCGGCTCATTCCGTCAAATAGGATATTTGGATCTGGAGCGTTATCAGTTTCGTTGAGTATTGCGTCTCGCACTGAATTCTGCTTTAGCTGGTGCACTAGTTCATCGTGCGGTAGGTGTGAGAGATTGATGAAGCTTGGCCTCTTTGCGAAAGCGTGATGTGTTTGCAAACCTATTAGCAACCCGAATGGTCGTCCTGCTACTTGAGGAAAGCACTGACTTCCTTGGTTTGCGGCTTCAAGTGATTCTTCGAGAAGTTGTTTCCAAAGGTGTGGTTCTGTTTCATTTTGAAGAAGCGCGAAAGTAACTGGGCGTTGAATTGTCGCAGATAGTTTTTTCATCCATTCCATTTCTTTTGGTGCATTAACTAGGTCCTGGCCATCTGCTCCAGCGGGTGCGAGCTCAAAAACTCCTTGACCAGCGTCTTGAAGTGCTTCACCCAAACCGTATAGCTCGTCTTCCGCTGCGAATGTTCCAGGTACAGGCTCTCCGTTCATTGCGCGGTGGCCGAGGACTCTTGATGTTGAGACACCGAGTGCACCTGCATCTATTGCTTCGTGAACGAGTTTTTTCATGTGCGCAATGTCAGTCTTTGTTGCGGGTTCGTTGTTTGATCCGCGGTCCCCCATGACGTATGACCTGATGGCTCCGTGTGCGACTTGAGATCCTATATCAATGGCGTATTCTTTCATATCAAGTGTGTCGAGGTATTCGGGGAATGATTCCCAAGTCCATTCGATTCCTTCAGAGAGCGCAGTTCCGGGGATATCTTCAACGCCTTCCATTAGTTGTATGAGCCATTCTTCCTGTCCAGGGCGTACCGGAGCGAACCCTACTCCGCAGTTACCCATAACTACTGTTGTGACGCCATGCCCAGATGAGGGTTCCAGAAGGCCATCCCATGTGGCTTGTCCGTCATAATGTGTGTGAATATCAACAAAACCTGGTGTAACAATCTTTCCCGAAGCATCAATGACCTGTGAGGATTCTGCTGGAAGGTTTTTCCCTATGCTCTGTATCTTGCCGTCACGTATTCCTATATCGGCTTGGAAGGCGGAGTCTCCAGTACCATCGACGACGTTTCCCCCTGTGATGACTAGATCGTATGACATTTTTGCTCCTCTGAATTATTTAATAGTTTACATATTGACCGCATAAGCTTCTAAAAGACATGCAAGATTTCATCAAGTTCCTTGCGTTGAAGGTCTGGAACTTTGATGCCATCTAAAGGGTACCCAATCGGAAATAAGCAAAATGGACGTTCGTTAACTGGCCTTTCCAATATTTGATTTAGGAATTTCATTGGCGATGGCGTGTGGGTAAGCGTTGCGAGTCCCATGCGATGGAGGGATGCTATGAATAGTCCGGCAGCTATACCGACGCTCTCTTTTACATAATAATTTTTTCTGTGTGAGCCATCTGATGCTATTTCATAACGTTGTTCAAATAGCACTACTAGCCATGGCGCTATTTCTAAAAATTCTTTGTGATAGTCGGTTCCTAGCGGGGCGATAGCTTCTTGCCAATCGGCATTCATTCTGTTTTCTAGGTAATTTTTTCTTTCTTCTTCTTCGGCTGCTTCACGAATCGCTCTTTTGATTTCACTATTTTGTGTTGCTATGAAAGTCCATGGCTGTTTGTGAGCGCCCGATGGTGCCGTTGAAGCAGTTCGCACGGCTAATTCTATTAGGCGTGTCGGAACTGTGTCTGAGCTAAACATTCTGATGCTGCGCCGCTGATTCATTTCTTCGAAGAATAACGACGCTCTCTGCTTCATAATTTCTTCTGGGAGACGTTGATGCTCATATGGATAGAAAGGGTAACGAGATTCAAGTTCTGTTGAAGGGTATGGGTATTCGTAATGATCTGACATGTTTCTGTTGTAGCAGAGAAAATCTTCATAGGGTCGTTAGCCCAGTTGAACTGCTCAAATATATGTTCTGTTGAGGATTCACCTAATCGATGCAATGCCCCTAAGCTATGGGAATTACGTTAGGAGTAATGATGCCTGGACCTATGGAAGGCGTGCGTGTAGTTGAATTGGGAGTGTGGGTTGCTGGACCAGCTGCTGCAGGCCTGCTTGCAGATTGGGGCGCTGATGTCATCAAGGTTGAACCTCCCTCAGGTGACCCGGCACGGTCATTTCAGCGAATGCTAGGTGGAGACATGCCCAATAACCCTCCGTTTGAATTAGATAACAGAGGCAAAAGGTCTGTCGTTTTAGATTTGAGCACTTCGGAGGGTCTTGAGGCGGCTATGTCTTTGATCGGAAGCGCAGATGTTTTCATCACGAATCTTAGAACAGGTGCATTGAAACGCCTTGGACTTGACCATGAAACATTGCTTTCCCAAAATGATCAGTTGATCTATTGCGGAATTACTGGGTACGGGAATGAAGGGGCTGACGCAGATAAGCCAGCGTATGATGTCGCTGCGTTTTGGGCACGCTCAGGCATTGCCAGTCTTTTAACTGCCGATGATGGTAACCCTCCGTTCCAACGTGGCGGAATGGGAGACCACAATACCGGAATCTCAGCAGCGGCAGCTATCTCAGCTGCATTGTATTCGCGTGAGAAAACTGGCAAGGGGCAGTTTGTTTCGACGTCTTTGTATAGGCAAGGTGCGTACACAGTTGGTTTTGATATGAACATTGCTTTGTTATGGGGCATGACATTATCCGTTGGCAATAGAGAAACAATGGGGAACGTTGCAATAAATAACTATAGTGCTGGAGATGGAAAGCGATTTTGGATTGTTGGGTTAGAGGGACTTCGCCACTGGCCACCACTTTGTAGAGTCGTTGGGCATCCAGAATGGATGGAGGATGAACGTTTCTCCGATCCTCGATCTCGAGCAATCAACGCTGGTGAACTCATTAGCCTACTTGATAAAGAATTCGCGAAAAAGTCGTTGAGTGAATGGGAACCTATATTTGAGTCAGAACCGGATTTTTTTTGGGCGCCCATAAATAGTATCGATGATGTCTTAGCTGACCCACAAAGTGTTGATGCGGGATTGTTTGTTGATGTCCCCGACGGGGTTTCGTCCACGCGTATGGTATCGACTCCCTGTGATTTTCAAGGCACACCCTGGGAACCTTCACACGTGGCTCCTGATTTAGGAGAACATACCGAAAATGTTTTGATGGAAATTGGTTTTACCGAAGACCAAATCCGTCAACTCTCTTCAGAATAGTTTCATACAATTGTGGTGAGGGATGTCAAACGACTAGCAGTTACATTATGTATTCTGTTCGCTTTTGTGGCGTGCAGTAGCAGTGGTGAAAACATTCCTTCGGTTTCCACTGAGTTGGCTGCGGTTAACTCAACACCTGAACAGGTAACTGCAATGCCGACTCCTGTGGCTACGCCTAGTGTGGGCCCAACACAACTGGAAGTAGTGCGAAGTCAGCTAGTAGCAATGCGAGTAGTTGGCACAAGACCACATGATGAAACTGCTTTCACACAGGGGTTGGAGTTCTATGGAGAGAGACTCTTTGAAAGCCGCGGGCTTCGCGGATCATCAGGCCTTACAGAAATTGATGCATCCAATGGAGAGGTGCTCCGAGATATTCTTCTTGCCCCCCAGTTTTTTGGGGAAGGAATAACAATCGTTGGCGACACTGTCATGCAGTTAACATGGACAGGTGGCAAAGCTTTTGTCTATGACATCGAAACATTCTCTCTTATTGAACAATTCGAATATGATGGCGAGGGATGGGGGTTGTGCTTTGATGGCACTTCACTCTATCTATCAGATGGAAGTGATTCGTTAACTCTGCGTGATCCGGAAACATTTGAAATCACTGGATCATTGCAAGTCACAAGCGATTTGGTAAGTGTGAATAGGTTAAATGAGCTTGAATGCGTTGATGAGCATGTTTATGCGAACATGTGGCAAACAAATACTATTATTTCTATTGATAAGGCATCTGGTCATGTTGATAAAGTCATTGATGCTTCAGACCTGCAAGCCTATGAAGGCGTAAGTGATGCAAATGTCTTGAATGGAATCGCGTATAACAAAGAGTCGGCCAGTTTTTTGTTAACGGGGAAGTTATGGCCGCTCATGTTTGAAGTTGTCTTTGATTAGTTTATTCAAGTCCCATGAGAGTGGTCAGTCCGTACCAGTGCCCTGCCGTGTACCCGCCATCAACTGGCAGAGCAACCCCTGTCACGAATGATGAATCATCGCTGATTAGGAAGTAGGCTGCGCCAGCTATTTCACTGGATTCTCCCCAGCGGCCAAGCTTGTGTTGGTCTTTTATCTTTTCGGCTCGTTCTCCCATCAACGAAACCGTTGCTTCAAACATTGGTGTGCGAATGAAGCCGGGGCATATCGCATTTGCTCGTATCCCAAGCCTTCCATAATCATTGGCAAGATTTTTGGTTAGAAGAATTACGCCGCCTTTAGATGCGTTATATGTTGACCCACCTTCGCATCCTTCGATTCCCTCAATGCTTGCGACGGTGACGATGCTCCCTGAACGCTGCTCCATCATTGTTGGTAACACGGCTTTAATCGTCAGCATTGTTCCGGTGAGGTTCACATCTTGGACGTGCTGCCAGTTCTCCAAATCAATTGAATGAACAGGTCCACCTCCTGCTATTCCGGCGGATGTGATGACGGCATCAATTCGGCCGTAAGAGTCAACAATATTTGAGACAACGTCTATTTGAGCTTGTTCATCTCTAACATCGAGTTCAAAGAAGGACTCTTGACCAGCAATATGCTTACTCCACTCGTCTGAGGACTGGAGGTCCGAGCCGATGACGGTAGCTGATTCGGCACTAAGCCGTTCGGCGCATGCCAGTCCGATTCCCGAAGCAGCACCAGTGATATAGCAGACTTTGTTTTTTAATCTTCCACCCATCTTTACTCCAAACTTTAGATAATAACCCGTACTGGATATCCATCTTTATCGTAGTCGTCCCCGCCTAGTATTAAGGATTTTCCACGAACGTATCTCTTGGCTGTCCAAGCTGCCGCACAAGCATCCAACGCGTCATCGATTTTGCACTTTTTGGGAAGTTCATCCAAAACATTATGAAGATCTGGAATGAACTCTAGAAGTAGTTCCATACGTTGGCGGACTCCTTCATCTGTTTTCTTTGATTGTAAAGCGGTGTGCGTCATCGCTGCAAAGGATGATTCAGGATGGCACTCCAAAAACTTGTCGGTGTCTGAGGGCCGTATTACCTGGCGTACTTGGCGTATTTGAGGCACTAAGTTCCAGGCTTGTATTGATATGCCTTTCCCCGTGATTTCACGGTTTAGTTTAAGGGCTTCTTCATAAGTATTAGCCTTTAACACTCCAGTTGATGGCGTTGGGAAAAGAGATGACCTTCTCTCCCCGAGTCGTTTTCGTAATTCTTGATCTATTTCGTTATTCGGTTCATCTGATAAACCCATTGGCATATCAACGGCTGTAGCTAAACAATTCATGGATTCTATAACTGCTTTTAGATCACTAAAATGCTCGTACCTTTCTAGATGCGTGCCTTGACCTTTTCGGAGTGGTACATACGCTACGACCCAACCCTTCTGTGCTCCATCTACACCAGCAACCCATTTCCTACCTGCCATATTCCAACACTAATATGAGTTCAGTACTCGTTCCTATAGCTGAAGTCCTTAAAGTAGGAACTTATTCTAAAATGGGTGTGCGTTCTGCTTCAGGAAATGGCATCCTTAGAGAACGATTTAAATCAATGGAGAGAAATGGCCTTCAAAGTAGGTGACAGAGTCGTATATCCTCATCATGGGGCTGCGATAGTCGAAGAGAAAAAAGTAAAGACAATATTTGGATCACGCAAAGAGTACTTGATTCTGCGAATGGTGATGGATGATATGACTGTTTCCGTTCCAGTTGAGAAAGTAGATGAAGTAGGTATGAGATGGCCTATCAGCGGTGAGGATGTTGAAGACCTCTTTGATGTTCTTAAACGTAGAGATGTTCGAGAGCCATCAAACTGGAGTCGAAGATTTAAAAACCATCAGGAAAAACTCAAATCAGGTGATGTTTATCAAGTCGCTGAGGTCGTGAGAAACCTTGCTCTTCGGGATCGAGAGAAAGGTCTCTCAGCTGGTGAGAAGAGCCTCTATAATAAAGCAATGAATGTTCTTGTGTCAGAGTTAAGTTTCGCTCTTGAAGTATCCGATGAGGAAGCCATAGGCAAAGTAGAAAAGGCACTTGAATAATAACGAATAGTATTGGTATTAGATGCTTTGATAACAGATACCATTAATTTCACGGGACGTGGCGCAGCTCGGTAGCGCACCTGCTTTGGGAGCAGGG
>CETY01015367.1_pt1 | contig 77823 bp, 72 predicted proteins | sample 361551 | NCBI WGS metagenome assembly CETY01 (sample SAMEA2623135, study PRJEB7988) | marine metagenome | biome: marine biome (ENVO:00000447); feature: deep chlorophyll maximum layer (ENVO:xxxxxxxx); material: "saline water (ENVO:00002010), including plankton (ENVO:xxxxxxxx)" | depth 45 m | reverse complement strand
CGATCAGTAAGACGTGCGGCACCCGTTCGTTCAGCAGTCCATCCATCAACTATGTATCGGACACGTTCGCCGATATTGACAGCATGGTCACCTATCCGTTCGTAGTAGCGGCAAATTAGGAGAACTAAAAGTGAATTTTGGTTAACAAAAGGTTAATGATAAAGCTTTTGTGTTAGTCGTCTATATCTGTTTGCCCGTCGTCTAGATATCCAAGATTTTGTAATGGTTCAGCTACGCCAGTAACCACACCAGCGATGTTAGAAACGATTCTCTTCCAGTACCGATAGAGCACTGCTCGAGGAACTGCGTACACGCCTGGTTGGTCCGAATGCATAAAGTCTCTTATTTTGCCTTCGATTGATCTTCTTAATTCTGTGGCCCGATCGTAGAAGTCTTGCGCTTGTTCACTGGTATTTTCCGCCATTAAGTCAGCTGCTTCCGCAAACATAGCTGATATTGCACGGCGAACCTCGATAAGTTCAGCAACATCATCTTCGCCAACGAATGAAACGCCTTCTTCTGCCAAATCCAGAATATTTTTTGCTTGGTCACCGATACGTTCAATTTTTTTGATCAATAGTGTGTAACTGAGCACAACTCCTATGTCTGTGCCTCCATGAACGGCGATGTGAGTTACCAGATCGCCACGGAGATCTTGTTCTGTTTTATTTATGTGATCGTCAGTAACTCGGATGTCTTCAGCTACTGAATCATAATCCGCTCCGCTTAGAACAGCTGCTGAGGCAAGGTCAAATGAGTGTCTTGCGTCTGCGAGCATTTTAATTGTTCGGTGGGATATGAGTTCCAGCCCACTGTCATTTTTTTTAAAGAATGATAAAACCATCATTTTCCTTTCATCGAAGGATCGCAACACCTAACAATGGAACCACGATAAATACTACGATTACGTATACCACGGCAGCAACTCTTCTGTTAATAGCAATCTTAGCGAGGTTTTCAGCGAGGCGTATGGGGATATCGCGAACATACGGCATTGGATACAAGAGTCCGATGCCACCAACATTAAATAATGTGTGAACTATAGCTACGGTAAGTGCTTCCGGTCGACTTGTCGCTAATGCTGCGAGCAAAGCTGTGATCGTGGTTCCAACATTTGCCCCTAACGTCACTGGATATATATTGCGAAGAGAGACAACTCCTGCTGCAGCGAGCGGGATCATGATTGATGTTGTGATGCTTGATGACTGAACTGAAATCGTGATAATAAGTCCGAGTAGCATCGCTACCGTTCCTGCTCCCTTTCCAAGGACTTTGTTGAGAGATGCTTCAATCCGGTCAGCGACGAGTTTCCGCATATTTTTCGTGATAAATGCGAGAGAGATCAAGATGATAACGAGTCCTATTGCCACCAACAGAGTTCCAAGCAAATTGCCGGATGCTCCGATTGAGTCTCCTAGATCCTTTAGCCAACTAACAGGTTCCTTCACCCATTTTTTGATGGGGCTTTTCCATTCACTTCCAGCTGACCCAACGAGTCTTTCGCTTATTTTCTCCGCTGAATTTGATAAAACGTTGGTCGCTAATTCGATTGGTAAGATAATGGACACTGCCATCAAATTGAAAAAATCATGAACTGTGGCTGCTGAGAATGCACGTTTGAATTCTTCTGATTGGCGCATATGGGCAAGTGCCACGAGGGTGTTCGTAACTGTTGTTCCTATATTTGCTCCCATGATCATTGGAACTGCATCGCCTACTCCTAATGCGCCTGTGCCAACGAGGCCGACAATAACTGATGTAGACGCTGACGATGACTGGACTAGAACCGTTCCTAGAATTCCGATAAACAATCCTGCTACTGGATTGCTAACACTTGAGAAGAGACTTTCTTGTGTGTCGGCACCCATGACTTTGATGCCTGATTCAAGGGATGAAACTCCGACGAGGAAGGTGTAAATGAGACCAAATACAATTGAAGCTCTCAGCGGAGTTGGCATTTGGTATTTCAACCGTTCAGACACATTTTCCCTTGCTGTATTAACAACGATTTAACACTGACCTAAATAAAAGAATACTAGGTAGCTACAAGGTTAATTTTAAGTTAATTCAACTGATAGTTCTTTGAGATGACCAATGCGCTGTTAGGAACGGCTTATACCAAACTTTATGGAGGAACTTTAGGAGACTGCTTCTTCCTCTTCTTCGTAACCTAGGTCCCATTCGATAACGATATTTTCTCGTTCTGCGTCTCGGTTTACTCGCTCTCGATTTCGCCTAAATTGCGGATCATGCGGAGGTAGTAAAACTAAGCGAGCATCAACGCGTGTTCTAAGGCCATCAATGAGATCCTTGTCACCAAAATCAGATCGCATTTCCCAGTGTGGGGCAACGGGTCCCATGTAAACCATTTTGATATGCCCTCGTGGCGGTTCGTTCTCTATATCGGTCATCTTTTGTCCTTATTTCGTTGAATTGAGTGTATCTACAAAATTCTTTTATTTACGGGAACTTTTTTGGCTTTTGACTCGTCTTGTAAGTATTGGAGGTAATTATGGAAATTAATTGGATGGTTAAAGGTAACTGCGCTCACAGGGATCCTCAGATCTTTTTCCCCAGCGATGGAATAGGTGTTGCAAAGGCTAAAAATATTTGTTCTTCATGCCCGGTGCAAGAGGCTTGTTTAGAACACGCATTAACTCATCGGATAGATCATGGAGTTTGGGGTGGATGTTCCGAACGACAGCGCAGGAAGATTCGCAAACAACGAAAATTGGATGCAGTCCTTACTTCAGTAGCAGTAACAAATTGACAGTCTTCTTATTTAACTGATCGCCTTAGAGTCAGGCACAATTTGGATTACTGCCTCTCGCTCAGTGGCTTGTCTCTCAAGAGCACGTTGTCTTCGAATCCGTCGGCGTTCACGTTCGCTCATACCGCCCCAGATGCCAAACTTTTCGCTATTCTGCAGGGCGTATTCCAAACAATCGCCACGGACAACGCATCCCCTGCAGACTTCCTTGGCTTCTCGTGTGGAAGCTCCTCGTTCAGGGAAGAATAAATCTGGGTCGACACCAAGGCAGTTGGCGAAATCTTGCCATCCCTCAGCAATCGCAACTTCCTCGATCACGTATCAACCCTCCAGTTAAACTCAGCTACGCTGTTGCACCGATTTGGCGCGTCTAAAAACCCAAATATTAGGCTTGTAATTACATTAGTGTTATTTAAGCAGGTCAGGCAACTAAAAAGCAAGTCCATTGAGGAAAAAGATTTAATATTTCAGGATTTAATTTTAATTGTCTCTGTTTCAATTTTTATCGTGAAGTTATAATTTTTCTTCTATGTTCAACAAAATCAACAAGTAAGTAATCACCGAGATTATCTCTATTGGTGAAGAATGCTCGCCCACCATTCATTTCAGTGATTTTTTCAATGAACCTACTAAGTGCGGGTTCTGGGTCGAGCATAAACGTGTTGATACGAATCCCATCCTTTGTGCATGCCATTACCTCTGCAAGGGTTCGATCAATCGTGAATTGTGATGGTGGATAGTCGAAATAAGGATTTCCATTTCTATCAATATGGGCAGTTGGTTCTCCGTCAGTGACCATAATGATCTGTTTTGTACCGGTTTGTTTCGCCAGCATCTGGCGGGCAAGCATGAGAGCATGTTGCATATTTGTTCCTTGCATATAACCGGTTGATACTTCAGGTAATTCATGAATACTGATTTCTCGAGCAAGCAAATGGAATCCGACGATACCTAAATAGTCTCTTGGATATTGCATAGTGATAAGGGATTGAAGCGCCATCGCTACTTTTTTCGCTGGAAGCAATCTTCCCGTCCACGCCATAGAGTTCGAAAGGTCAAGCATTAAAACAGTGCTTGAACGGACAAGGCTCTCAGTCCGCTCTATTTCAAAATCATCAGGTGAGAGTTCTATAGGGGTTCCCCCTCCAGTTCTTTTAATTGCGTTGCGAACCGTTCGTTGAATATCTAAATTAAATGGGTCACCGAATTCGTAAGGCTTTGTTGAAAAGTCTCTCTCATGCCCTACCCCTTCATATTGGAGATCATGGGATCCTAAATGATCTTTGCTTAATTTTTTGAACAGATCAGCTAAAGCCTGTTGGCCTATCTTTCTCATCGCACGAGGGGTTAATTCAAGTCTTCCGTCTTTACTTTCGACATATCCAGCTTTTTCTAATTCTTGTGCAATTTCAGATAGTTGATCCAGGCTGTTGGCAATATCATCACCCAATAGTTCTCTGGCGCGTTCAATATCTACTTCAGCTAACTGAGATGGGTTGTTCACAGATGAAAGCATTCGCTCCAACGATTCTATATCAGCAAGCTCTTCGAATATATTTTGTGCATTGTCTAGAGACATTTGCTCATCACCGGAGAATTCGTATGACTGCTCCCAGCCAAGGTTCGGAAAGGCTTCCTGCAAATTCTGGCTTAATTGATCCATTTGCCATTGAAGGTCCATATCTTCGAGCAACTGGTCAGATAGTTCCTGAAGTTGTTGTTGCTGTTCTGGGGTCATGGAGTTCATCATTGCTTGAGCAGCTGCCATTCGTTGAGCCATAACTTCAAGGAGTTCATCAAGGCTCGTGGGATTCTCTGGAAAGAATTCTCCGAATTCTTCCATAAATGAATCAAAGTCGGGTTCTTCACCTTGAGCACGCTGCTCAAGCATTTCATTTAATGAAGCCATCATGTCTTTCATTCGGCTCATATCCTCGGAACCGATATTTTGCATTTCTTCAGACATTTGGTCTAAGTACCGTTGCATGAGTTGCTCTTTGAGCTTGTCCATAAGGTCATCAAATTGTTGGCGTGCTTCTGAAGATGTGAATTCGTAGTTTTGAAGTTCCCGAACTTTCCCAGCGAGATCCTGTGGCATCATATCTAATTGTAAATTTCGTTGAGTGACGGTTTCTTTAGTTATTTCGGTTCGTCTCTCGTCTCCTGATTCGCTCGCTTCTCCGAGTAGGTCATCTAATGATTTCCTTTCTGCGTCAACAACGTCGTTTAAGCCATCAGAGACTTCATCATAAACTCCACCTAGGTCAAAGTTTTCAAGACGTTCTTGTCGTTGCTCGCGAAGTTCGTTGAGCATGTCCCGCAAGCCTTGAACCCTATCTCCATCCATATCGAAACCTGATTGCATCAACCTTCTGAGAGCAGAGTTAATATCTCCGTCGAACATCAGGTCGTCAGCAATCTCAGACATGATGTCATCAGCAGAAAGATCGAAACCCGTTTGCGTACCATCCCATGCAGAATACGCGTAATAATTATTATTCTTTTTGCGTCTTCGCCATTTACCCATGACCATGTTCTGACAGTACCAGCCCTATCGGCTTGTGCACATATTGAACATAGGTTGGTTTCGTCAAGTCAAGTTGTGATGAAGTTTGAGATGTGAACTATGGTCTAAATCATGATTGTTGAATATGAGAAAAAAGGGCGCGTAGCCATCATCACTTTAAATAGACCTGAGGCACGCAATGCAGTTTCAGGGGAACTTGCACAAGCTCTCGAAGGAGCTATAGACAAACTCGAAGCTGATGATGATGCGTGGGTTGGGATTCTTGCAGGCAATGGACCTGTTTTTTGCGCCGGTGCAGATCTTAAAGCTGTCGCTTCTGGGAAAGCCAATCTAGGCACAAGCCGAGGTGGTTTCGGTGGGTTTGTAACGCTGGAAAGAACGAAACCAGTAATTGCAGCTGTTGAAGGCCCAGCTGTTGCCGGTGGTTGCGAATTAGTTCTTGCATGCGACCTTGTCGTTGCATCTTCCAATGCTGCGTTTGGCCTCCCAGAAGTTAAACGGAGCCTTGTTGCCATGGCAGGTGGCACGACAAGGCTACCTAAACGTGTCCCCCAAAATATTGCTATGGAAATGGCATTGACTGGGGACACAATCACAGCTGAACGAGCCCACCAGCATGGATTGGTAAATATTCTTTGTGAATCAGGTGAAGCGATCAACGAGGCATTGAATTTAGCTGAACGCATCAATGCCAATGCTCCTCTTGCTGTTCGCGCTACCCGACAAGCTGTCTCACAAGGAGCAATGGTTAGCGATGATGAAGGTATCCGAATCGCTGTTGAACTATTTAAACCTGTCGCCTCTAGCGAAGATGCCAAAGAAGGGCCTCTCGCTTTCGTTGAAAAACGTTTACCGGAATGGAAAGCACACTGAGTGATCTATCTGGGGTACCCGAGACAACATTCTCGGATGCTTTAAAGCAAACTATTATCGATAATCTGGCTGCACATAATAGAATTGATACGTCAAATAGCGCTCTTCGGATGGCTTCTGTAGGAATCATTGTGGTTGAAAATAGTGAGGGTGAGGCTGGATTTATACTTACAAGGCGCGGGAAAGGGCTACGAAACCATAGTTACCAGTACGCCTTGCCGGGGGGACGAATTGATCCGGGAGAAACACGGGAACAAACCGTCCTTCGGGAAATTAATGAGGAGATCGGCATAACCGTTTCCGAGGACCAGATCTTGGGTTGCCTAGATGAGTACGAGACACGCTCAGGTTTCTCAATAACTCCGGTTGTCTTATGGGTCAATGACCTTTCTTCTTTGAGACCCGAACCTGGTGAAGTTGAAGAAATTTTTGTTATTAACTTAGAAGAACTATTTAGAACGGATAGTCCTAAATGGGTAACAATTGAAGAAAGTAGTAAAAAAGTCCTTCAATTACCTATTCGAAACCGACTCATTCATGCTCCAACAGCAGCTTTATTGCTTCAATTTAAAGAAGTCGCGTTATTAGGAGAACTTATGAGAACCGACCATATTGAAGAGCCTGTATGGGCGTGGAAATAGCACTTTTACCTGTTCTTTAAGGCAATTTTCAGTCGAAATTGCTGAAATAATGGTAAATGAGATCAATTACGGCTACCGTAGCGAGTGTGCCAAACGGCACATTACACAAACTTTCATGTGGCAAAAACGTATTGTCATAGATGATGAGAGGGAATTTTCATGAAAAGAATTAAATTACTAGTTTCAGCTTTTGCTGTAGCGCTAGTTGCAATGTTTGCATTAGCACCTGCTGCTCAAGCTCAAGACGTGCCTTTGGCACAAGCTGATCCTGCTTTTGTTGAAGCTGCTGGAGAGTATGAATTTACTATTACCGGTTCAGGATGGATAGCAGGTGGAGTAGCACTTGTACCTTGCACAGTTAACACATACGAAGCGCTCGCCGCTGGTGGAGCCGGAGCATGTGATACAGCTTCTCTAACCATTGGTAATGCTGGCGCAGATGGCACATTCTCAGTAACTGCTACATACACGATCCCTGAAGGGGGAATGTGTATTGGTATTGGCGGCGGTGCCGGCTTTACCGAACAAGGTGGCGGATACTGTGTTGGTGTTGGAGCTCCTATTCTTCCTAACTCAGGTTCAGAATCAGCAATGGTAGCTATCATCGGTGCAGCAGTACTTGCCGGTGGAGCAATGATTGTTCTCAGCACACGCCGTCGTTCATTCGTCAGCTAAAGCTGAAACCGTTCAACTGAACGTATCAAAGGGCCGGGCCTTCGGGTCCGGCCCTTTACGTTTTCTACTCCCAATTTTTGAGAATCGAAGCTGTCGTCGTAAGTGTCGATAATAGCGATAGCGTACCGTCAAGCACCTTTTCACCATATTCAAGAGGGACTCCTGCGATTGCATCAGTTGGGATGACAACTTGGTATCCCAAATCAACTGCCGAAAGAACAAGACCTAAGATCCCGATATTGATTGAAACTCCAATCGGGATAAGGGAAGTAGCACCCAAGTTACGTATGGTCTGATCTAGGGATGTGGATGTAAATGGGGTCAATCCGTGGAGACGTGGGATAACGATATCTTCTGGTTTAGGGCCGAAATCAGTGATCAGTTCAGCTCCTGATGTACCCTCAATGATTCCGGAACCATGCTCATGCATATCCTTTGCGGACGAAAGCATCTTACAGTTTGCAACTGAACCACGGTAGTCAGGCCTATTAATTGCAGTTGCATGGATAACAGGGATGCCGCTCTGCCGAGCAGCATCGCAAAGTTTAGGCCCATTTGATAGAACTCCTGATGTGATTGCTGCTTGATGTAAATCCTTAAAAGAAGAAGACTCACCGACGATTCCTTCTTGCACCTCCATCGTTACAATGACTGTTGATTTTGGGTCAACAAGGTCTTCTAATTCCATCTCAAAACTCCTTGTACTCTCAGATCTCTTTTTGAGTTTCGCACATAACGACAGATATGGCTAGAACGCGCAAAGAAAGAGAAATGGCACAAGCATCCACCACTTATGGGAAATTTAAGGCCACAGTAGGCTCGTTCGTCTCCTGGAAAACTGCCACCGCTTTAGGGGGTGGGCTGTTAAAAGCCCACCCCCAACCGATAGAGCTTAGATAGTCATCTCACCGTTTTTGCTTATTGAGATACGGTCTTCGATTCTATGCATGTTTAGGAAATGATCAATTAATCCTTCTTTTTTTGAAACAAGCAGACGGCGTTGTCCATTTCTATTTTCGACAAGGACATAAGCTTTCGCGTTACCAGCATTGAACGAAACTGTTGATGAAATAATTTCTACTTCTCCGGTGACATTAGGTTGGATTTCAACTGTTTCAGTCTTCGATCGGGTTGTGTCGGTTATATCGCTGATGTGGATTTCTGATGGAGGTTCCTGAGAAGATAACGAAATCAGTCCCTGCTTAGTTAGCATTCCTGAGATTGATGTAATGATTCCAGTTGTATCTGTTATTCGCACTTGTTTGGTTAATTGGGATAGTCCTTGGAGAGTGAAGTTGTTGAAAGGACCTCCTGCAAAAGTCATGCCTCCGGTAAGTGAAACGGGCTTATTACTCAACCCATATGCCTCTTGTTGAAGTCGAATAGCGATTGGGAAACAACTATATAGTTCGTGGAATTGGCTTTCGGATGGCCTTCTTTTGGTTAGTCGGAAAAATTCACTATCTATTTCTTCTAGCCCTATGCACTGATGAAGATGTTTTCTTTCCAATACCGGAATTACTGCATTAGATTCAATCAATACGTCAGGGTAGACACAAGTATCAGAGGTACCTGTAAATGATTGTGCAACATCTGCTGTTGTAATAATTATCGCTGCTGCTTGATTCACATTCCATTGTGTGACGTGATGGAGTTTATATGGTGTTGCTATGGAACGACCCCAACCATTGTTCTCAAGGAAAATTTGCGCTTTGGGAACCCACGCAGCTGGATTTGTCTCAGCTATTTTAGCCATCTGTTCCCATTCGTTATTAATTAAATGTTGGTGTTGTTCTGGATTTAATTTGTGCGCATTTGCATAAGAATTCTCTAGAAGTGCGTATTGATCAGATGCTCTTACCAAACCCATATCTATTTCGTATCGCGAAATAGGAAGTTCCGGAGCTGTGATGGTCACGGAGGAATCTTCAGATTTTGGGTCTAAAAAGTCTGGGAAAGAATTGAGTTGACCCGAAGCATTTCTTTCAAAATTTTTCGTTTCGCCACCGACAACAACGGTGCATCTGGATTTGGATTCGCTCACGTCTTGTATCGCTCGTTTGATGAGAGAACTTTGTAGTATCCCTAAATCATACGTAATGTTTCTTGTACGTAAACCGAGATTTTGTGCTACAAGTTCGCCAGGATTCTCGATATTCCATGTTCCTTTAGGAATTATGATTTGGTCAATGGCTGAAAGTATGGTGTCGCTTCCAGAGTCCTCAGCAGCGCTTTGAATAACTTCGCACATCATTTCAACTACATTAAGCGGCCGATCAGCAGGTCTCTTTGTCAGGTGAGCTGCTCCTGCTATTACTATTGTTGGTTTGTTGGTTTCCATTATTTAGTTATTCAGTTGATTGTGTGAAATGAGAGAAGTCTTTAGTTATACGTTTCCAGATATTTTAGTTCAGTTCTCTCTTATAACTGATTTTGTGTAAGGCTCAGTATATGGAAGAGCTAAGGTGGATAGATAGAACAGAGTTGAATAGACCCTTTCTTGTAATAGCTCTCAAAGGTCTTTTTGATGCTGCAGAAGCCGCCACTGCGGGAGTTGATCTCCTTATAGCCAAATATGATGCGGCTCTTATTGCAGAAATTGACCCGGAATCGTTTTTTAATTTTCAAGAGGAACGGCCTATGGTCCGTTTGGGTGATAATGGACGTGAAATTGAGTGGCCTTCTAACAAAATTTGGGGCGCTAACTGCGGCTCAGAAAGTCATGATTTGATTTTGCTATCTGGAATAGAACCGCATCTACGTTGGAAAACATTTTCAGAATCCTTAACGGAGATCGCACGACTCATGGATGTTGAAATGGTTATCACGATTGGAGCTATGGCAGGTATGGCTCCTCACACTCGCCCCTTAGGTGTAGTCGGAAGCGCCGCTAACCCTTCAATTGCGGATCGTCTTGGTCTTGGAAAACCCTCATACGAAGGACCAACAGGCCTTGTCGGTGTGTTACACGACCACCTTGATAAAGAAGGAATTCCGATAATATCGTTGCGTGTTTCCGTTCCTCATTATGTTCCTGGCCCTCCGAATCCGGAAGCTACTAGGTCACTTCTTTCACGATTAGAGTTGGTCACGGGGATTGAAACTTATCACGCTGAACTCAATAAAGCCGCCGAAGACTGGAGAAAGCGTATTCATACTGCGGTGATAAATGATTCTGAAATGTCGACTTATGTAGAGGAACTCGAAAAGCGTGTTGACGAAAGTGAAATCATGCCTTCAGGTGATGATCTCGCTGCCGAGTTGGAGGCTTTTCTGCGGGACAAAAGAGCGGAGTAACTCCTCAGAGTTCAGTCAGGATTCTTTTCCCCATTTTCCTCAACGCCACTGCTGCAGCTCCTATTAAAGGTCCTTGATCACCTAAAGCGCCTGGTTCAATTCGCGTCCCTTTTGAGTGCTCAATTTTTGTTAGTTCATTAATCGTTTGTTGCGCCGATTCAAAAAAAATATCACCAAACCCAAACGCTACAGAACCTGAAACCACTGCTAGTTGCAAATCAAGAAGATTTGCAACTGAAGCAACAGCCCTTCCTACAAAAACTCCAGTTTCATGTCGTATCTCTGAAGGAACTTCATGAGGTTCCATTCCATAACGTCTGGATATACCTGATCCGGAAGCAGATCCTTCTAACAATCCGATTACTCCTAACGCGTCCTGCCCTGCATTTGGTTGGACGAAGATGTGACCGATATGTCCGGCATTTCCTTCATTACCTTCAAGCAAATCACCGTTTAGGACTATCCCTCCTCCTATGCCAGTTGATACGACCATAGCTATAAAATTCGCTTGGCCTTTCGCAGCGCCCAACCATCCTTCAGCCAACGCTAGAGCTTTAGCATCATTGTCAATAAATGTTTGTATTCGTAAATCGCACTCTAACTTTAGACGTAACGGAAAATCTCTCCATTGAGGAATATTAAGAGGCGAAACACGATTATAGGTATCTTTCCCGGGGCCCCCGCAACCAATCCCAACTGCGACCGGTTGTGTATCCGACTCAGCAACTGTGTTTTGTGCAAGGTCTACTACTCGCTTATAGAGAGAATCTTCGGGTCCTTCCTGTGTGAGTAAACGGTTACGACTTAATATCTCTCCATCAGAAGTAACTAAGGCTGCATCAATTTTTGTACCGCCTATATCTATGGCGAGTACTGTGTCCATAAACTTTATGCTCTCGCGCGATAGACGCCGGAATCTCCCATAGCTTCTTTATTGAGTAATTTACTGAGGTGGAGGCCTTCTAAAATAAACTCAATGCCGCTCGCAACAATTGACGCCGATTGTAGGTCTTCGTTGGTTAAACCAATGCTTTCAAGAACAGGTGTAAAAGCTGGGATATCTTTAAGCCATTGCAGGTATGTATCAGAGGCAACATCGTCACCGGCATTGATTACGGCCCCGTCAGTAAAAGCTTTGAGAATATCAGCGCAAAGTGTTTGGTCTGCTGTTGTTTTGAAGGCATCGAGTACGGATTGTTTTATAAGATATTGAATAATTTCAATTTCTCTACCGTCATCAAGTGACTCAACTTCAATTTTGCCTGCGGTTGAAGCAATGAGAGCACTTAGATCACTTATTCGGGGGATGACTTCAGTTTCACCGCTCAGCAACGTTCGCCGGACCGCACCAGCAATAAGTGCTTCATAATTTGCAACCGTAACACGAACAGATACACCTGACCGTTGATTAATATGGGAGCTCTCACGTGCTGCGTGAGTTACTGTAGCCACAACCAGTGCCATGAAGTCTGGAACGGTAACCGACAAGCCTGTTTGTGAGAAGACTTCAGCTTCTTGGATAGCAATATCTTTTTCAAGCTCTATTTCAAATGGGTAATGGGTTCGTAGTTGGCTACCAAAACGATCTTTGAGCGGAGTAATTATTCTTCCACGATTTGTGTAATCTTCTGGGTTTGCTGAAGCTACGAGAAGAATATCTAACGGCAAACGAATTTTATAACCACGAACTTGAACATCTCTTTCTTCCAAAACGTTGAGAAGGCCCACTTGTATTCGCTCGGATAAGTCAGGCAGTTCGTTGATAGCGAAAATACCTCTATTGGTTCTTGGAACTAATCCATAATGCAGTGTTAACTCGTCAGAAAGATAACGGCCTTCAGCTACTTTTATGGGATCAACTTCTCCTATAAGGTCAGCTATTGCAGTGTCTGGTGTTGCTAACTTTTCACCAAATCGGTCAGTTCTATGTACCCAATCTATTGGCGTTGCATCTTTTTTTTCGTTAATTAAATCAATAGCGTATTTTGAAACTGGATTGTAGGGGTCATCATTAATCTCCGAACCAGCAATGATCGGCATCCACTCATCTAAAAGCTCTGTTAGGCCCCGAATCATTCGAGTTTTTGCTTGACCCCGTTCTCCCAAAAAAATAATGTCATGACCGGCTAGTAAAGCATTCTCCAGTTGCGGTATTACCGTATTCTCGTATCCGAGAACTCCAGGGAAAAGTTCATCTCCCCCTTGAATTCGTTTAATTGCGTTTTCCCGTATTTCTTCTTTGACTGTTCTAGAAATCCACCCTGATTTACGCAGTCTTCCCAAGGTTTGAGCTTGCTTCATGCTTGAACCGTAGCTGACATTTAAGGCGAGGACCGCATTGAACGTCATCGCATTTCTATTTTTTTAAAAGTTCCGTTAGCTCAGTATGAATGTTTTCTCGAGCGCTTAGTTCAAACATGCTATGAAATGCTTCCGTCTGGTAAATATTTTCTTTCTCCATAATATTTTCAAGGAAGCTTACGCGCCCGGATGTATAGTCATCATCATTTAGATGCCAGTATTCTTTTCGTATATCTTCCGCATACTCCTGGTAAATATCGTGAACAGATCCAAGAACTGCTAGATCTAAATCATGAAAAAATTGCTCAGTTTCTTGAGTTGGTCGCCACTGATTGTAGTCAGCTGTTAGTTCAATTATTTTCTTAACTTCACCAGCATAAATAACGCCATGTTTGTCTAACCAATCGTGAGCTAGCAATGCACTCTTTTCCTCACTATCTCTAGACTGTGGTTCATAAATAGCGTCATGAAACCATATTGCGTACTCAAGCATGTCTTTGCTTTGCCCTGACAACGGCAATCCATCCAATAAATTCAGGCAGGCATATACGTGATCAATCGTGTGATAATGACGGTGGCTTTCCTCATAGGCGTTGACTAACTGATTGCCCATCGCCACCGCATCATTTATAGCAATCTGGTTTCGGTAACAAAGGTCAAACCAGCGGTGAGTTGGGTCAAAATTTTGTCCGTCCATAGAGAAATAGTAGTTCCATCATTTCTGTCGCGGGGAAAGTACAATAGATTTTTGACAAGTAAAAAAGGTCACACGGTTAGTCCATAAATCCTCACTGCCGGTACGGTCAGTATAGAGATAATACATCTAGCACATGCCAGGAGGCGCAGACGTAATGGCGCAGACAACAATACGGAAAGGTCCCGAACCTATTCGTAAGAAGCCAAAAGAACTTCCATTCCCTTTAAACCTTTACCAAAGTGCTATTGGCAGGAAATGGGTGATGGCCGTGAGCGGTGTTGTCTTGCTCGGATTTGTTCTCACACACATGATTGGGAATCTTCATCTGTATGAAGGACCTCTTGAAATCCACGAATATGCAGAAACACTGAGAAATCTCGGAACAGACATTGTCCCAAGAACATGGCTTCTGTGGGGTGTACGTTTATTACTTATCGCTGCTTTCGTCGTTCACATACACTCTGCCTACACCCTCAAAGAAATGGGCCGGAAAGCAAATACTCGGTCTAATTTCACTGACGGAAACAAGAAATATGCCTCTTCACAAGACTTCATCGCAGCAAATTATGCCAGCAGAACAATGCGATGGACGGGGCCAATTATTCTCCTGTATCTCTTCTTCCATCTAGCTGACCTGACATGGGGTTGGTTTAGCAAAGACTGGGTTTTAGGAGACCCTTACAATAACGTTGTTCTTTCACTGGGCAATATCGGCGTTGCTGTAATCTACGTAGTCGCAAACATTGCTCTCGCAATTCACATTTATCATGGGACTTGGAGCCTTTTCCAAAGCCTTGGCATCAACAGTCCAAAGATTAATAAATCTCGACGCTCAATTGCTAAAGGGTTAGCAGGATTAATCCTAATTGGAAACTTAAGTTTTCCTATAGCAGTGACTGTTGGCCTAATTGATCAAGATAACTGCGAGGCACCTTGTGGTATCACAGCATACGAAGCTGAGAAGGAGGCAAAAGAATGATTGGTGAAATAAACTCTAAAATTCCTGAGGGGCCAATTGGAGACAAATGGTCGAGCCACAAGTTCAACATGAAACTCGTAAACCCTGCCAACAAGCGCAAGTTTGAAGTTATTGTTGTCGGGACTGGTTTAGCTGGTGCTTCTGCAGCGGCAACTCTTGGAGAATTGGGTTATAAAGTAAAGGCCTTCACATACCATGACAGCCCCAGAAGAGCGCACAGTATCGCCGCCCAAGGTGGTATTAATGGAGCTAAGAACTACCAGAACGATGGTGACTCTGTCTACAGATTGTTCTATGACACAGTGAAGGGTGGCGACTACCGCAGTAGAGAAGCGAACGTTCATAGATTGGCAGAAGTATCTCTGAACATTATTGATCAATGTGTCGGTCAAGGAGTTCCTTTCGCTCGAGAGTATGGAGGTCTGTTGGATAACAGATCCTTTGGTGGAGCACAGGTAAGTCGGACATTCTATGCCCGCGGTCAAACAGGACAACAGCTACTACTAGGTGCTTACTCATCTCTTATGAGACAAGTTGGCGCTGGTTCTGTTGAAATGCATACAAGAACCGAAATGCTTGACTTAATAGTTCATGATGGGGCTGCCCGAGGAATTGTTGTCAGGGACCTAATCACTGGAGATGTTAAAAGTCACACCGCTCACGCTGTCGTGCTCGCTACTGGTGGTTATGGAAATATTTACTACCTTTCAACCAATGCTATGGCCTGTAACGTCACAGCAGGGTGGAGAGCTCATCGTCGAGGGGCATTGTTTGCCAACCCTTGCTACACACAAATTCACCCCACATGCATACCAGCAAGTGATGAATTCCAATCAAAGTTGACTCTGATGTCTGAGTCTTTGAGAAATGACGGGCGTATATGGGTTCCCCGTAGCCATGATGAAGCCCGAACCGTCTCCGATATCCCCGAAGATCAACGGTATTACTACCTTGAAGAGAAATATCCTGCATTTGGGAACTTGGTTCCTCGAGATGTTGCATCCCGCAATGCGAAGACAGTCGTAGATCAAGGCTTAGGAGTAGGGCCACTCAAAAACGGTGTGTTCTTAGATTTCGCAGATGCCATAAAACGAGACGGCGAGGAAACCATTCGCTCACGATATGGAAACCTATTCCAGATGTATGAGCGAATAACCGGCGAGGACCCGTACAAAACGCCGATGAGAATATATCCCGCTACACATTACACAATGGGTGGACTGTGGGTTGATTACGAGTTGATGAGCAATGTGCCTGGACTTTTCGTAGTCGGAGAAGCAAACTTTTCCGATCATGGAGCAAACCGGTTAGGCGCATCTGCTTTAATGCAAGGCTTAGCAGATGGGTACTTCGTTCTTCCATACACAATAGGGAACTATCTAGCTCCACTCTTGGGAGAAAGCCCCCTCGACGAAAATGACCCTGCATGCTCAACCGTTGTGAACGAAGTTGCTGAGCGGACACAAAAGTGGCTGGCCGTTAATGGAACTCGTTCTGTTGACTGGTTCCACAGGGAATTAGGTAAGTTAGTTTGGAATTTCATTGGAATGGAAAGAGATAAAAATGGCTTAGAAAAAGCTCTTTCAGAAATTCCATCTCTCCGTGAAGAATTTGAGAAAGATGTTCGCGTTCTTGGAACAGCAGATAATCTCAATACTTCGCTTGAAAAAGTTGGCAGAGTCGCTGACTTCTTTGAACTGGCAGAACTGAAAGCCCGAGATGCACTTGAGAGAAACGAATCTTGCGGTGGGCATTTCCGAACTGAAAGTCAAACACCTGAAGGCGAAGCATTAAGAGATGACGAAGACTACGCTCATGTGGCTGCATGGGAGTGGGGTGGTACCTCAAACTCGTCAATAAGGCATAAAGAAGAATTGACGTTTGATAATGTTCCGCTCACGCAACGGTCATACAAGTAGGAGTTCCCCATGGAAAACACAATGACACTAACACTGAAAGTATGGCGGCAAAACGGGCCTGAAGAAACAGGTCGTTTCGAAACATATGAAGTAGACCAAATCAGCCCAGATATGTCTTTCCTTGAGATGTTTGATGTTCTAAATGAAAATTTAATAAGCAGTGGTGAAGAACCAGTTGAAATAGCAAGTGATTGTCGTGAAGGAATTTGTGGCACCTGCGGTTGCATGATCAATGGGAAAGCACACGGTCCAGAGAAAGCAACAGCTACATGTCAACTCCATATGAGAAAATTTAGTGACGGAGATACTATAATTGTTGAGCCATGGCAAGCAGCCTCTTTCCCAGTGATCAAAGATTTAGTTGTTGATCGTTCGCCATTGGATCGGATAATTGAAGTTGGGGGTTACATAACAGTGCCAACAGGGTCAGCCCCTGATGCTAATTTAATCCCAGTGCCAAAGGACGCTGCCGACACCGCTTTCGATGCAGCTGCATGTATTGGCTGTGGCGCTTGCGTAGCTGCTTGCCCAAATTCAGCTGCCCAACTCTTTACCTCAGCGAAAGTTCAACACCTTAATCTTCTCCCTCAAGGACAACCGGAAAGATGGTCAAGAACTGAAGACATGGTTGAAACAATGGAAGAATATTTTGGCTCTTGCACCAACCACGGAGAATGCCATGAAGCATGTCCAAAAGAAATTCCTTTGGACTTCATCGCCTATACAAATAGGGATTATGTAAAATCCAAGCGGAAAAACCGTAAGCTGCTCGGCCAAACTTCTTAATTCCTAGTTCGCTAGAGCCCGGTCCTATATCAAATTTGGCTCAAAAGACTTAGAGTCCTCTTCCATGCGATTTCTGCAGCAGAAGAATCAAAGGTTCCTAAAGCATTCTCTTCGTTAGCAAAGGCATGCCCTGTGCCATCATAAATATGGAAAGTAACGTCATTGCCGTTCTCCTTTAATTGCTTTTCAAGTAACTGAATTGCCTCGGGAGGAAAGAAATCATCATGTGCAGCGAAATGACCCTCAACTTTCGCTGTTAAACCATCCCAATCTACTGAAGAATCTCCGAGAGGAGCCCCATAATACGGTGCCGCAACTCCCACACGTTCACCTTCTTGAGCTGAAATAAGCAATGACAGCATCCCTCCCATACAAAACCCAACTACGCCTACCTGTTCACTTGAGCATGCATCGTGTGCTAATAAGTAATCTATAGCAGCTGACATATCTTGCGCTGCCCTATCGGGAGGCAGAGTCGTCATGAGTTCTCCGGCTTTATCCATTTCTGTATGCTGAGCAAAATCGCCATGATATAAGTCTGGGGCAAGGGCAGTAAAACCCGCATCTGCAAGTTGGTCACAAACTCCTTTGATTTGTGGAACTAACCCCCACCACTCCTGCAAGACAAGAACCCCCGTTCCTTTACCTGACTTAGCTTCAGCAATATAACCAGCTGCTTGCATTCCGTTAACGGGAAAATTAACCATTTGTCTGCTCATATATCTCCAATTCATAACAAGTTCGCTATCTCTACAATTAGTAAAGAGATTCCGTTATCGCAAATAAGTTACGTTTGTTCAAACTTTTTTTTGCAGACAAGCCAAGCTTCGTGGCGTTCCGACGCCCTCCAGGCTTCATCGACATGAAGCACCTCCATGTTGGAAAGGCTTTTACTAATCTGAAATATTTCTGAAGGCTCCAATAAGAACCGTGCATTTGGATGTTCGTGTCGTTCTAAATTTTTCATAGTTGGTTGAGCAAAAAGGAGTAAACCATTCACATTTAGGTATTCATTCGCTGTCTTTAAAATATCTCTGTTCAGGAAAAGGGTTAAGAGAGCAATATCCCATTTTCTTTCTGATGGTAAAAGGTTTTTCTCTATATCCCATTGGATACATTCAATCTCCACGTTCTGAGATTGAGCGCTTCTCGATGCTTGATTAAGGGCAACTGAACTGATATCGATGACTGATGTTGTGTAACCCCTTTTAGCGAACCACAGAGCATTCCTGCCGTTTCCCCCTGCTATGTCTATGCAGGTTCCGTGCCTGGGAAGGTATTGTTCAAATTCTTCGAGGAATTCGGAAGGGGGATTAAGGATTGGATTGTCGCTATAACGCTTATCCCATAAACCTTCGGAATCTTTCATCGACTTGTTACTCTGACTGGAACAGCTTCATAACCACGTAAGGTAAGCCTTCCCCGTTGTATCAGATCTCCGGCCTGTTCAATGCTTTTAAATCGCCTGATCAAACCAGAGAACATTTCTTGCCCTTCAGTGCGAGCAAGATTAGCTCCTAAACAGTAGTGAATACCTGATGCAAAACTCAATGGCTGGCCTTCATTTCGCTGTATCTGAAAATCATCAGGATTTGTGAATCTTGCCGGGTCACGATTAGCTGCTCCGATAAGAGTCACGATCTGACTTCCTTTAGGTAATGTAAGGCTCGGGATCTCAGCATCTTCTAATGCCGTTCGACCATCTAATTGCACGGGGCTGTCCCAGCGCAGCATTTCTTCAACTGCAGACTCAACATATTCCGCATTGTTCCATAACAGATCCATTTGATCCGGATGTGAGAAAAGAGCCCCCAATCCATTTCCGATAAGGTTTTGGGTTGTTTCCATTCCTGCGGCGAACAAAAGAATCACTGTACTTATCACCTCTGCTTCAGAGATACGGTCACCGCTTTCTTCTACCGCAATCAGGGCTGACATGAGGTCATCTCCCGGAATTGATTTTCGTTCCTCTAATAATGCTGCGAAGTACTCTCCCATTTCTGTGAAAGCGGCTGTTGAAGCTTTAAGTTCCTCCAACGTGGGAGCTGCTTCAAGAGAGGCAACACCTGCGGTTACTAGGGGTCTGAAGTATTCCCAGTCAGAGCGTGGCACACCGACTAGCTCTCCTATGACATTAACTGGAAGAAATCCCAATATCTCCATGGCATCTCCCTCCCCAATTTCAGCAAGGTTATCAAGGCAGTCTTCAGTGAGCTCTTGGATGCTTGCTCGCATTGATTCGACGCGTTTTGGCGTGAATGCTCTGCTAACCAAACCTCTTAGACGTGTATGGTCAGGTGGGTTTAGGAAAAGCATTGAGGGGGAAGAGTCCCCTCTATTTGCACTTATTTCTTTTCTATATGCGCGTACTTCTTCAGATTCTTCTCTAGGCAATGCAGTGCCACCTGGTCCATCGCGGTCATCTTTCCCGAGTCGATTATCGCGAAACACCATCCTGCAGTCCTCATATCGCGAGAGGAAGATTGCTCCTGATGAGCTTCTAAAGATCGGTGATTCCTCTCGAAGCCGTTTATACCAAATAGCGGGGTTAGCTATTCCTTCATCAGTTAGGAAGAGATTTAAAAGGTATTCGTCACCTTTACTCATTTCATTATTTGAATTGTTTTGCGTCATAGGAACCTTATGTAAGTCTAGCACCTACCAATTGGTAGATTGTTACTGTTGACCCTACTATATCTCTTCAAACTAGAATTCGGTTCTATCATTTTAAATGAGTGCTAATGAAAATAAAGAAACAACAATTAACAGACATAGCTCAAAATACCTTACGTGGCTGCTTTATGGGTGCAGCTGATGCTGTTCCTGGTGTCTCGGGTGGAACGATAGCTCTATTATTAGGAATTTATGAGACTCTTATTAAGAGTATTCAAGAATGCACGACTTTCATCGTCTCATTACTACGACTTGATATATCGACTGCGAAGAAATCGGTGTCAGCTATTGAATGGCGCTTTCTTTTATCACTTTTATTAGGGATACTTGTTTCCTTTATTTTGCTGGCACAAATTATTGAGCATCTCCTTGAGAGGCACCCCACTTCTATAGCTGGGTTGTTTTTCGGTCTTGTTCTGGCATCGATTCTCGTCGCATCTTTCATGGTAGATGGTTGGACTGTGCCTTATCTTGTCTTGAGTATTGTCATTGGAGTCTTGGTTTTTGCGCTTCTTGGGTTTCGCGCTGGTCCTATTCAGGAACCAAGTTTGTTTATATTTTTTGTTTCCGGCGCAATCGCAATCAGCGCAATGATTCTTCCCGGTATATCAGGTTCATTTTTCCTGCTGATGATTGGCATGTACGGTTCGTTAATAGAGGCTGTGAATGAACGTTACATAGATAAAATTTTGATCTTTGGTCTCGGCGCGTCCTTATCACTAGGTTTATCCGCACGATTATTGAACTGGATATTAAGCAATTACCGAAATGGTGTTTTAGCTTTCCTCATTGGCCTAATGGTTGGAAGCCTTCGCGTGATTTGGCCATGGCCCCATGGGGTAGGCGTTATTAGCGATGAGGAAAATGAAATTATTGAAGGTTCAGTTCTTGCCTGGCCAGAGTCTTTTGGTTCATTCGTATGGCCATTTGTGTATGGATGCATAGGTTTCGGTATTGTAATTCTTGTTTGGAATGTAAGCCGGAGCGATCAATGATTTACCTATTGATCAATCAATTAGCGAGGCGAGGAAAGGGAGCAAAATCTGCAAGCAAAATTTTTCATTATTTAGAAAAGTTAGATGTTAGTTATTCGCTAGTTCCAGGAGAAACTCTTGCTGAAGTCAAAAATAACTTGCAATCTCTTGTGGATCAAAAGGTCGAAAGAATCATTGTGGCCGGAGGTGATGGCATCATTCACCACGCCATCCAATCAGTTGCGACGACAGAGACGATTTTGGGAGTTATCCCTATAGGAACAGGCAATGACTTTTGTAGAGCTTTAAATATCCCAGCAGATATTGAAAAAGCAGTTGCATTATCGTTGAAAGCATCTAAACCTATTGATTTGCTGAAAGTGAATAGCCGATGGGTTGCATCTGTGATGACTTTTGGTTTTTCAAGCGATGTTAATTCTCGTGCCGAAAAGATGCGATGGCCTACTGGTCCTAGTCGGTACACAGTGGCAACATTGGCATCACTTCGTGCACTGAGCAGCAACTATGTTCAATTTACTGTTGATGATGTGCAACATGAAAGGGATGTATCTCTTTGGAATATTGCTAATACCAGTGATTTTGGTGGTGGTATGAATATTTCACCTTCTGCAAACCCATTTGATGGGGTTGCTAACTTAACATTGGTTTCAAAAGTGAGCAGATTTGAATTACTACGTTTCTTTAGGAGGGTATTCAGTGGCACGCATATGAGTCATCCAAAGGTAGATGGCTTACAAGGGAAAAGGGTTGTGGTTACTACTAAGGGTTTAGGTTTGTGGGCGGATGGAGAATTTATTGGAGAATCACCTGCGACTATAGATTTGGTACCAGGCGCCATACAACTGGCTGGATGTCCAGATAATCTTAAATATGGGATTTGATGAAGTTCAGTGGGTTTCTGAATTACAAAAGAACCTTTCATCATATGCTTCGCCAAATATTGAGAAAGAGCTAATCGTCCAGTATGAGGTAATAGATACGAACGGAAATGTTGAAAGCTTTCACTGTACGTTAAGCAAAACTGCTGAAGCGTCTAGTGGATCTGCAGAGTCTCCAGATATTATTTTTACTTTAGATAAGGGAATTGCTATTTCTATTCATAAAGGCGAATTAACAACAGAAGAAGCATTTCTCAAGGGGCTACTTCGTATGAGTGGTGACGTTGAACGCCTAGTTGAGGCTTTCCCGAGCTTCACTCAATAATTATTTCTAAATCAGTCCTAAACTTGCGACAGTATCTCGTTCTGTAACAAGTTCATTAGCTGACGCGTTAATTCTTTCGCGGCTAAAGTCATCTATGTTTAAGCCCTGAACGATCTCGTAGTCTCCATCGTTGCATGTAACTGGGAAGGAAGAAATAATTCCTTCTGGAATCCCATAGCTTCCATCGGATGGGATCGCCATAGATACCCAATCACCCTCAGGTGTTCCAAGTGTCCAATCCCGCATATGATCGATTGCTGCATTAGCAGCAGAGGCAGCAGATGAAGCTCCCCGTGCTTTAATTATTGCGGCGCCTCGTTGTTGCACTGCTGGGATGAACTCATTTTCAAGCCATTGTTGATCATTAATTGTTCCAGCTACTGATTCACCATTGACTTGACAATTAAAGAGGTCAGGATATTGGGTTGCTGAATGATTACCCCAAATCGTCATTTTTTTGACTTGGTCAACTTGCACACCCAACTTTGAGGCAACTTGAGTTTGAGCACGATTATGATCTAGTCGAGTCATGGCCGTAAATTGTCGTGGGTTGATTCCAGTTGCAGCTGATTGTGCTATTAGTGCATTTGTGTTTGCTGGGTTTCCAACGACGAGTACTTTAATATTTTCGTTTGCATTATCCGCAATTGCGTTACCCTGAGGACCGAAAATTCCCCCATTAGCTTCTAAGAGATCTGCACGTTCCATCCCATCTTTTCGAGGCATTGCTCCGACAAGCAGACCATAATTACTCTCTGTGAATGCGACGTTAGCGTCATCAGTTTTAATAACGTCATGCAGTAAAGGAAAAGCGCAGTCATCTAATTCCATGTGGACACCATCAAGTGCCCCTAGTGCTGGAGTGATTTCCAACAAGCGAAGCACCACCGGCTGGTCAGCTCCTAGCATTTGCCCGCTTGCGATTCTGAAAAGTAGCGCATATCCAATTTGTCCTGCTGCGCCAGTGACTGTTACGTGTATGGGTGTTTTGCTCATATCAACCTCTTTAAGTTCACCAAGAGATTAGCTAAAACTTGATACCTTTTGACTAATCCTCAAGGACATGAGGGAAGATTTATCTAGATGCCTGCGTATTCCCCATCCAAGTATTATGCAAATCAGCGTAAATTCCGTTTTGTATAGAAAGTTCAGAATGTGAACCAATTTCTACAATTCTCCCTTGGTCGAAGACAAGTACTAGGTCTGCTTTCTCTGCTGTACTGAGGCGATGGGCAACAGATATCGTTGTTCTCCCTTGAGATAATTGCTCTAATGCACTGACGAGCGCTACTTCTGTTTCTGGATCAACGGCACTAGTCGCTTCATCAAGAATCAGTAGCCCGGGGTTTGCTAATTGTGCTCTAGCGAGAGCGACAAGTTGTCGCTCACCTACAGAAATTCTTTCACCTCTTGGTCCGGTTTGAGTATGTATCCCTTCGGGAAGTTTCTGTAGCCAACCTAGAAGACCTAAAGAATGAAACGCTTGTTTGATCTCATCTTCAGTTGCATTTGGTTTTCCAAATGCAACATTTTCTCTGATTGATTGATTAAAAAGGAATCCGTCTTGCGGAACCATTTGAATAGAAGCATGCCGTGATCGAGCATCTATTTCATATAGCGGAACCCCATTCATAAGTATCTGGCCATTAATTGGGTCAGCTATCCGGGCCAGTAGTTTGACAAATGTTGTTTTCCCTGACCCTGTTTCACCGACAACTGCAACGTTCGATCCCGCTGGTATTCGAATATTTATATCCTTAAGCACTTGACTTCCAGTACGGTACGAAAAATTGACATTTTGGACTTCGATTTCTACAGCACCAGATCCTAGGTGTTGCCCATTGCCAGGTTCTGTAACTTCTATAGGGACATCGAGGACTGAAAGTATTTTCCACCACCCTGCTAATGCTGTTTGTGTTTGGTCAAGTACTTCACCTAGCTCCCATATCGGTGCCACGAGAATTGTAGTAAGAAAGACGAAGGCGATCATTTCTCCCGAGGTGAGTCCCATGTCTGGCCCTAAATACGAGCCTGCGACTATGACCCCAGCAATAGATAGCGCACTAAATGTGTCCATCACCGGTGCTAATAAAGCGAAGAATTTGTGTGCCTTAATTTGTCGTTTGTATTGATTCTGATTGGCGCTTTCCAATTTTGCCCTTATCGATTTTTGATATCCATATGAGCGTATTACCGGAGCTGCTGTGATTGCTTCAGAGGCTTGACCTAGTGTTTCTGATACAGCTTCTCTGACTTCTCTATATTTAATGAATTGTTGTTGTTGGATTGCTTTAAGGATTGGAATAAGTGGAAGATATATTGCAATGACGATCAGCGTAAGTTGCCAACTATAAATAGCCATAACTGTTAAGGTCCCCAAAATTATTACAGAATCGACTATCCAAGCGATCGCACCCCATTGCGCGAATTGTGAAAGCGTCTCTATGTCGCTTGTGACTCTTGCAGTTAGGATTCCTTTTCTAGCTTCTTGGTGATCGGCAAGACTAAGTTTGTGTAGGTGCCTAAAGACGCGAACTCTGAGTTCAAGAATTGTTGTCTCTGCAACTCTGACTAAGCGGTTGTATGTAGCGCGTTGCGCAAATATTACAAATGAGACGATCATCAGAGCAATAGCGCATGAAGTGTAAATGAAATCTGTACGAAGACCTGCTTGCCCGCGAAGACCTTGATCTAGAATTTGTTGGATTAAGACTGGAATTGCCAAAGACCCTGCTGCCACTATTAAGGCCATAAGAACGGTAAGCCCAGCTCCAGTTCGTAATTCTGGGCTTACTTGCAATCCACGTTTAAGAACAACCATGGCTCCAGTTTTTTGGCCGTCTTCGTTCTCGCTCAACGTGGGAGGTTCGGTAGTTTTTGATGCAACTTCGCCTCTAGTATTTCTGCGTAATTGGCGTGTTTGATTCATGATTGCACACCGTTTTTTTCGTAAGCTTTCACGAGCGAGGCGTATGTCTCTAAACGCATCAATTCTTCATGGATTCCAGTTCCCTCAATCACTCCATTGTTGAGAAAAATAACCCGGTCGGCGAGCTTTATTGTTGATAAGCGGTGAGCGACGATAAGTAGACTTACAGTTTTTCTATTCCGCAGACCATCAAGGATGCGTTTTTCAATGACTGGATCAACCGATGATGTTGAATCATCTAAAAATATTATTTGGGGATTGCCTATTAATGCTCGTGCCAAAGTTACCCGCTGACGTTGCCCACCAGATAGTGTGACTCCTCGTTCTCCTAGCAGGGTATGTAGTCCTGCAGGAAGAGCTGAGATGAATTCATGTGCTTGAGATGTTTCTATTGCATCTTGTAAATCATCATCAGTGAAATCCCTTCCCAAAAGTATATTTTCTTTCACAGTGTCAGCAAAAAGAAATGATTCTTGGAATGCAACCGTTAGCGTTTTCGTTCGATCTACTGGCGTGATGTCGTTTAGAGGAATATCTGAGAGATATATGTGTCCGGAGGTTGGCTGCTGCAGACTTCCAACTAGGTCAGCGATTGTTGATTTTCCTACCCCTGTAGGCCCTACCAAAGCGACAATTTCTCCGCTGTGAATTGAAAAGTTTATATTGTCAAGTATCAGTTGATCTCCGTAACGGGCTTCAACATTTTCTACCCGTAAAGTTGAAGATTGAGTTTCAATTGTTTTTTCCCCCTCAAATTTACTTTGTAATGAGTCAAGATTTAGAACTTCATCGATTCTGTCAAGAGCAACTACTGATCGAGGGAGTTCTTCAAAGAATATTCCAGCTATCCGAACAGGAAATGCGAGGATACCAAATAGTGCTATGGCGCTAACGAGTTCTCCAATTGTAAGAGATTCCTTATCTATCAACCATGTTCCAACTATGAGAAGTGCAATGACCCCTAGGTTTGGTAGTGCATAGATGGCTGGTTCAAAGATTGCTCGAAGACGACCGACACTTATTCGATGCTTGCGGATATTGTCAGCTGATTGGCGGAGTCGCTCTACTTCTTCATTGCTCCGTCCAAGAGATTTTACTACTAGAATTCCATCAAAACTTTCGTGAACTAGTGACGAAGTATTCCCTACTGACTCTTGCACTGAAGATGCAGGAATTACGACTCTTTGGGAATAGGCCTTATTCATCGCTACCAGAAGGGGGAATAGCACGACTGCTATGAGAGCTATAGCTGGATGAATAAGGAAAAGGTTAATAAGAGCGACAATGGCTAAGAAGAATGTGCCGATAGTGAACGCAAGGGGCATTAGTGCGAGTGATGCAATGATCATGTCGTTATCTGCATGGGCGAGAAGTTCCCCTGGCGATTTCTTACGATGAAAGGACATTGGTAGATCGAGGTACTGGTTAAAGAGTTGGCGGCGCCAATATAGCTCTGTTCCGTATCGTGCTCCTGCGAGGAAATATCTTCTCAAGAAAGCACCAAGTCCACGCGCCAGTCCCACCGCAATGATCAGGGTGAAAACCAGCCACAAATCTCGTTTATCTAATGTATTGTTATCTAGATTGGGGATGATGACATCATCAGTTGCGTATCCAAGTATTCTCGTGAGGAGAACAGCTGATATCGAGAAAAGGCAAGCTCCCATTATTGCAATTGCGTGTGAGAAAGGGCGAAGCTTTAATGACCTAGCAATGAGTTTCAAACCACGTCTAAATTGCTTTTGGTTTATAGCTTCGCTTTCTGTGACTGGTGGTTGCATGTCTTAGCCACCTGAGGCTTGAAGGTGTAGGAGATATTTGATTCCATTAGGAATCTACCGTCTGAGGATTTGGGGTTAAAGTCTATCCACAATCGCTGAGGCGAATTCGGAGCACTTCACTTCTGTTGCTCCATCCATCAACCGTGCGAAATCGTACGTAACGATTTTTTCACCAATTGTTTGTTCAACAGCTTTAACGATGTCATCAGCGGCATCTCTCCACCCAAGATGTTCAAACATCAATACACCGGAAAGAAGAACGGATGATGGATTTACTTTGTCTTGGCCAGCGTATTTGGGGGCTGTTCCGTGGGTAGCCTCAAAAATTCCATGCCCGGTGACATAATTTATATTAGCTCCTGGGGCTATGCCGATTCCTCCTACTTGCGCTGCGAGTGCATCGGATAAATAGTCGCCATTGAGGTTCATTGTTGCGATGACATCGAACTCAGATGGTCTTGTGAGAACTTGTTGCAGGGCAATATCAGCGATTGCATCTTGGACAAGAATTTTATCACCTGGATCTCCGCCACAGTCATCCCAACCTACAGCAACATCACCAAATTCTTCTCGGACAAGTTCATATCCCCATTTCTGGAATGCACCTTCGGTGTACTTCATGATGTTTCCTTTATGGACCCAATGAACATTTTTTCGTCCGCGTTCGACAGCGTATTTGATTGCAGCTCGTTGGAGACGTTGAGAGCCTGTGCGAGATATAGGTTTAATTCCTAGTCCTGAATCTTCGCTGATTTCTCTCCCGAAAACTTCTTTGATCATTTCGCGAATTGTTTGTGCTTCAGGTGATCCAGCTTCCGCTTCTATACCAGCGTAAATATCTTCGGTGTTTTCTCTAAAGATGACCATGTCAACAAGTTCAGGTTGTTTAACAGGAGAAGGTACCCCTTCGAACCATCTGACTGGTCGGAGACATACGTAGAGGTCTAGCAGTTGTCGCAATGCAACATTTAGGCTCCTGAAGCCTCCTCCGATTGGAGTTGTTAGCGGTCCTTTAATACCTATTAGGTATTCTTCAAAAGTGTCTACGGTTTGCTGTGGTAGCCAGTCGCCTGTTTCGTTGAATGCCTTCTCTCCAGCGAGAACTTCTACCCATTCTATTGTTCGTCCGTACTTACCTGCCGCCGCATCAAGCACAAGTCTGGCAGCTGGCCAAATATCTATTCCGGTGCCATCACCTTCAATGAAAGGAATTATTGGGTTATCTGAAACATTGAGTGTGTGATCATTATTTATTGTAATTTTATCTGCCATATAGCCTGATTGTAGAGGAAATATGATCAGTTACTTAAACGTAAGCTAAAAAACTCTAAGAAACTCTATAGTTTTCTGCTGCCTCCACGGTATTTGCCATGAGATATGCTCGGGTCATAGGTCCTACTCCTCCAATTCTTGGAGATAACCAACCAGCGACTTCATTAACTTCGTCTGCTACGTCAGAGAGAAGCTTTTTCCCTTCGAAGCTCACACCGGCTGCTATGACAGCTGCGCCTTGTTTAACCATTTCAGCTGTAATCATGTGAGGGGACCCTGCTGCAGCGATGAGAATATCAGCTTGTTTAGTATGGGAAGTGATGTCATCAGTTCCGGTATGCACTACGGTGACAGTTGCGTTTGCATTTGTCTTTTTTAGGGACAGTAAATTCGCTAATGGCCTTCCTATTGTTAATCCTCGACCGACGATTACAACATGTTTACCTCGTATGGGGATTTCATATCGTTCAAGCAAAAATTGTATACCTGCCGGAGTGCACGCTAATGGGGCAGGTATACCTTGAACTAATTTCCCTAAATTGACTGGGTGCAAGCCATCTGCATCCTTCTCCGGTAAGACTTTGAGGAGGGCAGATTCATAATCAAGGTCACCGGGAAATGGGTATTGGATTATGAAAGCGTGTATTCGGGGGTCATCATTGAATGTTTCGATTGCTTCTATAATTTCTTCTTGTGTTGTCGTGGAGGGGAGATGTATTTCTTCGGAGTGCATTTCGAGGTCTTTGCAATCCCGATGTTTCATTGCGATGTAATTTTTTGAAGGGCCATCATCACCTACGAGTATTGTTCCTAAACCTGGTGTAATTGATGAGTGTTTGAGTTTAGTGATTCGGTGGCTGAGTTTTTCTTTTAGCTCTGAGGCTGCCAGTTCACCGTCAAGTTTAATCGCGACCATCATTTGATGATGCCACGCGGATGGCTAGAAAGCTCATCATTAACTTATTGAATCTTGTTTGGTTATGAGAATGAAGCAAATTTAGTCGCAGGCAGATTAGATAACGATCCCTTTGCGAGTTCGTTTACTGCTGGAACGGGTTTTGGGTCGGCAAAGAGTGTTTCGTCATCGGGTTTGAAACCTAATTCTTCTATTGGAACAGTCCAATAAGATGCTTCAAGTGCAATCCCATTATTATCGTGAAAGTAAACTGATCTTATTATTTCGTGATCAACGATTGTGGTAATGTCACAGTCTGCGGTTTCTAGTCTTTCAATGAGCGATTTGAGGTCATCTTCAGTTGGTAGGGCGAATGATAGATGGTCAAACTGTAAATCAGTTCGGGTCATGAGGCCTGCAGGTTTTTTAAACGTTTCTGCGCGAGGGTCTTCAAAGAACGCAATTGTGTTTCCTGGAGCTAATTCAAAGAAATAATGTCGCATAGGACCTGCTCGTAACGTAGCAACAAGTGGCATTCCTAAAACGCCACAGTAAAAGCGAACTGTCTCGTCCATATCTGGCGTGATCATGGCCAGATGATGAATGCCTTGCCATTTGGGTAAAGAAGAATTTTCAAAGTCCATAAGCACAGTTTACAGCGAAGAGAAAGTTCTTATGATCCCTTACACACGATGCGTGTCATTTCTTCTCCAAGCCCCCAAATAAATCTTTTTGTACCACAGGCTAAAGGAGTTCACTCGTGGAAACTTAGACATTAATTCGCAAAAATATACATAATATTCACTTTGGAATCAAGAAGAATGTAAGCTTCACTACAATGTGCGCATCAATCTTTTTAACCAAGGTCAGGTCATAATGAAAGATAAAATATTTTTTCTATTTATTTCTTTCGTAATGTTTACTTTACTGGCGGGGAGTTGCTCCTCTACATCTGAGTATTCCGAAGAGTTCAATAAGTTAACGGAAGAAATTAAAACCCTTGAAAATAACAACAAAGACATATCGAACAATATTAAAGATCTAACCGATGAAAAGAACGACATTATGGAGTCTCAAAATGAGTCTCAAAATGCAAAAGAGAAACTTCAGAGTGATTACGATAAATTATTCGGCGAAACAATCGAATCTCTAACTCGTGATACTGAAGCTTTAGATTCTGAGATCCAGTCATCTGAAAAGACAATTAATGACGCTCAAAGGCGAATAGATAATCTTAATAAGTTAAAGAAGGAAGCAGAAGATTATCTTGAAAAGCTTCGGGATGGTGATTTCTGGTGAGAAAAAAACAAATTATGATTGTTCTCTTAATGAGTGCATTTGCAATTCTTTTTTTGGGTTGTGGAAGCGGGCCAACAGCTGAAGATCTTGCAGATGCAAAAGAGGCGAAAAGTCAGCTGATAACTGAACAGAATAAACTCGAGTCAGAAAAAAATTCGCTCGAAAGCTCAGTATCTGATTTAAATAGTGAAACTTCTGAAATCATAAACCAAACGATTGAAATGGCTAACGCACTCGAAAACACTGACAAGATTCCTGAAGAGATAACGATTCTTGAAAACGGAATAGCTGACAAGCAAAAAGAAAGCGACGAAAAAAGAATTCTTGCTGAATCAAAGGAAAGCGAATCAGCAGCTGCGTTACAAAATAAAAACGAAGCCGAAGATAAAATAGATCGTTGGAAAAATGCGTCAAGAGATTACAGGGTGTTCATTGAAGAACAAACAAAACTCTATAACATCACTAAATGCGCTGATTCTGTAGCCACAACTCTGTTGTTATTTGGTATCACTGATAGTGCGAGTCAACGAAAAATAAAAAGTGAAGTGAAAGGACCAATCAGAGGAACTCTTCGGTTATCTGAATCAGAACTTCGTGCGGAAGCGTCTTTACTCGGTAAGTTACGGCCAAACAATTCATGCCCAGGATGGGAATGGGGCGATGACACACCATTTATTACGGGACGACAACTAGTGAGCAAAGTATGCAAAAACGAGGGCTTTAATATTCTGAACCGACAACCAACTAAATTTGATGGTCAATGTCTCACCGGATGGGGAGTTGTTGTGCAGTTCGATGCAGCTACAGGCCCGTGCGCCTTTCACATGAATATTGATGAGGACAAGCAATGGCGTGATTACAATTATGATTATCGCGTGGAAATGATAGCTGGATCTAGGACGAATACAAGTTGTAGTTGGCTTGATCGATTAGAAATAGGTGACAATGTAGCTTTTATAGCAATTGGTAACGGTCGATTAGATTACGAGACAAGATCTGGAGGCAGCATGTCAATTCCATCTTTGATGATCATTCAATGGGGTGGGCAGGGATTTTAATAAGAGCAAAGTCCCCAGTTTGTCTTTTAAAAGTTATCCAAATACGCGAAATGTGCTATCTAACTCAAAGTGCCAAGGCTCGTATCGCAAGTTATTTGCTTGATTTCCCTCACAACGGATAACAGGCACTAGGTTCCACTGCACATTTGTTTGTAAATCTTCACACAGAGGTGAAAGGCCATAGAGTTGTGAGCGTTTAACTGGATATACGTGAGAATAACTGCCACAGGACCCCAAATAGGTCTGGTATGAGATAGCAATGGGACGGTATGAGAATTTACCCGAATTCATATTCTTGCACCCAACAATTTCATGCAGCCACTCCCAAGCACTACTCAAGAAATCAATAGCAAGACCTTGTGTGTGAAGTGATTCTTCTGGAGGTAGCACAGTACCTGGGCCATAAGTATCATAAAGATTTTGTTGCTCAGCAAATGTTCTATACGAACTGGTTACTGTGAAAATCAACCCATCATCTTTCGCTGCATCACACATCTTGTCGTAGGTTTCTATGTAAACAAAAGTCGCTTGTACTGGACGTCCATAGTAATCGTAAGGAGTACATGATGATTGGATTAGTATCGGATTGTATGGGTCTGGGTTAGTTGTATTAACAGTTGGTACCCATAATTTGGTAGCTGCATCCGGAAAGGTACATGCGAATCGCTCGTACCCAGTAATTGAACAACTTGATGGGGAACGATACTTATTTTTTGCAACAAGTCTGACGATTATGTAGCAATCTGATTTACGAACGCTACTTAATTTAAAGCCTTCTGGACATGAAATTTTCCCATTAGACGCTAGGCCTTGAATATATTGCAAGCACCTCCATCGGTAGAATCGTTGAGTTGTGGGTTCCAGCGTAACTCCTTCAAATTCAATTGGGTCAGCTGGGTTACAGATATAACGAGTCTTAACACAAACAACACCTTTTGAAGGTGAGTTGATTGTGCGGTATCCATTTGCGCAGAATACGTCTTCATGTGTTCCGGTAACAATATTCTCTTCGCTTTCATTTGCTTCCACAGGAGGGATATTAAAGAGTAGGCACGCGAACAAAGCCCCTATTATCGCAAGGTTTATCTTTCTAAGGGCTCTTGAAGGTTGTCTCAATTTAATGCTTGAAATGTCGTTCACTAGTAAAAACCATAGCTAACCCAGCATCATTTGCTGCTTTGATAACTTCCGAATCACGAATAGACCCACCTGGTTGAATAACTGCAGTGCAACCAGCATCAATTGCTGCATCTAATCCATCTGTGAACGGGAAAAATGCATCACTGGCGCATACGCCTCCTTCTGCCCTTCCATCCGCTTTTTGTGCAGCAATCACTCCAGCATCTCTTCTGTTTTGTTGACCAGCCCCTATACCAACAGCCTGCTTTTCTTTTGCTAGGACAATGCAATTAGAACTTACTTTAGCCGCAGTACGCCATGCGAATTCTAAATCAATCCATTCTTCACGCGTTGGCTCTCTTTCTGTCGCGACTACCCATTGTTCCCTATCTATTTGAATTCTGTCAGAGGTCTGGACTAGTAAGCCTCCATCAATGGAACGGATATCGAGTAGAGGAGACCCTGGTGGGTTTGCTTCGACGATTCTGATATTTTTCTTTTCAGTGAGTTTTGCTAATGCAGTTTCTTCAAAGCTAGGCGCCACAATGACTTCTGTGAATACTTTTGAAAGCTCTTCAGCTAATGACAAAGGGACTTCTCGATTTACAGCGACTATCCCACCAAACGCTGATACTGGGTCGCATGCGTTTGCGCGGATATACGCTTCTGTGATGTCATCATGGGTAGCTAAACCGCATGGATTTGCGTGTTTAATCACAGCCACAGTCGGTTCATCTCCCATTGAATGCACAAGCCTCCAGGCAGCTTCTGTATCAAAAAGGTTTAAGTAGCTCATCTCTTTCCCGTGAAGCTTGGTTGCTGAGTCCCACCATCCACTGCTATTCGTAAATTTGTATCGTGCCCCTACCTGATGGGGGTTCTCTCCGTAGCGAAGATCATGTACACGATCGAGTGATAGGTGTAGTGAGTCTGGTAACTGGTCCTCTGCATCACTACTTTGGTCTGTGTCGTCTATCCAACTCACAATCGCTGCGTCGTATCCGGCTGTGTGAGCGAAAGCTTTCCGTGCCATCATTTGTCGGGTTCCAGAAGAGAGAGAACCGGCATTAGTGAGTTCTACCAGCACAACGTCATAGTCTGCAGGGTCTACTACGACTCCTACATATTGATGATTTTTGGCTGCTGCTCTCACCATTGTTGGGCCACCTATATCAATATTCTCAATACTGGGTTCTGCTTGGAACGGATATAAGTTACAAACGACAAGATCAATCGTCTCAATATTGTTATCAATAAGGTCTTGCTGATGTTCGCTGTTTTCTCTATCTGCGAGGATCCCACCATGTATTTTAGGGTGAAGAGTAACGACTCTATGTCCGAGCATTATTGGTGAGCCTGTGTAGTCAGCTACATCAGTGACTGGGATGCCTGCTTCGGCTATTCGTTTAGCTGTACCACCACTTGATAGAAGTTCCCATCCAAGATTATGCAATCCAGCTGCAAATTCTTGTATTCCTATTTTGTCAAACACGGAAAGTAAAGCTTTCATTGGTCTCTTTCTTATAGTTCCTTTGTTGTGGTGATGTTCTTTAGGGTGTCTATGTAAAGCCGGCGTTCGACTTCTTTTATTCTTTCATGAAGCGTTCCCTTTGTATCACCTTTAAGAACTTGAATCGCTTCTTGGGCAAGTATTGGACCGGCATCTACTTCTTCTGTAGCGATATGGACGGTACAGCCGGTGACTTTAACGCCGTAAGTAAGTGCTTCTTCAACTGCATGCCATCCAGGGAAACTTGGAAGTAGCGAAGGGTGTGTATTGAGTATGCGATTATTAAAATCTTCATAGATTGGTTTATTTAATATGGTTCCAAAGCCAGCCATAGCAACGAGATCAATTTTGTGTTCGATTAATGTGTCTCGCACTTCGCATGTGTATGCGTCCCGATTAAAATCTTTACCATAGCTATCTCGTTTAATTCTTATGTGGGTGAGGTTGTTTTGCGCTGCAATCTTTTCGGCTCTGCATTCTCTATCAGTAACGAGAACTTCTAAGGGTATTGACGCCTGAATTATTGCTTGGAGTATTGTCCCACTTCCTGATGCAAGTACTGCTATCCGCACGCGCTGAACCTATCATCTATTTCTTCTTGATGCCGTCACCTTTGCATTTTTCGTGTTGGTGATCTTAAAGCGATGCTACGATTTCAGCCATTAACTCTCCAGCTTCAGTAGGGTTATTTCCTACCCGAACGCCAGCGGCTTCCAACGCTTCCATTTTTGCTTTAGCTGTTCCTTTCCCCCCAGAGACTATTGCGCCAGCGTGCCCCATTTTTTTCCCAGGGGGAGCAGTCACTCCTGCGATGTAGCTCGAAACTGGTTTGGTTACATTATCTTTTATGTATTCCGCTGCTTCTTCTTCGGCAGATCCGCCTATTTCCCCTATCATCATGATCGCTTTGGTTTCTGAATCGGCTTCAAAAGCTTCTAAACAATCTATGAAACTCGTTCCAGGAACTGGGTCTCCACCTATTCCTACACATGTAGTAACTCCAATATCCTTTTGTTTGAGTTCATATAATGCTTGGTAAGTTAGTGTTCCCGACCTGCTAACAATTCCTACTGGCCCTCCGGGTTTAGCGATATGACCGGCGGTGATACCAATGTTGCATTTTCCTGGGCTAATAATTCCCGGGCAATTCGGTCCAAGGAGTTGAACGTCAGGGTAATCACGTTTGAGTTGGTTGTAAAAAATTGCTTCATCATGCGCCGGCACCCCTTCAGTGACCGCAACAACGAATTTCACACCGCCTTCGGCTGCTTCCATCACGGCTCCGCGTACACCAGCAGCTGGTATGAAGATGCAACTGGCTGTTGCTCCAGTTGCTTCTACTGCCTCTGCCACATTTGCGTAGATGGGTACTCCATTTACGTCTGTTCCTGCTTTCTTTGGGTGAGTTCCTGCAACTACCTGTGTCCCGTACTCTTTGTTAAGACGACCGTAGTAGCTTCCTTGGGACCCAGTTAGCCCTTGGTATATAACTTTTGTTGTTTCATCTACGAAAATGCTCATGTTTCTCCTATTGGGCTAGTTGCACGGCTGTTCGAGCTGCGTCAAGCATGGTTGTTTCCATCAGTAATTTGTCAGACAAGTTCGGTTCCAGAATTGCTCTACCTTCATCGGCATTCGTTCCATCCAAACGAATAACGATTGGTGATTCGATTGCGACTCGTTTCATCGCTTCGAGAATTCCATTCGCTACTTCCTCGCCTCGAGTTATACCACCGAAAATGTTGATGAAAATTGCTTTTACATTTGGGTCGTTGTTTATGACTTCTAACGCTCCAGCCATAACGTCTGCGTTAGCACCGCCTCCAATGTCAAGGAAGTTTGCTGGTTTTCCACCGACTTGATTGATCACGTCTACTGTGCTCATTGCTAACCCTGCTCCGTTCGCTATAACTCCGACACTTCCTTCCAAGCCAACATATTGGAGGCCTTTAGCATGAGCAGCTGTTTCACGTTCATCACGGGTTTGCGTCTCATCATATTGCTCATAACTTTTGTGGCGGAAAACAGAATTACCATCAAGTGTTACTTTTGCGTCGAGAACATGTACTTTACCTTCAGGCGTCAATATGAGAGGATTGATCTCAACAAGGTCTGCATCACCTTCTGTATAGGCTTCATAAAGTTTCATAAGGATGTCGACTGTTCCACCAAAAGCTTCAGAAGGAAGATTCGCAGCTTCAACCCATGCTTTACATTGCTCTTCAGATAACCCATCTACGGGATCAACCCAGATTTTTGCAATAGCGTCTGGATTTTCTTCCGCTACGGTTTCAATCTCTACACCGCCCTCTTTCGAAAGCATGCCGAGATGTTTTTTCGCAGATCTATCTAATGTGAAGCTTGCATAGTATTCTTCGGCAATATCGGAAGCTTTCTCTATCCATACTCTTCCAACAGTGTGACCTTTAATATCAAGTCCGACTATGTTTGTCGCGTGTTCTCTGACGTCTTCGATTGTCGCTGCAAACTTAACGCCGCCTGCTTTGCCTCGTCCACCAGTGTGAACTTGTGCTTTAACCATTACAGGTGTTCCAAGTTCTTCAGCTGCTTGTATTGCTTCTTCAATAGTGAATGCTATCTTCCCAGGAGACGTTGGCATTCCGTATTCGGCGAAGAATTGTTTTCCTTGGTATTCAAACAAATCCATTTGTTTCTCCAATATTTTCTTTATTTTTGGCGTTAGAACGCCCCGAAGGGATACTAGTGAACGGATAGGCGATTGCGCTCATCAAGAATTGTTTTAATTGAAAAAAACGCATCTTGAGATTCGTTGAATACGATATATCTATGCCCTTTCAGCAGAGTAGGCAGGTTAATTTCCCTCGGATCGTTGCCTTTATCATGTTTAGTCTTGTTTTCGGTGTTGGGTTGTTATTCGCCATTGTGAAGCTATCCGGTAGTGGAGAAATCCAATTCAAGCTTGGTGATGATGTATTTGAGGTAGGAAATGCTGAGGTCTTCGCAGAGAAAATACGTAGTGATAGGAGCCCAATTGCGTGGGCATCGTTGAGTGGTTCTAGACCTATTTATGTTCAACATATTGGTGAGGATCCCCTAATGGGCTGGTTCGCTATAGATGCTCGTTCTCCATCAGATCTTGTCTCGTGTAGCTTACAATGGGATATTGATAGGCAGATCTTTGTTGATGAATGCAATGACACAAATACATACCCTGCAAACGGTGAGGGGCTCACACGCTTTGACGTTATTGTCAATGTCGCTGGAATTGTTCAAATAGATCTTAATAAAATCTTTAGCCCGTAGTTTTAGATTTTTCGTACTGGAGCCCATGAGAGATCAAGAGTTTTCTGGCCCGCTTCGATAAAATTTATTGTTGCTATTGCTTCATATTCTGTGACTTCTAGTTTCATGATGACTCCATCTCCGAACATGTCGTGATTGACATCATCACCTATCCGCAGACCTATTTGGTCTGCATGACTCTTCTCTGGTCCTGTAGGTTTAGGTGTTGAAAGAGAGAAGCTTTTAGTGGTCTTTGATTTTTTCTTAACTTCTTCTTTGTACTCATCTGGTATTTCCGAAACAAATCGGCTGACAGGGTTATATTGAGTCTGACCAAAGAGCGTCCGTTTCCATGCGTATGAAAGATGCAGATTCTTTTCAGCTCTGGTAATCCCCACGTAAGCAAGGCGACGTTCTTCTTCAAGTTCATCTGGGTCTCCTAATGACCGCATGTGAGGAAAGACTCCATCTTCTAATCCAACGATGAATACATGGGGGTATTCAAGTCCCTTTGCTGAATGGAGCGTCATGAGTGACACACTTGAGTCGTTATCAAGTGAGTCTGTGTCAGACACAAGGCTAATCTCTTGAAGGAATTCGTCTGTGTCATCGTAATCCATTGCCATTCCAATAAGTTCTGCAAGATTTTCGCGTCTGCTATCTGCATCAACGGTATGTTGGGACTCTAAGTCAGTGACATAGCCTGATGCATCGAGAATTTCATCGAGGACAGTTCCAGGACCTTGGGCAACGTTCATTTGACCTAATTCAATTATTCTTATGAATTCTTCTAAACCCCTGATCGCTTTTCCTGTAACGCCTGCTTCTGGCGCCCTGTTCAGAACATCGAAGAGAACTGAATCCTCGCGCGAAGCTAATTTGTCTAATTTGTCGACAGTAGTATCGCCAACTCCTCTTTTGGGAGTATTGATAGCTCTCTTTAGCGCTATCTCATCTTGAGGATTAACAATAACTTTTAGGTACGCTAATGCGTCTTTTATTTCTTTTCTATCGAAGAATCTTGTCCCTCCTATTACCTTGTACGGGATATTTGATTTAACAAGATATTCCTCTATAACCCTGCTTTGCGCATTTGTTCGATAGAACACAGCCATGTCTTTCCAGTCTGAATTATGGATTTCATATAGCTTTCGGAGTTGTTGCGTTACCCATTTTGCTTCGTCACCTTCATCATCTGCGTGAAAGCAAACGATTTTGGATCCTTCTTCTCCCTTTGTCCAAAGCTCTTTGGATTTACGACCATAATTATTTTCAATTACTGCATTAGCAGCATCAAGGATTGTTTGAGTACTTCGATAATTTTGCTCAAGAAGGATTACTGTCACGTCTGGAAATTTATTTTCAAATTCAATGATGTTTCGAATGTCTGCAGATCTAAACGCATATATTGATTGGTCCTGGTCACCGACAACACATATATTTCTTGATTTGTTTGCAAGTTGAATGACTAAATGGTTCTGCACGGGGTTCGTATCTTGGTACTCGTCTACGAGGATGTGGCGGAATCGTGATTGGTATCGTTCAAGAATTTCTGGGAAGCGATCGAATATTGCAACTGTTTTGAATAATAAATCATCGAAATCCATAGCCCCAGCTATTTTCATTCGTCTTTCGTACTCTGTGTACACATCAGCGACTTTTTCTTCGTAGAGAGTTTCAACACGGCTTCTGTAGTCGACTGGACCTATCATTTCGTTCTTCGCTTTAGATATGTGACTGTGAATTCCGCGTGGCGGGTATCTCTTCACATCAATATTCATATCTTTGAGGATGTAGCTAGTGAGTCGCACAGCGTCAGCTTGATCATAAATTGTGAACGAGTTTGGGTAGCCTATTGTGCTTGCTTCTCGTCGGAGGATCTTTGCGCATGCGGAATGAAAAGTAGATACCCACATTTTTTCAACAATTGGTCCTACTAAATCTGCAACACGTTCTTTCATTTCAGAAGCTGCCTTGTTAGTAAATGTGATTGCGAGTATCTCAAATGGAGAGATACCGACCTCTTGAATTAAGTACGCGATTCTGTGCGTGAGTACCCGTGTCTTACCTGATCCTGCACCTGCTATTACAAGGAGAGGCCCTTCTGAATGCGTCACAGCATCACCTTGGGGAGAGTTCAATCCGTCTACTAAATCATGAGATGCCATTCCGCTACAATACATGGATGGTGTGCCGAATTGAGGAGCTTTGCAATTTTGCGGCTATCTTTCTAAAGCGAAGCAAAGTTTTACGTAGTGGAGTCCACCATGGTCCGAAGCCAAGATAAAGAATTAGACGTTGCTCTTGAATTATTCAACAACGAATTAGAAAAACTAAAGTTGAAGGAGAAAGAGTTAGCTGACATCAAGAAAGCCGAAAGAAAGAAAGCGGATGCTGTAAAGGCATTGCAGGAAGCTGAAAAAAATCCAGACCTCTCTGCTGAGGAAAAGGAACAAGCAAAAGCGGTTTGGTTGAAAGCTGATGATGATTTGAAGAGAATTCTTGCTGGAGAAGATCCGCTCCCTGATGAGGTTCCTGCGGAATCAACTGATTCGGAAGTTAAAGAAACTGCCAATGGAACGGAAGAAGAAGTAAAGGGTGAGGAATCCGATTCTTCTGAAAGTGCCGAAATTGAAAACCTAGAAAAGGATCCAGAAGATAAAACCGAAGAAGAAGTTAAAGAAACTTCTGATGGAACGGAAGAAGAAGTAAAGGGTGAGGAATCCGATTCTTCTGAAAGTGCCGAATCTAAAAACCTCGAGAAGGAACCAGAAGATAAAACCGAAGAGGAAGTTGACTAGCTTCTCTATAAACGCTCTTTTAAATGCTCAATGACTGTGTCGTAGGCCTTTAAAGTTGGGTGATCAGGAGTACTAGTGAAGTCGGTTGTTAGAACTGAGTGGGCGCTTTGACTGATCCCGTGCTGATTGGATTGTGAATTATCAATCTCTACTCCTAAGAACCCATCGCCCAAAGATTCTTTAAGAGTTCTAAACCTTTCACTTGGCGAAAATTTATCTTCAGTGAACCGAAGCCCGATAACGCACAAATTATCATTTTCTATTCTCTCTTTGACTATAGCGAGATCCTCTGCAGATGATCCAATGTCTTCTTTTCGCTTTGTGCCTATAGGTAAGGGAAGGCTTGGTTGGCTCATTACAGGGACTTTAACAAGAGGGTTTACAGCCAAAGTTAAAGCAAAACCACCTGTCAAACACATTCCAATCACTCCTACCCCCTGTCCACCACATCGGTCGGCAGTTACCATCACTAACTTTTGAAGCCAAGACGTTACTGGGGAACTTTTCCCCAAAGCGAAAGTTACGAATTCTTTTGAAATGCAAGCTTGCATCATTGATTTCAACGCGTACGAGTTGCTGTATGGTCGCCCAGGTTCTCCAAATAGATTCGGGAGGGCGACCGTGAACCCATTTTTAACGATTCTTCTTCCAAATTCTGCTACGTCGGGGGTGATGCCCGGAATCTCAGTCAACAAGATAACTCCAGGACCGTTTCCCATCCAAAAGACATCTTTTCTCTCCCCGTCAAATGACATCTTTTGACAACTGAAATCATTTAACACATGATTCGTCATGTTATGAGACTACCGGACGGAATCGCTTTCCTCTCTATTCCGGAACTAGCATGATTTTAAACTAAACGTCAAGTGTGAGGTGTAGCATGCAATTCTCAATCATCTTCGAATTTCAGTGTGATGATGTGAGCCCTGACGGTGAACGTGAAACGTTATTAAGTTGTGTCGATCAAGCTGTTTACGCTGAACAAATGGGATTTGACAGAATATGGGCTGTAGAGCACCACAGCCTAAAACATTATGCACATATGAGTGCTCCAGAAATTTTTCTTACATGGGTTGCTGCGAAAACATCAAAAATACGTATTGGGCATGGTGTCGTATGTATGCCTTTTGGTTATAACCATCCTCTTCGAGTTGCTGAGAGGGTAGGGATGCTCGATAGCCTTTCCGGAGGACGACTGGATGTAGGTGCAGGGCGAGGGGCTACTGCAATTGAAATGTCAGGATTCGGGGTTAAGAAAGACGATACCTATCCGCAAGTTAAAGAGTCACTTCAAATTCTCAGTAATTGTTGGATAACTGATGAATTTGAGTGGAATGGCAGTATCGAGATTTCTCGTCGGTCAGTTATCCCCCGCCCGTTACAACTTCCACATCCACCGCTGTTTATGGCTTGCACGAAAGATGAAACTGTTCGGTTAGCAGCTGAGTATGGAGTTGGTGCTTTAGTTTTAGGATTCTCAGGTCCTTCACAGGTCAAGGCATTACGAGAAATTTATGATCAAGCTATAGACGAGCGTGACCTTAACTCATGTATTTCTAGAAAACCTACGAATTTCCTTTCTGCTTTATGCCCAACCATTGTTCTTGATGATGCTGAGGAGGCTTTTCAAATTGGGGCTAGAGGGCAGAAGTTTTTTGCGGAATCAATCCAGCATTGGAATTTAGGAACGCCGCTTCCAGAAGTGGTTCCCTCAGAGATAGATATCCGTGATGCTGTTAGCGATGCGAAGCAGCAAGTTGAAGCTTTTATGGTTGAAGGTGGGCACACTGTTCCTGCTGTAGTGGCTTCAACAAGTCCTTTTAACATCAATCACGCATATGGAGATAAGAATGACGCGATTGAGTATGTTACTCAATTACGTGATGCTGGTGCTGATGAAATTATGTGCATTATGCAGATGGGTGGAGTTCCTCATGAAGTTGCTATGGAGACAATCCGTCAATATGGAGAATATGTGATCCCCTATTTTTTAGGTAGTTGAGTTAATTAAATAGATTGAGAATTTCAAGATGGTTGCTAATGACATAGTCCGCTTCTTCTCCGTCTTCAGGGTCATCTCGTCCACCGGTATACCGAACAGTGGTCATGTTGATTGCGCGTGCTCCAGCAACGTCTGTTCTTTTTAAATCGCCGACGTGTATGCATTGAGAAGAATCTGAGACTTGTAATCCGGTGAGTGTTTCATTGAATATTTTGGGGTCTGGTTTGTAGACACCAATATCATCTGAAAACCCAAAATAATCGAAGAATTCGAGCACATTAAGATCTTCTAGCCAAGAACGTAGGCGACTACTAGGTATCGTTCCAACGTCACATATTACTGCTAATCGGATATCCATTGCCTTTAATTGTTCTAGTGTTTGCTTTACCTCTGGTAGAAGATCTCTTGGAGTTGATTCTGATGCTTCTAAGTAAGCATCGCTCAATTGATACTTGATATCTGAAGAGATTGGTATTGGAAGTTTCGTTATGGCTGCGCCAACCACGCCATCAAGTGAGGATTGTACATTGTTTCTCCAATTTGTTTCAAAGTGATTCCATCCTTCTGTGAACGCGTCATCTAGTTCTTGCTGGCTTACTTCAATATTATTTTCGAAGAGAATTTCGGTCCATAAGGCTCTTCTTCTGTCAAGTGAATTTGTTGTTTCAGCAATGAGCGTATTCCAGAAGTCATAAGTTACTGCTTGGTAATTAGTAGTTTGCATAATTTTTTCCTAACCATCATTAAATGAGTTGGACAGAACATGATCCATTTTCTTTAATGGTTCCGATTTGAGAAGATGAAAGTCCCATTGAATCAATAATCTGTTGCGTACTATTGACGCTTTGTTGGTCAATGATCAACACCATTCCTATCCCCATGTTAAAGACTTTGTACATTTCGTCCGGTTCAATATTTCCAAGTGATTGAATTTCAGAAAACACTTGAGGAGGGGTCCATGATCCTATTTGTATTTCAGCATCGGTATTGTTAGGAAGCACACGATTGATATTGCCAGGAAGCCCTCCTCCGGTGATATGGGCTATCGATTTGATGGAGTGCTGTTCTAATATTTTAAGAATTGTTGGTGTATATATTACTGACGGGCGTAGAAGTTCTTCTCCAACTGTGACGTCAGTTCCTTCCCATATTGGTTCGTCAATTGTTTTCTGTGCTAGGTCAAAAAAAACTTTTCGTGCTAGAGAGTAACCGTTGCTTCTTAAGCCTGGAGAGTGCAGTCCGATAATTGCATCACCAGGAATAACAGTTTCGCCTGAGATCATCTTTTCTTTGTCAACAACTCCAACGCTGAAACCTACAAGTTCAAACTCGCCGGCTTGCATCAACCCAGGATGCTCTGCCATTTCACCACCTATAAGCGAGCATCCGGCTTCTTCGCATCCATCACTAATTCCTTTGACAAGGAGTTCAATTTGGGCGGGATTTAACATTCCTACAGAAATATAATCAAGGAAGAAAAGAGGCTCGGCACCTACACAGATGAGGTCATCAACACACATTGCTACGAGATCTATACCTATCGTCTCATATTTCTCTGCCATCATTGCGACCTGTGCCTTAGTCCCAACTCCATCTGTTGAGGAGACGAGCACTGGATGCGTTCTTCCAGTCTGAGTTATATCAAAGGCACCCCCAAAACCACCGATTTGAGTGAGGACCTCTGGACGTAACGTTTTCTCTATTAGCGGAGTGATTCGTCGTACTGCTTCTTCTCCAGCTGCTATGTTAACGCCGGCAGATTCGTAGCTTTCACCGCTTTGTTCATTCATGGATTTCGCTTAACGATTGTTGAATGGTTTTGGGTATCTCTTGTTTGTGCCCTATTTGAGATTTCTCTTGTTGATACGTTGATTCTTCAAGTACTTTCTTTGAAAGATTCACCGGAATTTCGACTGGATAATCCCCTGTTAAACATGCAGAACAAAATCCGGCATTATTAGTTCCTGTTGCTTCTAGTAAATTGTCAATCGTTAGATACGCAAGAGAATCAACATCAAGATATTCTTGTATCTCTTGGACAGTAAGATTCGCTGCGAGTAGCTCGGATCTGGTACCCGTATCCATCCCGTAGAAGCATGGCCACCTGTATGGGGGTGAAGAAATACGCATGTGTATTTCTTTCGCTCCTGCTTCTCGTAACATTCGTACCATGGCACGCGTTGTTGTTCCTCTCACGATTGAGTCATCTACAACAACAAGTCTGTTTCCATTTATCGTGTCCTTGAGCGGGTTAAGTTTCATTCTTACACCCAGCGAGCGTAGTTCTTGATTCGGGGCAATAAAGGTTCTGCCTATATAACGATTTTTCACTAGCCCTTGGGCGTATGGGATTTTGATTTCCTTTGCATAACCTTCGGCTGCTGGGATACCTGATTCAGGAACCCCCATAACAACATCTGCTTCGACGGGAGCTTGTTTTGCTAATGACTCACCCATGCGAACTCTGGCGTGGTGAACGCTTTGAGTATAAAGCTGGGTATCGGGCCGAGCGAAATAAACAAACTCAAAAACACAAAGTGTTGGGTTAATGCGTTCAACTGGAAAGGGTCGAACAGAACGAACACCAGTCGCACTGATAATTACCATTTCCCCAGGGTCAAGTTCGCGTACAAAGTGGGCTCCGACGATGTCTAATGCAGGGGTTTCTGATGCGAGGACCCATCCTTTATCTAATTTACCTAAGCATAAAGGTCGGAATCCATTAGGGTCACGAACCCCTATGATATGAGTTTCATCCATGAGGACGAAGGAAAACGCTCCCTCTAATTTGGGAAGGATATTGATTAGTGCTCTTTCAAGTTCTCTACCATCTGAGTCTGTGTGGTTTGGTTCATGACTGATTTGTTTTGCGATGAGTTCGGCTACGAGGTCGCTATCGCTTGTGATTGTCCCTGGCAACATTCCTGCTTCACGAGCAAGTTTTTCAGTGTTCGTTAGATTTCCGTTATGACCCAAAGCGAATTCTCGTTGATATTCGCCTCTGTATACTGGTTGCGCATTTCGCCATGAACTGGAACCTGTTGTGCTGTAACGTGTTTGCCCGATACCTAAATGACCGTCTAATCCGGCTAGGGTGCGGTCATTAAAAACGTTCGATACGAGACCCATATCTTTAACTACTGTTATCCTCTCCCCGTCACTGGTCGCAATACCTGCTGATTCTTGTCCTCGATGCTGCAGGGCGTAGAGGCTGAGATAATTTAAATGAGCAACCGGTTGGCCAGGTGCGTATATGCCTACCACGCCACAAGCTTCCCGAGGTGAATCATCATCGAAGCTGTTTTCGTCAGTTACCACATTCGAATTCTTTCAGATTATGATGCCCTGTGCATTGATGGAAGACGATCATATTATGATTACTAAGATATCAGTTTGGCATATAGTAAAAGAAGCAGTTCAATAGAGTAAAGCATGCGTGCGGCGAGGTAATTTAGTCGCTTGAATGGGGGAACCTTGGAGAATAAACTATGACAACCTCTGATCATATAGATCTAAAAACTTACGATCCTATGGATCGGGAAGTGCAACAGTGCCCGTTTGATCATTACGCTGCGTTGCGCGACCATGGGCCACTTTTTTTCCATGAACAATCGAACATGTTCTTTGCATCTCGTTTGGACGTTGTTAATGAGATCCTGCGAGACACTCAAACTTTTTCTTCCCGGATGGCGAGCACGACAGCGAAACCGGATCCTGAGACGTTGAAAGCTATTGCTGAGATACAAAGTCAGGGATTCCCGCGTCGGGAAACAATGCTTACAATTGATCCGCCACACCATACTCGCTATCGGAAACTTGTTTCGAAAACATTTTCTGCTCGGCGAATAGCAGGTCTTGAAGATTCGATAAGAAAAATCGCTATAGACCTAATTGAAGCTTTCCCTAAGGAAGGAACTGTTGATTTCCATAACGACTTTGCCGTGGCTTTCCCAGTTCGGGTAATTCATAATGCTCTTGGTATGGCCCCAGAAGTAGAAGACAAAGTTCGGGGTTGGTCAGATGCTGCTACCGCAGCTATCGGTAACAAGTTGTCCCATGAAGAATGGATTGACGCTGTCACTGAACAGATGAAAAATCAAGATTATTGGCATTCAGAATACGAGAAGCGAATAAAAATTCCTCAGGATGATGTTATGTCTGGACTCGCTCATGCTGACTTCCCTGATCCTGATTTACCCGAGGGTGAAACAAGGAAACTTGATTTCGCTGAGATTTATAGCATTATCCAGCAGTTAATGGTTGCTGGTAATGAGACCACAACAAAATTTCTAGATGAGACGATGCGGATTCTTATTGAGGAGCCAAAATGGTGGCATGCTCTAGAAGACGACCCCGAAAGTAATATTTACGGCATTGTTGAAGAAGGTCTGAGAATGTCTTCGCCTAATCAGGGTTTGTTTCGCACAGTGACTCAAGATGCTGAAGTGCAAGGGGTATCTGTTCCAAAAGGCTCACGTATTTGGGTCATGTTTGGGGCGGCGAACAGGGATCAAAGAACGTTCAGCGATTCGGAATCCTTTAATCCCAACAGAGAAAATATTAAAGAACATATTGCTTTTGGTAAGGGCCACCACTTCTGTATTGGTGCTCCTCTATCACGGCTTGAAGGGAAGGTCGCTTTCGAAGAGTTGGTAAAGAGACTCAACCTCCCTTCATTTTCAGAAAGCAACACATTTGAATATAATTCTAGTTATGTTCTTCGAGGCTTAGCTGGGCTAGAACTTGAAATTGAAAAACGTTAGGTGAGCTATGTCGGCTAGCATTCAAGTCGATTTAGATAACTATGACCCTATGGATTATGACGTGCAGCAATGCCCGTTCCCTCATTATGCTGCGCTTAGAGAACAAGGTCCTCTTTTCTACCATGAGCTCACAAAGACCTATATCGCATCTCGAATGGACATTGTTAATTTAATCGTGAGGGATACAGAGACTTTTTCCTCAGAAAGATCTAACGCTAAAGTCCCAACAGAAGATGTCGAAACTCAAAACGAAATAGATGCGATCTTGGAAAAGGGTTGGCCGCGTGCCGAGACGATGTTAACTATCGACCCCCCTTATCAGACACGCTACCGTAAACTCGTTTCTCGAACGTTCTCAGCAAGAAAAATTGGAAGTTATGAGGATAAAGTCCGCGAAATTGCAATTGACCTAATTGAAAAGTTTCCCAAAAAAGGATCGATTAATTTTGATGAGGCCTTTGCTACCCCACTTCCTGTGAAGGTTATCCATTATGCGTTGAACATGTCTCCAGAAGTTGAGCACAAGGTTAAATGGTGGTCTGATGCTAATAACTATGACTTAGGGGCTAATCCCTCAAAGGAAATGAGAATAGAGAAGGCTGAATCTATTGTTGATTGTCAAAATTATTGGTTTTCTGAATACGAAGACAGAATTGTGAACCCTCAAGGCGACATACTCTCGGACTTGGCACACGCTGATTTTGATGACCCTGACCTTCCAGAAGGTCAAACTAGAAAGCTAAAATTTCCTGAAGTTTATGGAATCATCCGACAACTGATGGTCGCTGGGAACGAAACGACAACAAAGTTTTTGAACGAAACGATGCGCCTTTTGATAGAGAATCCTCAATGGTGGCAAAAACTTAAAACTGATCCAGATGGGACAGCATATGGAATCGTTGAAGAAGGCCTTCGCGCTTCATCTCCTACTCAAGGTCTTTTCAGAACTGTTACTAAAGAAACACAAATCGAAGGAATCAAAATACCTAAGGGTGCGCGTATCTGGGTTGTTTTTGCAGCTGCGAATCGGGATGATCACGAATTCTCTTGCCCAGAGGAATTTATCCCTGATCGTGAGAATGTGAGTAAGCATCTCGCTTTCGGCAAGGGGCATCATTTCTGCATTGGGGCTCCTCTTTCTCGCCTAGAAGGAAAGGTCGCATTCGAAGAGCTTGGTAAACGGATTAACCTTCCAAGTTTTAGTGCTGACAATACTTTTGAATACGAACCAAGTTACGTTCTTCGCGGATTAGCGGCTTTACATTTAGACGTTGAGAAAAGGTAGCCATTACCCCTGTGTAGTCCCACCTTCAAATGCTATTGGTAGGTGATTTTCCCATTTATTTTGAATGCTTTGAAGCTCTAGGTCGAGTAAACCCTTGATTGTAAAACGGTCTCCATGTGCAAGTCCTATCCGCGCTTTTGGTACTTCAGCAGCGTTAAGAATTTCTTCAACATTGGTCAACTCGTCAGGGTTAACTGCAAGAACAACCCTTGATGAAGATTCAGAAAATAACGCTTCATGGGATGAGATCCGAGCGAGAGAACATCCGACTCCTGAAGCAATTGCCATTTCCGCTGTTGCAACTCCAACACCCCCGGAAGAAACATCGTGAACTGCGGTGACTAATTTTTTTTGAACAAGTTCACGTGTGACCTGGCATATTTTTTTATGGAGATCATAATCAAGTTCACGCAAAATTCCTTTGCGATACCCTTTCCCAAATGCCCATGCGCTGCCTGAAAGTCCCTCTGGTTCGGGGCCGATCACGATTAATCGATCTCCTTCAGACCATTTATGTCCAGGAGGCGGAGCATCAAGAGTATCTATAACTCCTATAACCCCAACAATAGGCGTCGGGTCTATGTTAGTTCCTTGGCTTTCGTTATAAAGACTAACGTTGCCTCCCACAACAGGTAAATCAAATTCTCTACATGCTTCAGACATCCCATCAATTGCTTCACTTAGTTGCCACATGACCGTTGGGTTCTCTGGATTTCCAAAATTTAGGCAATTTACGAGCGCTCGAGGTTCTGCTCCTACACATGCAAGATTTAACATTGATTCTGCGACTGTCAGTGCTGAACCTCTTCTAGGGTCAACAGCGCACCATCGATGGTTTCCATCTGTGGTTACTGCGAGTCCGCGACCTGTATCTTCTCCTGTTACGGGATGTTTTAGTCGCAATACTGCTGCGTTAGATCCCGGTCCAGCAACTGTATTAAGGAAAAGTTGAGAATCATATTGCGATGTAATCCACTCGTGACTGTAGATGAGATTGAGTAAGTCTCCAGAGAAATCATTTGTTTCCAGTAAATATTTTTCTGGTTTGTCTTCTTTCCGTGCATTGAGGTCATCAGGCGGTGCCATGGGCCTGTTATATAACGGAGCATCTTCATGAAGAGAACTTGCTGGGACTTCCCCAAGAACAGGTCCGTCAATGCCATCTAGGATGCGGAGTTGCCCACCTTCAGTTACTTTTCCCACTACCGAGGATCGGATCTCCCATTTTTTGCTGATGGCAAGTACATTTTCTAAATTATCTGGGCTTACGATTGCCAGCATCCTTTCCTGAGATTCACTTGTCATAATTTCAAATGGTTCCATACCCATTTCGCGTTGCGGGACTGCTGATACATCAAAGTCCATGCCAACACCACCTCGCGAGGCCGTTTCAGATGCGGCACATGAAAGGCCAGCACCGCCTAAATCTTGTATACCGACAACTAGCCTTGCATCAAGCAACTCTAAGCAACATTCAATCAGTCGCTTCTCTTCAAATGGATCTCCTACTTGTACGCTTGGCCTCTTCTCAGTATCTTCATCTTCATCTCCAAAACCTGCGGAAGCAAGAACGCTTACTCCTCCTATCCCATCGCGTCCTGTCGTAGATCCGAGCAGGACTGCCAGATTCCCTACTCCAGACGCTTGGCCGAGAACGAGTCTATCTTTTGGAAGGATCCCGAGACAAAGCACATTCACTAGCGGATTACCAATGTAGGTTTCATCAAAGACGGTTTCTCCACCAATATTTGGGACTCCAACAGAATTCCCGTAACCAGATATGCCACTGACTACTCCTTCAGCTACCCATCGGCTTCTTGCATCATCTATTGGCCCGAACCGTAAGGGATCCATAATCGCAATGGGTCTTGCACCCATTGTAAAAATATCTCTGATTATTCCGCCGACTCCTGTTGCTGCACCTTGGTACGGTTCAATGTAGCTGGGATGGTTATGGCTCTCTATACGGATGGCAATTGCAATATCGTCTCCAACATCTATAACACCTGCATTCTCACCGGGACCGACAAGAACGTGCTCACCTTCAACTGGAAGCCTCTTCAAATGAACACGGGAAGATTTGTATGAACAATGTTCACTCCACATGACAGAGTACATCGCTAGTTCTAGATGATTTGGTTCACGACCCAATATCTCTATGATCTTTTCAAGTTCATCATCAGTTAATCCGAGTGTGCGGTGAACAGGTTCGTTCATAACTCGGAACTTTCGATGAAACTTTTGAGAAGTGGTTGACCATCTGTACTTCCAAGCAATGGATGACAGGCGCGTTCTGGATGGGGCATTAACCCCACAACGTTTCGTTCCGCATTACAAATTCCCGCTATATCCCCCATTGAACCATTCGGATTATCCTCGTATGTCAGCAATATGCGATCTTCATCTTGAAGCTCCTCCAGTGTTTCCTCGGTACAGGTGTAGTTGCCTTCGAAATGGTTAACTGGGATCCTTAACCCATCACCTTTTACAGTTTGTGAAGTCAAAACAGAGTTTGTTGTCCTTACCGTAAGGTTGACAGGTTTACATAAAAATTTTAAGCCGCTATTTTTTTGCAGAGCTCCTGGCAGCAAGCCAGCTTCAGTCAAGACTTGAAAACCGTTACATATTCCTAAAACAGGTCGACCGGAACGGGCAAATGCAAAAACCGATTCCATTGCTGGTGAAAATCGTGCGATGGCTCCAGGGCGTAGATAATCTCCATGTGCAAATCCTCCTGGGATAATCACGGCATCTGCACTACCAAGATCAAAGGAATCATGCCATATCAATTTACTTTTTGCTCCAAGGCTAGTTACCGCCTCTAACGCATCTTGTTCACAATTAGACCCTGGGAAAACAATGACTCCTATGGTGGGGCTCACTCTACTCCTTGTAGATGAATGGTTGCGTTTTCAATAACTGGATTGGTGAGGAATTTGTCGCATAAATCCTGAATTATCTCTTTCGCTTTTACTTCATCATCGGCTGTAATGGCGAAACGTATACTTTTCCCTACCCTTACGTTTTCTATTCCGTTGAAACCTAACTTTAGAGTTGCATTTTCTATAGTTGATCCTTGAGGGTCAGCTATCCCTGCTTTGAGTTGGACTTCAACGGTGGCTTCGAACTGCACGCTTTAATGTTGCCACAAGGAGAAGAGCAACATGAGCATATTCCCATGAACTTATAAGTTACGCATTAAGAAAATCGGTAACCCGTTTTTGTAAATGTCGAACTCTTATCTCTTGATAATTTCCTAGTGTTTCTCCGCGTTTGTAACTTGATTTAAATCCTCTAGTTTGCGCTGCGAGATTCGCAGTATCTTGATCATAGATTTTCCCTAGAGGGCCGACACCATCAACTGTTGAATAACTTTCATCAATGTCTAGCGAGATCACTTCTGGAGGGTCTGGTGCTTTACCATTGTGTGGTCTAGGGCGCATGAAAATGAGATCAAAGTAACAATAGTCTGGGCTTTCTGGGTCTGGCCTAAATCGGTAAACCATTGGAAGTGAAAGTCCGGGGAAAAAGAACGCGTTGGGGAATAGAAAGTACTCGATTGAATCAAGGGTTAGTGACTCACTGAGCTGAGTAAAATCGTGACCGTATTTTTCTCCCATTTGCTCTTGAACAATTTTGGCATAGTAATCACGGGCTCTGACTCCTTCAGGAAGGTTGAAATCCCCGTCTCCAAACATCCTGCCGCTTAGATGTGCTAATAATTCATCTTCGGTTCTTGGGTCTTCTCGGAGTGGACTGTTAAGTCCTCGTGTGTGAATAAAACGTGAGACATTATCACCAAAAACATCGTATTGTGTGGTTACTTCATCTCCTAGATTCCCTGTTGAGTGAGTTTCTCGGACGTGATAGGCCTCAATAAAAGCTTCTGTGCCTGCTTTCCAATTACATGGTAAATGTTTTTGAATATGTGTTTCAATGTAACGTTCGCTCAGGCCCCAATCTTTCCAATGTTCTGGAAGAACCCCCAGGTAATCTTCTAAAGGTTGTGCTTCTTGATCAAAGTTAACGAAGACAAAACCTTCCCATATCGCTACGTTCATTTCGGGAAGTTGATGAGATTCCTTCGTTACATGGGGGAAGTCCCAGGCTCCAGGAAGGTCAACGAGTGTACCTTCCAATGACCACGTCCATCCATGAAATGGGCATCTAAGTTCTTTGCTGAAGCCGCACGTCCCTGGTTGTTTTAGTTGAGTTCCTCGATGCATACATGCGTTGTAATAAGCTTTAATACTTCCATCCGTGGTACGAACAATCAATGCTGAAAGGTGACCGACATCGTATACAAAGTAGTCTCCAGGTTCGGGAATATGATCGACGTGGCATGCCCATTGCCATACCTTTGACCACATTTTTTCATATTCGGAAGTTGCGAATTCGGTGCTGATATAACTTTCGTATGGGAGATCATTATCTCCGAGAAATTCATATGATTCTTCAAGTAAGGCTTGAGGGGGAGGTGTTGGATCGGCGAGAAGTTCGTCCCGTAGCGATCGACCGTCTTGACGTGCTTGACCTGGTTGTAAGGCTTCTTGTTTCCCCATGCTTATCTATCATAAAACCTAAATTGGTATAACTGTCCAGTTTATGACTCAAAGTTATAAAGAAACTATGGCTTAACTAGGCCATTGATCGAGATTTTTCCCACTTATTTTTTCGTATCCTTCACGGTATCGCTTGGCACTTGCTGCAATTACATACTCAGGAAGTTCAGGAGGTGGTGGAGATTTATCCCAATCAAGTCCGTCTAGGAAATCGCGAACCGGTTGTTTGTCGAACGAGGGTGGGGTAGTTCCAGGTTCCCATTCATCCATTGCCCAAAATCTTGATGAGTCAGGAGTGAGAACTTCATCTGCTATGACAAGTTCACCATCAACAAATCCCATTTCAAATTTTGTGTCAGCAATAATTATCCCACGGTCTGATGCGTATGCTGCCCCCTGTGAGTAAAGTTCTAGGGATTTTTGCTTTGCCATTTCCGCAATATCTTTTCCAACAATTTCTACTGCTTGGTTGAATGATATATTTTCATCATGCAATCCGTCTTCGGCTTTTGTAGATGGGGTAAAAACAGGCTCTGGAAGTTTCTCTGATTCTTGAAGGTTAGCGGGCAAGGTAGTTCCATGCATTGTTCCATGTGCCGTGTATTCCTTCCATGCTGATCCTGTGATATAGCCACGTACTATGCATTCGATAGGAAGCATTTCTACTTTTTTAACTAGCATGGACCTTCCTGCAATTTCAGGAACTTGAGCTTCGCGTGGGAAATCAGATAAATCCGTTGAAACAAGATGAGATTTCATTGAAGTTGAGAAATGCTGGAACCAAAATGCTGACATAGCCATCAATACACGACCTTTATCTGGAACGGGTTGATTCATTACTACATCAAATGCTGAAATCCGGTCGCTAGTAACCATTAAATATTGATTATTTCCAGCATCGTAGATGTCGCGTACTTTTCCAGAATAGACATGGGGTAGATCTAGTTTGTAGGCTGGCTCTCTTGTCATGGTTACCTCTTACAGTATTGGTTGAGGGTTATAATTTTCTGCCTTTGGATAACGTTCTTTTAGTATGGTGACGTCTTCGGATATTGAATCAATTTGTTGTTGAACTAGGCCAGTTCCGATTTCGCTTATTGCCTGTATAAGTTCTTGTTCAGTTAGAGGGAAACGTTCATCTTGGCCTAGATCATTAAGTAACGTGTTTTCTCCCTCGTCGGTTTCTCTGAGAGCTAGAGCCGCAGCTACCGCATGCTCTTTGATAATTTCATGAGCTTCTTCTCTCCCTAATCCTTTTGCAACAGCTGCTGAAAGTATTTTAGTTGTACTTACAAAAGGAAGGTAATGGTTAAGCTCTCTTTCAATCACCTTTGGGTATAGACCAAAGTCATCTAGGACCGTGATGAATGTTTGCATAAGTCCATCTATGGCGAAGAAAGCATCGGGGATAGCGACCCGTCTTACAACAGAACAACTTACATCTCCTTCGTTCCACTGGTCTCCGGAAAGGTCCATGGTCATTGAAAGATATCCTTTCAAAATGATTGCCATGCCTCCTATCCGCTCACATGAGCGCATATTCATTTTGTGTGGCATAGCCGATGAGCCAACCTGACCTTCTTTAAAACCTTCAGTTACTAAATCATGACCAGCCATTAGCCGGAGAGTTTTAGCTAAGTTAGCCGGTCCACTTGAGAGCTGAACTAATGCACTTACGACACTAAAGTCTATTGATCGTGGATATACCTGACCGACGCTACGCATGGTGTTGCTGAATCCAAGATGTTGGGAAATACTCTTTTCAAATTCTAAAACTGTTTCTGTATCACCGAGTAGGCCAAGTAAATCTTGTTGTGTTCCGACTGGGCCCTTCAATCCTCTCATCGGGTACGACTCTGAGAGCTGTTCGAGTGTCGAGAATGATAAAAGGATTTCTTCAGCGATATTAGAAAAGCGTTTCCCCATTGTCGTTATCTGCGCTGGAACATTATGAGTTCGACCGGCTACTGGTAGTTCAGCATATTGTTGCGCTAATTGCGTTAAACGGGAAAGAGCAGCTACAACAAGTATTTGGATGTGTTGAAGGCTTTTTAATATCTGTAACTGTTCAATATTTTCTGTTAAATCTCGTGATGTCATTCCTTTATGAATATGTTCGTATCCAGCGAGACTACAGAATTCTTCTATACGGGCTTTCACATCATGTTTTACGACTTTTTCTCTTTCGAGAATTGACTCGAGGTTTATGTCATTTTTTGTTCTTTGATAGGCCGCTATGACTTCTTCTGAAACATCTACACCATATTCGCGTTGTGCTTTTAGAACAGCTATCCATAATTCGCGTTCAAGAAGGACTTTGTTTTCTGGTGACCAGATTTGAATGATCTGATCACTTGCATACCGTTCTGCTAGTACGTTAGGAATTTTCATCTGCTCGCCATTTCCTCTTTGTAAATTCGTAATTTTTCTGCAATGTCTGTGTTAGTAATTCCAATCATCTGCAGAACTAAGAGAGCTGCATTCTGCGAACCATCTATGGCGACTGTTGCAACTGGAACTCCCTTGGGCATTTGCACGGTCGCATAAAGGGCATCTTGGCCATTGAGGGCTCCTCCTGATAATGGCACTCCTACGACTGGAAGCGTTGTGTGGGCAGCGACTACGCCAGCAAGGTGTGCTGCCATTCCAGCTCCACATATGAATGCAACAAACCCGTTCTCTCTAGCTGTTGAGACCAAGTTTACGACTTTGTCAGGGTTTCGGTGTGCTGAAAGAACCTTCCACTCAGATTCAATACCGAACTCTTCGAGTGTTTCTTTCGCTTTGCTCATTTTCGACTCGTCTGAGGTTGACCCCATTAATATTCCGACTTTCACCTGATATTCCTTTCAGCCACGGATGTTGTGTTAACTGCTTTCCCCTATCATAGATTTTTCATTTGATATCTCTAGCGATGTCTGTTCGTTTATACATGCCTTCCCATGTTATTTCTTGTGTGCTTTTGTAAGCATTGGCACGAGCTTGTTCATGAGTCGACCCTTTTCCAGTCACGGTCATTACTCTTCCGCCTGAAGTAACTAGGTCACCATTATCGTTTAGTGACACACCAGCGCAGAAGATGCCTTCAACTCCTTTTTGGTTTCGGGCTTTGTCAAGACCTTGGATTACTTTTCCCGTTATTGGTGCTTCTGGGTATCCTTGCGATGCGCACACGATAGTTACCATTACATCGTCAGAGAAATCTGGTGAGTGTTCTATATTTCCTTTCGCTGCCTGGTGCAATAGAGCAAATAGGCTTGATCGCATTCTTGGTAGAACGACTTGTGCTTCAGGGTCACCAAATCGGACGTTATATTCTAGAATTTTTGGGCCAGACGCAGTATTCATGATCCCTGCATATAGGACACCTCGGTAGTTGATTCCTCGATTGATGAGCGCTTGCAAGGTAGGTTGTACAGCGTCAGTCATTATTGTATTTACAAATTCTTCTGAAACGGAGGGGATCGGAGAATATGCCCCCATTCCGCCGGTATTAGGCCCCTCGTCGTTATCAAGTAACCGTTTATAATCTTGAGCTGGTGAGAGAGGAACTGCTTTTGTTCCATCACATATAGCAAGGATTGAAATTTCATTTCCTATTAGCCCTTCCTCTATCACTATTGTTTTCCCAGCTTTGCCAAAAGCATTTCCGGATAGATAGTTTTCAACAGCCGACTGTGCCTCTTCGAGAACGTCGGTAACTAGAACTCCTTTACCTGCAGCTAACCCATCGGTTTTAATTACGTATGGAGCAGACATTTCTTGAAGAAAAGATATTGCTTCGTCTTCCTTAGTAAAAGTTCCATGTTTAGCCGTCGGCACGTTCGCCTCAACTAGGAGTTCTTTCATCCAAGCCTTTGAGCCTTCTAATTGCGCTCCGTCAGATCCTGGCCCAAATACGGTTTTCCCTTGTTCACGCAATTGATCGGCAATTCCTTCTACTAGGGGAGCTTCGGGTCCTATGACAAAGAGGTCTGCGTCTATTTCGAGTGGCGGCCGAGGCGTTGAGTTAGGTATTCCAGGGTTTCCAGGTGTGACTATGACGTCACTATCTCTACTTAGGACATGTGCGAGCGCATGTTCTCTTGCTCCGGAACCGACGACGACACTCTTCATTTGGTTACTACCCTGTTAGCGGCTTTGACTGAAAATTTTGCGAGCGTTTCGGTGCTGTTGTCTTTCACGACTGCCAATTGATGTACTGTTTTCGGCCTGGGCCAACGCCTATTAAGGAAATTGGGATCCCGCAAAGGCGTTCCAAGGCTTGTACATAGTTTTTCGCTGCCTCTGGAAGGTCTTGTGGGTTAGTTATGCCAGAGATATCAGTTTTCCATCCAGGTAATTCTTCATAGATGGGTTTTGCTTTTTGGAATGCCAATTGATCATTTGGCATTTTTTCAACACGTTCTCCGTCGATATCATATGCTGCACAAATTTTTACGGTATCTAATTCATCCATGACATCTAATTTTGTTAACGCTATCTCGGTGAGTGAATTCAACCGAACAGCATGGCGGAGCATAACTGAGTCAAACCAACCTGTCCGCCTCCTTCGACCAGTATTCGTTCCGTATTCATGACCGACATTGACGAAATGATCTCCAATATCATCAAACAATTCTGCTGGGAAGGGTCCCGCACCTACGCGGGTTGTATAGGCCTTTGCTATACCTACTATTCTCTCTAAATGCCTTGGACCAACGCCTGCACCAGCGCATGCCCCTCCAGCTGTTGGGTTTGACGACGTAACGAATGGGTAGGTTCCGTGGTCAATATCTAGAAACGTAGCTTGAGCGCCTTCAAATAAAACATGTTCCCCTGCTTCGAGAGCAGTATGCACAAGGTCAATTGTATCTGCAATGTAGGGGCGTACTCGAGGAAGGTATTCTTCTAAAAACGTGTTTAAAAGGCTTTCTGTTTCAAGTGCTTGCTCGTCGGAAGCCTTTTCGAGAAGTGATTCTTTCTGATTGAGGGAAATAAGAAGTTTTTCGTGAAAGATTTTTGGATCTAAGAGGTCTTGGACTCGAATGCCGACTCTGTTCGCTTTATCTGCGTATGCAGGGCCGATACCTCGTTTCGTTGTGCCTAGTTTTTTATCTCCTAGATCACCCTCAAACACTGCATCAAGTTCTTGATGATAAGGAAAGATTAGATGGGCGTTACCGCTTAGTTTAATGCGGTCACAACTAACGCCTTTGGCTTCAAGCATGTCAATTTCTTTTATTAATACACCCAAATCTACGACGACGCCGTTTCCTATGACCGGTACGATGTGGTCATATAGGATACCGCTTGGTATGAGTTGAAGTGCTGTGGTTTCGCCGTTAACGACTAGAGTGTGCCCTGCATTATGTCCGCCTTGGTAGCGGACAACCATCTGCATCTCCTTGGCGAAAAGGTCTGTGAATTTACCCTTACCTTCATCGCCCCATTGGGTACCTACGACTATGGTCGATGGCACTGGCGGTCTCCTTTGTTAGACTCCGCTTACCTACTCACTGTAGATCATAGGTAAGCGGAGATGTCTAACTCTGGACAAGAATTCCCATGGGAAAAGCCAAAGCTGGATTATTCCCCGAATGACCCTCCTTGTCCTTCGAAATTAAATATGTCGCTGACCGGTGTGAATGTTAATTGGTCATTGACTACTTGTACTTCTTGTAATTGGGCGCCTTCCGTCAAGTAGGCATCGTTTATGCCATCAAGACGAAGTGTTGGAACGAAGTTATTTCCGTTTGTGGTATCAAGGTTCCACGTGGCTTTCATAACATTGACTCGATTTATTCCACCTGGTAGATCAGCTGCTGCACGAAGTATGTCCTCCATTATCTGTGCAAAGAACACACCTCCAGAATATGAGCCATCAGCGCACGTAACGTCGCTATATTCTTCAAGGACTTGTTTTGTTAGAAGAATTGCTGGATCATCGTCAAACTGCGGATCTCCGCATACTTTGCTGTAATTTGCCATTCGCACTCCGGATCCTTCTGATTGGAGAAGCACCGCTGCGTCTTTTACTGGAGTAAAGAATGCTGGCAGGTTGTTACAGGTGTAAGACATGTAAAAGCGAGGTCTCCAAGGTGTTGCGGCCATGACACCAACGCTTTGTGGGCAAAATGCGCCTGTAGTTCCAGCTACGAAAACCTGTGCTCCTGAAGAAGCTAACGTTGTCATCTCGTTGGTAACATCGGGGGCAGCTGGATCATGGAGTTCTTCAGCCACAAGATCAACTCCAGAACAACCTTTCAGAGTTTGCTGATAGGTCTTACCGAAATCATTGTTTGCGAATAGGCCAGCTACTGTGGCTCCTTCTCCGAATTCTTCCACAATAGCTTCACACCAAATATTTGTTTCAGTGATGTAGTTCAGAATGTTTCCGACTGTCCATGGATAGTTTGCGGGGTCCCCCCAGAATGGGAATCCGGAAAGGTTGAGTAATTGAGGGACGCAGGAGTCGTTAGTTATTGGCCGTATAGCGAAATTATTTGGTGTGCCAATCACTCCAACAAAGCCAAGAATATTGTCTGATTCCAACATTTCTTCTACGTTTGCAACAGTTCTTCCAGCTTCATAGGCATCATCTTTAGCTATCAGAACTAACTCTTTGCCATCAATTGGGTTTGTTGCATTAACGTAATCAAAGTAGTACTGCATGCCAGTTGCGATAGTTCCAAAAGCTGCAAGTTGTCCAGACTGAGGTAGAGAAATTCCCAGCCGTATTTGGCTATCTGTTATACCCTCTGAGGAATTCCAGTCATCAGGACAAGCGTCAAGATCTAGGACAGTGCCTTCTGCGATTGTTACTTGTCCACCTGTTTGTTCTCCTGCTGCATCATCACCGTTACTACCGCAAGCTGAAGCAATTAACGCAAAAAGGCTAATGAGTGAGAGCAATTTGATTAGTACATTTTTCATGGTTACCCCTTAATTTGTAATGAAAGATAGCTTTTTTTAGGCAAATACGCAACAGGTAGAACTTTACTTGAGGCTGGGATTTTGTATTTGTATGTATTTCTTTTTTGTTTTTTTCAACGCAGTAGAAATACCACCTGGCATAAAGAGAGTGAGGAGGATCAGCAAGATACCAAGTATGAGAGAACCTGTAGGGCCTTGTAACCAACGTTCGGGGACAAAGGCAACAGATTGTGTTGATGAAGCCCAGTCAGGTATGAGTGCATACACAAGGCCACCAATAATTGCCCCTTCAAGGGTTCCTACCCCACCGACGACTAAACCAACAATCAGGTAAATGGCAACGAGTGAGCTGAAATCATCTGGAGAAGCAATACCTACTTCGGCTACATATATTGCCCCACCGATTCCACCTAGTGCTGAAGCAACACCAAACGAAATAGTTTTTGTTAAGGCCAAGTTAATTCCTGATACTGCAGCACTAGTTTCATTGTCACGTATTGCCCTCATTGCTCGACCCGGTCGGCTCTTAATTAGATTTGAGATTAACCAAAAGCAGATCGTAGCAATAATGGCAAAGAGCATATATTTCCATAAGCGTGATTCTTCCCTGTTAGATAAAGGGCCATCACCAAAAAATGGTCCTAATAGTGGAATGTTCTGTAGCATTTGGGCTATTTCATCGAGTGGGATCCAGCTTGGTGCTTTGAATTTGTACCCTGTGAGCTTTCCATTTGCTCCGCCCGTATATACGTTCAGGCTGTCGAGTTTCACGATTGTTGGAAATATGGATGCGAGCCCAAAAGTCAATAACGCGAGATATAAACCTTTAATTCGTAAAGCAGGTAGTCCGAATATCATTCCTGCGAGAAAGCAGCTTGGTACGACGACGAGAAGGGTAAGGAGAAATGGCCAAGAGTGATCAGCTACTAACCATGCTGCTATGTACGCTCCCATTCCGAAAAAGAAACTCTGACCTAACGCAATTTGTCCTGTATATCCAACTACTACTTGCAGGCCGAGAATGGCTACACCATAAGCAATTGCTTTATTGAGGCGTATTAGTGAAAGGTTGTATTTATTTGAGCCGATGCTGATGGAGCCAACGTCCACAAAAGCAAAGCCAATTAGAAGGAAGATTAGGATAAGAAGCGCCCAAACACTGATTCTATAATTTCGATATTGCGTACTTCCTTTTGTGAGAGTAAATCTTGCTTTCATGAATTAGACCCTCTCCACTGCTTTCGTTCCAAGGAAACCAGACGGCCGGAAGGTAAGAACAATGAGTAGAACTGCGACAGTTGCAGCTAGTGTCATCTCGTTTGGTATGAAAGGAATATATTGGACTAGAACGCTTTGAATAAAGCCGATAGTTAGCCCTCCTAGAAGAGCACCCCACAGACTATCAAGTCCCCCCAATGCGGCTGCTGTGATAGAGAAGATCAGTGCCCTTAACATGATGGATGGTTCTATTTGTAGAACAGGGTTGGCAGCATATATTGAAGCTCCAAAGGTTCCAGCTGCAGCTGCGAGCGCCCAGCCGAATTGTAAAGTTGGTCCTACTTTTATCCCACAGAGTCGACTTGATTCAAGGTTTGAAGAAACGGCTCTGAATGAGAGGCCTATTTTTGTTTTATTGAGAAGTACGTGTAGAAGTAAGAGAACAAGAATGCAGCTCCCGAAAGCAAAAATTGAGTACCAGCTAAGTCTGGCATTGCCGATAGTGAGGGCACTTCCGTGAGGGAAAAGCTGGGGAAACGCCAAGGGGTCGTATCGCCAAATAATTGCAGCTACGGCATTTAGGACAAGGAAAAGTCCTAAAGTAATGATAACTAGCGGTAGGTGGTCAGCCGGATCAAACCGTCGTATGATGGCTCTTTCAAGTCCTCCTGCAAGAAGTCCAGAGATTAGCATTCCGGTAATCACAGCTATCCACATTGGTAAGCCCCAATTCCAAAGTTGGAGAACAATGAATGCTCCGAGCATTGCTTGCTCACCTTGGGCAAAGTTTATGAGAGTTGTTGCTTTGAAAATTAATACTAGTGCGACTGCTATTAGGGCATATGCTGAACCGTTTGTTAAGCCGTCAAAAAGTCGTTGAAGGAAAAGGTCCATATCAGCCGCCTAAGTATGCTCGTATGATGGCTTCATCATTAATGAGACTTGATGCTTGCCCCTCAACAGCAATTTCTCCAGCTTCAAGAACGTAACCTCTATCTGCCATGCCTAAAGCTATCTGGGCGTTCTGTTCTACGATGAGCATGGTTGTTCCGTGGTCTTTATTCATGATCAGGAACCGTTCGAAGAGAGCTTCAACAATTTGTGGAGCTAATCCAAGCGAGGGTTCATCAAGTAGGAGTAGTTCTGGTCTTGACATGAGCGCCCGAGATACTGCAAGCATTTGTTGCTCGCCACCTGAGAGAGAACCAGCTGATTGTGAACGTCGTTCGAACAGTACTGGGTAGGTGTCATAACAATTTTGTATATCGCTTTCCACTTCTTTATCGGATCTAATGAAGGCACCGACTCGCAAGTTATCTTCGACGGTTAGCTCTGGGAATGTTCCTCTCCCCTGCGGTACGTGTGCTACGCCTTTTCGAACAATGGAGTCAGGTTCAAGCTGGCTGATGTCTTCTTTATTGAATGTTATGGTTCCGGTAGTGTCAATCATTCCAGATAAAGCACGAATGGTCGTTGTTTTTCCTGCACCATTTGCTCCGAGTATGACAGCGATTTCATTTCCGTAGACTTCAAAGCTGATGCCATGGAGGATTTCTACTTGACCGTAGGTTGCTGTGAGGTTTTCAGCTTTGAGAAGCACGTTAGTCATTTGAGACTCCTAAGTATGCATTTATTACTAAAGCGTTTTGTTGGATCTGTTCTGGTGTGCCTTCAGCTATTTTTGATCCGAAGTCGAGGACGACAACTCGGTCAGATATGCCCATGACCATACCCATGTGATGTTCAACGAGGAGGATTGTTAATGCATATTCATCTCGTAGTCTTTTAATAAGAGATGAAAGTTCGTTGACTTCGGAATGGTTTAGTCCCGTTGCGGGTTCATCTAGAAGTAACAATCTGGGTTTATTTATGAGAGCACGTGCTAGTTCAATTTTTTTCATTGTTCCAAACGGAAGACCGTCGCATGGCTGATCTGCAAATTGGATCATGTCAAGGTTTTCAAGAATTGTGTGTGCGTTTCTTCGGAGTTGCATCTCTTCTTTTGATAAACCTATTCGCAGCATTGCTGAAAGAAAGTTTTGTTTTCCGTGCACGTGTGCTCCAGTCATAACATTTTCAAGGACTGTCATCTTTGGCCATAACGCTAGATTTTGGAATGTTCTCGCGATACCCATTTGTGCGATCTGATACGAAGCCTTATTGAGGAGTGTTTTTTTTTGGAAATTAACTGATCCAGTAGTTGGATCATAGATTCTGCTAATTACGTTAAATAGTGTTGTTTTCCCAGCTCCGTTGGGTCCAATTAAGCCACAGATTTCATCTTGGTTGACAGCAAAGCTGAGGTTATGCAGAGCAGTAACACCACCAAATTGCATGGTCAGATCTTTTACTTCGAGTAATTCTTCATTCATATGTTTCTGAGAAGTCCTCATCTATTCATGTTCGGTGCATCATAGCAGCCACCTATATTTATGCCCTTTTGCTGACAGGTTATTGGCCTACTGACAGGCTGTCTTATTCGTTAGAGAGGACGTTAGGTGTCTGAACCGTCTTGTGTAAAGAGATCTGTGAGATTTTCAAGCGCGATTCGTTGGTTTTCATCCAAATTTTTCGGGACAGTAATATATATCGTGACAAGAAGATCCCCGTTTGATTCTCCATCGGTTAGTCCAGCGCCTTTGATTCTAAAAATGCTTCCTGTTTGTGTCCCTGCTGGTAACCGTAGTTTCTTTGGTCCTTGATGGTAGGTAGGAACTTCTATGTCTGTGCCAAGCGCTGCATCTATAAAGGAGACAGGCACTTTCGTTAATAGGTTCTTTCCTTCTCGCTCAAATAATTCATGCGCTGATACGCGTATGATTACGATCAGGTCGCCATTGGGTCCTCCGTGTGCCCCTTGTCCGCCTTTCCCTTTGAGTCGCAATCGGGTTCCATCTTCTACCCCTGCAGGGATCCTAATTTTGGTTGCGTTGGGTTGTTCTGATCTAGTTCCTGACGTTACTGAAGTTTCGATTCCCGTTACAGCTTCATCGAAGCTAAGTCGAAGTTGTGCTTCGTGGCTGGTTCCACGTTGAGGTCGTTGTGCCCCGGGCTGGCTGAATCCATCTCCTCCGAACATGCTATTAATTAGGTCAGAGATACCACCTGGTTGGCCTGAATAGTTTGAGGAGAATCCTCCCATTCCTGGTCCCATTCGTCGTGCTTCGTCGTATTTGGAACGTGTTGTTGGGTCACCTATTACGTCATAAGCTGCTGAGACGTCTTTAAATCGTTCTTCTGCTTTAGTATCTCCAGGGTTTTGATCTGGGTGGAGATCTCTAGCTAATTTTCTATAAGCTTTTTGTATTTGTTTTTCGTTCGCATCAGCAGGTACACCAAGAACAGAGTAATAGTCTTTCTCGAACCACTCTCTTTTCGCTTCCATAGCGCTCTCCCCCCTTTCTTATGCAAGAATTTCTTAGGCGGGACCTATTGTTCGAACCATTGCTGGCCTTATGGTTCGCCCCTTCCACAAGTAACCTGATCGCATGATTTCATCAACTGTTGTCTTGTCGGAGTCTTCTTTAGCTTCGTGCATGATTGCATCGTGGCGCTCTGGGTCAAATTCGACACCGGAATGCGCAACTACTTCTAGACCCTCGCCTTGAAGTGTTTCGATGAGTGCGTTTCTAACGGGAATAACGTCTTCTAAACCTTGCTGGATTCCTGCATCGCAAGCGTCAAGCACTGGAAGTAATTTTTCCGCCAAAGTGCCACCTGCCTGTTCAACTAAATCAGCTTGACGTTTAGCATTTTGTCGTCGAAAGTTATCAAATTCAGCTTGGACACGTTGAAGATCAGCTAAGAGTGCCGCATTTTGTTCTTTGAGGATTAAGATCTCAGGGTTTTCAACTTCAGATGGTGTTTCTTCATCTACCTCTGTAGCAGTCTCTTCTATATCTATTTCGGTTTCAGCATCTTCCGAAGGTATTGCCTGATCGGCCATTATTCATCCTCGTCAATGATTTCAGCATCGATAATGTCTTCGGATTCATCATCCTCTTGTGCGTCAGCTTCTTGCGCTGCTGTTTCATAGAGGCGTTGAGCGAAACCTTGACTTGCGATGGTTAATTCTTCCATGGCATTTTTCACAGACTCAATATCTATTTCGTCTCCTTCGAGTGACGTTTTTACTGTTGCAATTTTTTCTTCGATATCTGTCTTTTCATCTTCACCGATTTTCTCAGCATTATCACGTATCATCTTTTCCGTTTGGTAAACCATTGAATCAGCTGTATTTCGAGCTTCAGCTTCTTCTTTTCTTTCACGGTCTTCATTTGCATGTGCCTCAGCATCAGCAACCATTTGATCAATTTTGTCTTGGTCGAGTGAGGATTGACCAGTGATCGTAATGGATTGCTCTTTCCCGGTTGCTCTATCTTTGGCAGATACATGCACAATACCATTCGCATCGATATCAAATGTGACCTCTATTTGTGGCACGCCACGTGGTGCTGGTGGTATGTCAACGAGTTGAAATTTCCCAAGTGTTTTATTGAATTGGGACATTTCACGTTCGCCTTGGAGAACATGAATTTCTACCGAAGGTTGATTATCTTCAGCTGTGGTGTATACCTCTGTTCGCCTGGTAGGAATCGTTGTGTTACGTTCGATCATTTTTGTCATCACACCACCTTTAGTTTCAATTCCCAGTGACAGCGGGGTCACGTCTAGCAAAAGAATGTCTTTAACTTCTCCTCTAAGTACTCCTGCTTGCACTGCGGCACCTACTGCAACGACTTCGTCTGGGTTTACGCTTTTGTTTGGTTCTTTCCCTGTCATGCTTTGGACAAGTTCGGTTACTGCCGGCATACGTGTAGATCCCCCAACTAAAATCACATGCTCAATTTCGCTCATTGAAAAACCGGCGTCTTTAATAGCTTGCTCAAACGGCTTTCTGCATCGTTCAAGAAGATCTGCAGTAAGCTCTTGAAACTTTGACCGTGAGAGAGCGTAGTCCATGTGTAATGGACCTGCGTCTGTGGCAGTTACGAATGGAAGGTTAATTTGGGTGCTTTGGCTTGATGAAAGTTCAATTTTAGCCTTCTCTGCGGCTTCTTTGAGGCGCTGCATAGCCATGTTATCTTTTGATAGATCGACACCATTATCGTTATTGAATGATTCTACCAGCCAAGTAATTACTCTTTCGTCCCAGTCGTCACCTCCTAAAGTGGTATCTCCACTTGTTGATTTCACTTCAAAGACGCCATCTCCAATTTCTAATACTGAGACGTCAAATGTTCCACCGCCAAGGTCAAAGACCAGAATTGTTTGATCCTCGTCACCCTTTTCAAGACCGTAAGCTAGAGCTGCAGCGGTCGGTTCGTTGATAATTCTAAGTACCTCTAATCCAGCGACTTTACCTGCTTCTTGCGTTGCAGTTCTTTGTGCATCGTCAAAATATGCGGGAACTGTAATAACCGCTTCTGTGACAGTGTCCCCTAGATAAGCTTCGGCATCTCTTTTCAGTTTCATAAGTGTTCGAGCTGAAACTTCTTGAGCGTTATAGTCCTTCCCATCAATATCTAGGGACCAATTTGTTCCCATTTCTCTTTTGACTGATCTAATTGTTCTGTCAGGGTTGGTTATTGCTTGTCGTTTGGCAACTTCTCCGACGAGTACTTCACCATCTTTTGCGAATGCGACAACTGATGGGGTTGTTCGACTTCCTTCAGCATTAGCAATAACGGTGGGTTCTCCACCTTCGAGGACTGCTACTACTGAGTTTGTTGTTCCTAGATCTATTCCGACGGCCTTCGCCATTGTGTTCTCCTGTTCGGTTCTTTTCATACTTTTTTATGTATCTAGGTGTATGAACAAGTTTTTTTGGGCTTTTATTCCCAAAACCGGAGATTATTTGTTTGTTATCTATGTATGAAAAAGCGGGAGCTACCCGCCATTAAGGGTAGCTCCCGCTAAACAACCCTTTGTTCTGTAGAGAGGGGGGAACCTATATAAGAACAAAGAGGAGGCTTTAGTTATTAGCTAGTTGATTCCATGTGATATCCGGAACTTCCGTGTTCGCTGACGTCCAGTCCAGCGATTTCTTCTTCTGGTGATACTCGAAGACCAGTCGTCTTTTTTATAATACTGAAGGAGATTCCTGCTGCGATTGCTGTCCAGGTGATAATGATGAGAACCATTACAGCTTGGACACTTAATTGCGCTAGTCCGCCACCGTAGAAGAGTCCTGCATCGTCTCGACCAAGGAATGCATCGTCGTAGCGTGAGAAGAGTCCTATAGCGAGAACACCCCATATTCCACAGGTGCCGTGTACGGAAACTGCTCCGACGGGGTCGTCAATTCCTTTTTTCTCGATGAAGAGCACAGAATAGACAACGAGAGCACCCGCAACTGCACCAGTTATGAGAGACCCAAACGTGTTGAACGCTCCACACCCTGCAGTAATACCGACGAGGCCTCCCAGCACGCCGTTACCGACCATGCCAACATCAGGCTTTCCAGTTTTGGCGACAACGACAATCGCTGATACTGCACCACCGGCTGCTGCAGCTATCAAGGTGTTGACAGCGACTGACATGACGTATCCGTCGGCTGCTAATTGAGACCCTGGGTTGAATCCAAACCATCCGAGCCAGAGAATGAATACGCCGATAACGGTGAAGACGATGTTATGTCCTGGTATGGCTCGTGGTTTCCCGTATTCATCGTATTTCCCGATTCGTGGTCCAAGCGCTTTGGCTCCCATGAATGCTGCAACTCCTCCTGTGAGGTGCACGATTCCTGATCCTGCGAAATCAGAATAACTGAGTGCGCTTCCCCAGTTAATGTATTTCGCTATCAGTCCTCCACCCCAGGTCCAGTGGACGACAACTGGGTAAATGAACGCTGTCATAAGGGCTGAAAATAGTAGGTATGCGGAGAATTTTGTTCGCCCTGCCATAGCGCCGGATGCGATGGTAACTGCTGTTGCTGCGAATACGACTTGGAAGAAGAAGTCTGTCGCTCCGGACAATCCTTCGGTGATTTCAAATAATGAGGAACCAGAGAGGAAGTAGGAGTTTCCGCCTATAAACCATCCACCGCCATCTCCGTAAGCAAAAGCATAACCAACTGCGTAAAAGGCAAGAACGCCAATGCACATATCCGCTATGTTTTTTGCCATAATGTTGGCAACGTTTTTGCTTTGTGTAAGTCCAGCCTCGACTAAGGCGAAACCGGCTTGCATGAAGAATACGAGAATACCGGCAATGAATACCCACAGATTATCCATCACTGCCTGCAGATAAACTGATGGGTCATCTGCATCCTGAGCGAGTGCTGGACTAGCTGCAAGCAATAGACTGGTTCCCGCTACTGCTGAACCGAGTAATAATTTTCGTTTCACAATTCCTCCATTGATCGGATTATTTAATACTAAATTATCTAGGATTTATTTCGAGGCTGTTACGGCAGTGTTAACAAACAAAAAGTGTTGTGTTTTTAATGTGACTTCTGTCATGTAAACAGAGATTTAACGGTCTAGAAGTCCTACTAATGCTCCTTAACCGTCTATCTTTGATACAGGGATATGGAAGCACAGGAAAAGACAAAACGATTCAAACCACAAGAGTGGGTTATAGGATTAGGCATCGCTGTTGCTGTTTTCACAGCTCTTTCTGGAGTTGCAGCAGCGGTCTTTGATCAAAAGGGAGATAGCCCCATTCATCGTGAAGTTTTTGGCAATATTCCGACCGCAGCAAAAATAGCATTTTACTCAATTATTCCTACCCTGATTATTTATGGAGCATGGAATTTCTCTCTTCGGGTAAAGAACTGGACACGAGGACAACCCGATAACAGATCCACAACTAAAAAGAATGTTCATCGGCGAGCTAAGGATTTGCGCGCCGGGTTGTATATGAAAACACTTATGCGAGATCCTGCTGCTGGTCTGATGCATTCACTGATGTACTTCCCTTTCATTATTCTACTTGGCGTTACGACAACTCTTGAGATTGACCACCAGTTACCATCTGAGCTCAAATTTCTGCACGGTGGCGTGTATAAAGGCTATTCACTTGTCGGCGATGTCGCTGGCGTGCTTTTCCTTATTGGCGTCGGCTGGGCCTTGCTTCGAAGGTACGGACCACGTCAATTCCGACCATATCGCATTCGAATAAAATCACGAGGAGACCATGCAATTGGGCTAGGACTCCTTTTCGGAATGGGAATAACCGGATTTATTGCCGAAGGTTTCAGAATCGCTTTAGAAAACGAACCAGAATATGAGAAATGGTCTGTTATAGGTTATCCACTAGCAAAACTATTTGATGGCGCTGGAAACTTAAGTGGATGGCATCAAATTTGGTGGTACGCACACATCATATTCTTCATCGGTTTCCTAGTCTTCTTACCGATCACGATGTTAAGACACATCTTCACATCACCCCTAAACATGTATCTCAAAGATAGAGATAGGCCAAAGGGGGCAATGAAGCCACTTCCTAACCTGATGGAAACTGAACTTGAAACATTTGGAGCTTCAGTAGTTGAGGACTTTACTTGGAAACAACTTCTTGATACTGATGCATGCACGATGTGTGGACGTTGCACCTCTGTATGCCCGGCACATGCTACTGGTAAACCTCTTGATCCAAGAGAAATTGTTCTTAAAACGGGTGAAGTCATGGCAGCAACAGGTGATCCTGCTACAACTCCTCCCATAGGAGTTGATACCGAGATTACTGTTCCTGCAAACTGGATGTTCGATCGAGTAACGAGCGATGAATTATGGTCATGCACCAGTTGCAAAGCTTGCGATGAAATCTGCCCAGTTAATATTGAAATTCTTGACAAAATTCTTGATATGCGACGTTACAAATCTCTAATGGAATCAGATTTCCCAGCTGAACTCGGTAACGCCTACCGGGCAATGGAGAATTCAGGTAATCCATGGTCAATTTCGCAAACAGAGAGAGCTGATTGGATAGGCGATATAGAAGGAATAGAAGTAATCGCTGGCGGCGATCCTTTCGCATCAGAATGGCTCTATTGGGTAGGTTGCGCAGGAAGTTTCGATGATAAGAACAAGAAGGTCAGCCAAGCAATGGCGAAACTACTTCAACGGGCAAATATTGACGTCAGTATTTTGGGACCAGCCGAAAATTGTACGGGTGACCCAGCTCGTCGTTCAGGGAATGAATACATTTTCCAAATGCTAGCGATGCAAAATATTGAAACGCTCAACGGTATGGGCGTAAAGAAAATCATCACGCAATGCCCCCATTGCTTTAACACACTCAAAAACGAATATCCCCAACTAGGCGGCCACTACGAAGTTATCCATCACACACAACTACTAGAAGAACTAATCGATACTGGCGAGCTTGACATGTCAAATGCTTCTCTTGAAGAACGAATCGTGTACCATGACAGTTGCTACTTAGGAAGACATAATGACGTGTACATGTCTCCAAGGAAAGTCATTGGCAGTCTTCAAGGCGTTGATATCGTCGAAGCACCTCGAAATGGAACTAAGGGAATGTGTTGTGGTGCTGGTGGCGCTCGAATGTGGATGGAAGAAGATATAGGTCCGAAAGTAAATGATGTTCGCGCCAAAGAACTCGTGGAAACCGGAGCTACAAGAATAGCTACAGCTTGCCCATTCTGTTACATCATGATGGATGACGGTGTAAAAGCAGCCGGAAAAGAAGAAGACGAAGTACGAGTCGCTGACCTCGCTATCCACCTTGTAGAAGCTCTTGAAGCAGGTGAGCAGCAGATAGAAGAAGAAAGAATCGTAGAGATTCAAACGCCTAATGTTGAAACACCTGAACCTGTCTCTGCAGAGATCATTTCAGCACCTATCCCAACTGGTGAACCTGCTCCCGTAGGCGCAGTGCAACGTGTAACAACTCAGTCTTCAGGTGTTGGGGTTCTTCCAAGCCCAACGGAGTCAGAACCGGCGGCGATTATGGAAGAAGTGGTAATTGATGATGATGCCCCTATCACCCCAGATAACTTATCGATGATTAGGGGAATGGATCCTTATACGATTCAACGCCTTAAAGAAAAAGAAATTATCAGCTATTCCCAAATAGTGAGGCTGACATCGAATGAAGTTTCAGCTATCGAAGAAGAATTTGATATTCCTGGTTGCTTCAATCGTTTCAGTTGGCAGTATCAAGCTCAACAACTTATGAGCGGAGAAGAAGAATAATAATTCTCTGTTTGCTCATATATAGCTAACTGGGTGTGGACGTTGCTCTAAAGGGCTCTGCTGCGTTGTTTATACCTTTTGAAACCTGCGCCTAGAAAGATGATTATGATAGTGGCCGATAGGGCGATCAGTGGAGTATTGCGTACCCAGCGGACTGTGTCGTCTCCGTAATAGGAGAAGAGGAAGGTTATCGGCAGTAAGCCGATAACTGTTCCGATGAAGAATTCACGCCACTTGATTTTTGTGATCCCGAGGAACCAATCTGCTGCTGGGGCGTATCCTGTCACAACCCGTAACATAATTGTTGAGAGAAGAGCATTTTTAACAAACCGCTTTTCCCACCCGATGAAACGTTGCGGTAATCGTTTTCGTACCCAGTCCTGAGCAAGCCATCGTGCGACAATGAAACCTATGCTGCTAGCGATGATGCCACCGAGCATGCTGTAAGCGAGTACCTCCCACCAAGTCCAAACAAAGGTTGCTGGAATGATCAAAGCAGCTCCGGGCAGGCTTAACGGCTGGGCTGCGACAAAGGCGAAAATATATAAGATTGGTCCAAAGACTCCGGAATCTTTGAAGAAATTTTCTATACGTTCACGATCGTGGAGGAAGTCGAAAACGCCAAACACAAAAAGAAGCACAAAAGCTAGGAGAAGCAGAGTAAATACGACTCGCCTGACAATGCGAGCTTTCTCAGGTTCCAAAATTTTCCCAATACCTACTTGGTCGGGGACCTTCCTGATTCTGATACTTTGAACCAAGAACTCCAGAGCCATAGGGATTCTCAGCCGCTGTGGTCATCTGCTGAAAGCTGATTTGTCCTATTTTCATTCCTGCGTACAACGTGATGGGTAGGTTCGCTACATTAGAGAGTTCAAGCGTAAGTTGTCCATCCCATCCTGCGTCAACAAAACCTGCAGTTGAATGAATCAGTAACCCAAGTCTTCCTAAGCTGCTTTTCCCTTCGAGTCGAGCTACGAGATCCTCAGGGACTACGACGCGTTCTAAGGTGCTTCCAAGAACGAACTCCCCTGGATGAAGAATGAAGGCCTCACCGTCTGTAATTTCAACTAATTCAGTTAAGTCTTCAAGGTTTTCTTTAACATCGATAATGCCCATTGAATGATTTTTAAACACCCTGAATTGGGAATGTATTCTCAAATCTACTGAACTTGGTTGTACCGCATTCTCGCCGAGAGGTTCGATGATAATTCGACCAGCTTCAAGTTTTTCTTTGATGGTTTTATCGGAAAGGATCACGTTGAGACATTAGTAGCATTACCGGTTTGACGTGAATTCACGGAAAAGAATACCGATGAGTTGAAACTTCTCTTTCTCCGAAGCACGAACTAACGTATGGGCGTGCAAGTAGATCATTTGACTCAGCATGCTGAAAATGTTGGAGACCGTATCGCTGTGATTGATGACAGAGGAGGCTCAAAGCCTCGTCGCCTGTCATATGTTGCTTTTAACGATGCGGTAAATGCGCTAGCAAATGGGTTCTTGTCGCTAGGAAGCGAAGAAGGTAGCCATATCGCATGGTGGGGTAATAACAGTATTGAAATACTGACTGCCATTCATGCGATTCGTAAATCTGGGGGGGTTTCAATTCCGATACCATACAAATCAACGAGCGATGAGGCGTTGTATCTTCTGCACGTTGCTGACGTGGAGATTCTCATTATCGAGAACCAGTACCTTCCGATGCTGGCACCGATTCGCGATCAATTAAAAAACTTAAAGCATATTGTTTCTTTCGGTGATGATGACGCTAATGAAAGAAGTATCCCCATGGGTGAGGTTTTAGGTTCGTCAGCTATGCCAGTGACTGAAGGGAATTATGCGTCTACTCAGCAAATGATTTTTACGTCAGGGACGACGGGTAAACCCAAGGGCGCGATACGAAAAGTTGGTGGAGAAGCAAACCAGTTTGGTCCTCTCTTTAAATTGATTGGGTGGGACCGTATGGAACAACTTATCTATCTCACAACTGGGCCGCTATATCATTCAGGGCCTCTAGGTTTCACTTTGCGTTCGCAATTAGTTGGATCAACCGTTGTCACACAACATTCATTTGACGCTGAGGACTGGTTACGCCTAGTTGATTCACATCGAGTTACATCCACGTTTTCTGCCCCAACACCGATGAGGCGTATTACTGCATTACCTGATCACATTAAATCAAAATATGATGTGTCTACTCTGGAGTGTTTCATTGCGAATGCTGCTCCGTGGACGATGAAATTGAAAAGAGCGTATTTGAATGATTTCCGTGCAGATTCGCTTTGGGAGATTTATGGGTCAACAGAACTTTCAGTATGTACTGTTCTCGCCCCTGAAGATCAGCTAAGGAAACCAGGGTCGTGTGGCGTTCCAGCACCCGGTGTTGCCATCAAACTTTTTGATGATGATGGGAAAGAAATTAATGCACCAGATGAGCCTGGGGAGTTGTATGCGAAGTCCCTTGCTGTGTTTGACACATATTACAAATCTCATGACCAGTACCTTGAAGATCATCGGGATGGGTATCAGACAGTTGGGGATATTGCATACGTTGATGATGAAGGGTACTACTTCATCTGTGATCGAAAGAAAGACATGATCATCACCGGAGGCGTGAACGTCTACCCTGCCGAAATCGAGAACGTTCTTGATGATCATCCTAAAGTAGCGGAAGTAGCGGTTTTGGGAATTCCTGACGAGGAGTGGGGCGAAGCGGTCTGCGCAATTATTGTCCCACTAGAGGGGTTAGAGGAAAATAATATAACTGAATTTGCACGAAACAGACTTTCCGGCCCTAAGGTACCCAAACAAATATTCTTCTACCCCGAGTTACCGAAAACCGGGTCAGGAAAAGTTCTGAAAAGGGATATACGGGAACAGATCCTGAAGAATTTATAGAACAGTCACGGGGATTGATGCCTAAAGAACCTATTAAAAGGAAAGTTATAAGAAAAGAAATACATAACGCTGTATTCGTTGATTTCGAAGGTTCGGGTAAAAAACCAAACGAAGAACCTGATTTCAGTAATCCAGATGTTCGTAAATTTGTCGGAGTGTTATCGGTGACAAATCGTCTTAAGTTGCGCCAGTTTGTTCTTGATGATTCTTTGAACATTTATGCGAAGTCATTTAACGCTGACGAGTCTGGATTGTGTGATGAACATAAAATAACGTGGTGCGGTACAAGAAAAAGAGCAGAAGAAAAAGTAATTGAACTTTTATTGAAACTAAAAGGTCCAATCATCAGTTGGTCAGAACATGACTGGAACGTTATGGAAAACATGATGGGAAGTGATCACTTCAGCGATGATGATCGAGCAAACATCAAAAGCCGATGGAGAAATGCCCTACAAACTGTTCGACCATGGAATACTGTGACACTTCAAAAGAAAGTTACAGACCATAAGTTGCAAAATTATATGGAGATCATTGGATACGTCACAGATTCAGAGAAGGAGGGGATGAGCGACAAGATGAGCTACTTGTCAAAAGTAGCGAAGGGGAAGCGTAACCCCGATGAATTAACTTCTAAGCAGTTGGATAAATGGCGACACGTTTATGAGCATAATTTTCATGACTTAGAAGGGATGCGACAAGTACTTCATCAAGCAGTCCTAAAAAATAGCCTCTGTACCGTTTGAACTATGAGGTAGGAGTTTGGACTGGAAGATTGATTACCTCTGCTTGCTCATCTTGTTGATCGAGGAGTTCTAATTGTTCTCCTTGGCGTCTCCTGAGTCCGGCATGCCAGTGCTTGCGGCACATAAGTTCATATGTCACTTCTGCGGTTTCTTCTATTTCTTCTGTGGCGGTATCTCCCACAACTTTTAACGCCCCTGAGTAGACTTGTATTCCGTTGACTAAGCGAGCGTTATGTGTGGCTCGAGCGCCACACCAGCATCGTGCTTCGACCTGTACTTGGCTTCTCACGTCAGCGAGTTCTAGTAAGCGAGCTGTTCCGGGGAATAGTTCTCCTTGGAAGCTTGTGAGAAGGCCGAATGCGTAAACGTCGACATGGAGTTCGTCTACTATTCTGCCGAGTTGTTCTATTTGTCGCGGCTCGTAGAATTGGGCTTCGTCACAGACCATTGCGTCGAGGCCTGTGATTTCGAAGGCTTCTCTGGCTAGTTCGAAAAGGTTGACTGAGGCGTCAACGATGTCTGCTTCGGCTTCAACGCCAAGGCGGCTTGAGACTTTTCCTTCTTGTCGGTCAAGTTGTGTGGTGAGGATTACTTTGAGACCGCGTTGCGCAAGGTTGTGTCGTATCTGTAATGCCTGTGTGCTTTTGCCTGATCCCATAGTGCCGAAGAAGAAGCGAAGTTCTGCCATATCCCGAAACTACACCTTTGTGGTTTCTAGTCAAATGGTATGGGAAGAGGAAATATATAAATTGAACTGGCGAAGAGAACACACTCAGAACCGCTTAAAGTCTCTTATGGTGAGAGCCGACGACAATTAACCTTCTCACCTAACTGACACTTACCACGTGAACTGGAATAACTGATTTGGGTGCAATGCCCCGTAGGGTTGTAGAATCCTATAACTATCTGCGGGTGTAGTTCAATGGTAGAACATCAGCTTCCCAAGCTGAGGACGGGGGTTCGATTCCCCTCACCCGCTCACTGGCCTTGTGGCTTAGACTTTGACGATTGATTTCCCAATATTGCCACCCGTAAACATCTTCGTATACGCATCCAACGTGTTTTCAACACCGTTCGTTTCATCAAACCGGAACGTTATAAGTCCCTCATCTAACCATTGACGCATGCGCGCATCGGATTCATCCCCTCGATGAAAATAGTCAGGTGAGAAGAAGCCCGTGATTGATACCCGTTTGTGGAGAAGGTATTCAAATTTGTATGGTCCTGGGACAGGTCCTTCGGCGTTGTAGCTATCCATGAGTCCGCTTAACGCGATCCTCCCGTGAATGGCCATGTTGGGCAGCACGGCGTCAAGGATGGGTCCAGCAACATTATCGAAATAGATATCTATCCCATTGGGAGCGTATTCTTTAATTTTTTCTTCGACGTTGTCTGTCTTGTAGTTGATTCCTTCATCAAATCCGAGGTCTGACTTTATCCAGTCAATTTTTTCGTCACTGCCAGCGATTCCTATTGTCCGACATCCAGCTATTCTGGCGACCTGACCAGCGATTGACCCAGTGGATCCTGCTGCTGCGGAGACGAGGAAGGTTTCACCTGGTTTTGGTTTACCGACATCGAGTACGCCGAAGTATGAGGTCCATCCGCTTGGGCCTATGAGCCCGATGTATTGTCGGATGTCATCTATGTCAGGGTCAACGACAAATACTCCTGCTTCTGCTGGGTTGACTATTGAGTAGTCAGCCCATTGCCCGTATGCACGCACAAGAGAACCTTTTGTGTAGGCAGGATGGTTACTTTCTTCGATAGTTCCGACGAGTATTCCGATCATGGCGGATCCGAGTGGAAGGGGAACATCAAATCCGTCTTCGCGGGGGTGTAGCCAGTTTCGTGTTCCAGCATCCATTCCTATGTAAATATTTTTGATCAGAATTTCGCCTGGGGCGAGTTCCGGTATTGGTTCGCTTTTGAATTCAAATGCTGGTTCAAAATCCATTCCTTCAGGACGTTCTTGTAAACGCCACACCCATCGCTCGCTCATCTTTCCCCCTAAATTGTTAATTCTAAACCTATCACTAAAAGTTATTAGCTATTAAAACGTAAAGGGCCCGCAGCGTAGCTGCGGGCCCTTTTATTTGACTCGTATGAGTTATTAGCTAATTAATTAGCCTCTTCCCCAAAGAGCAGAGAATTGGGCTTCCATAGTGGCTGGCCCTTTCCAGTCTGCTTCTGGTGTATCAAGCAGTGCTTGACAAGACTCAGGTGTTTGAGTCAAGAAGAGAGGTATCGGAGGTGTTACGTGTCCGTTTCCAGGAATATCCTGTCCTACAGATGTACGAACCATTCCATCTACCATCAACCACGCTGTGTATAGAACTGGATTAACTGTTCCGAATTCTATTCTTCCATCAACACATTCTTGCAGTGAAGCTGCGTCGTGGTCAGTTAGCGAAACGCTGATTCTTTCATCAAGATCAGCGCCCTCAAGAGCATCGAGGATTCCATAAAGCATTCCGTCAAATGCAACCATGAGCCAGTTAAGGTCTGGGTCTGCTTGGAAAGCTGAAATGATAGCGCCTGGTACTTCTCCTGTTAGGAGTTGGTCCAGTGAAACTGCTAACTCTTCAAATGTACAGTTAGGGCAGTTTTCCTCAAATGCTGCAGCAGCTCCGTTTCGTTGTGAAACAAGAACAGCAAAGTCTGGGATGTTAACCATGAGTACCTTAGCAGTACCATTTGATCGAACAATCACGTTATTTGCGTGCACGCTACCAGCTGCAAAGACATTGTCATTTCCAGAACAGTTTGTCATTAATCCTTCGAGGTCACTTGGAAGTGTGGTGTCGAAGCAAGAATATAGTCCAACTCCTGCATCTACCATCGTCTCAATTTCGTCAGCAATCGTAGCTGGTGGTGTACCAGTAATTGCAATGAAATCAGCTCCAAGATCTAACGCTGTAAGAATTGATGAGTTAGCACCAAAGCTAGCAATGTTAAGAATCTCTAGATTCCAGTTAAGAGCTTCCGTTGCTGCTTCGAACGCTGG
>CETY01045213.1_pt1 | contig 78718 bp, 82 predicted proteins | sample 361551 | NCBI WGS metagenome assembly CETY01 (sample SAMEA2623135, study PRJEB7988) | marine metagenome | biome: marine biome (ENVO:00000447); feature: deep chlorophyll maximum layer (ENVO:xxxxxxxx); material: "saline water (ENVO:00002010), including plankton (ENVO:xxxxxxxx)" | depth 45 m | reverse complement strand
ACGGTTGATTTCCTATTCTCTGGGCTTTGAGAATAAAACCTGCTGAACAAGAAATTTGTTCGTAATAATGATCGTTATTATGCTTACATTGTTCAAAGGAATCTGATGCCTGAAATTACCAAGAAAATTAATATTGCTAGTTCGGTTTCTGAGACATGGGATGTTTTAGCGTCGTTTGAGAGTATTTCCGACTGGGCCAATAACGTATCTCATTCCTGTCTTCTGTCGAACCAGCTTGAAGGAGTAGGAACTTGCCGTAGAATTCAAACTGGCAATTCTTCAGTTACCGAGCATGTAACAAGATGGGAAGACTTAAGGTTTTTATCTTACGAAATTCAAGGATTACCTCCAATATTTAAGCAAGTTCTGAATAGCTGGTCGCTTGAGCCAAGCAATATCGGTGTTCTTTTATCGCTGACGATTGAAATTGTTCCTATTCGTCGACCGGTTACACCTATTGCTGGTTTAGCATGCCTAGTTTTTGGAAGAGTTAATATAGGCATGCTTAAAGACCTAAAAGGGTTCATCGAGAATGCAAAGCCGCTTATGGAACTTCAAAAGCAAATAGCGCATTTAGAGCAAAAAATTGATGCTATGGAATCTCAAAATGATTAATTCAAGCCAGCCCGATGTAGTTATTCTTATGACCGATGAGGAACGAGCAATCCCACCATATGAAACTTCAGAAATTCTGGAATGGCGAAAGAAAACACTTACAGGAAGAAATTGGTTCAAAGATAACGGGGTAAGTTTTATTCGTCATTACACAGGTTCTTTGGCATGTGTACCGAGTCGCCCAACACTTTTTACGGGTCAATTTCCTGATGTGCATGGCGTAACACAAACTAATGGGTTAGGAAAAGATGAGCATGACTCTCGAATGAGATGGCTAATTCCTCGTGAAGTCCCAACTATTGGTCATTGGTTTAGAGCAGCAGGATATGACACGCATTATGACGGCAAATGGCATATGAGTCACGCTGATCTCGTAGACGAAAATACAGGGAATCCCTTAGCAACCAATACAACTGATGGAACTGTTGTACAAGGCGCTGTTGATCGTTACCTAGAAGAGAACCCCCTCAACGAATTTGGTTTCTCAGGTTGGGTTGGGCCAGAACCCCATGGGGCACCTCTAGCTAATTCAGGGTTTATTCGCGACCCCCTAGTTGCCGATAGAACAGTTAAATGGCTCGAGGATAGATATATGAAACGAAGCTTGGGAGATAAAGATGCTCAGAAGCCTTTTTTCTTAGTAGTTAGCTTTGTTAACCCACACGATATTGTACTTCTACCAATGTTTATGCGGAGACCTGAATTTAATCCCATCACCCCTTCTGAACTTGATCCGCCAGATATCCCTACACCTCCAACACGTTACGAGGACTTATCTACAAAACCTGCCGCCCAGATTGCATACAAGAATTCTTACTACTCTGGGTACGGTCCACAAAGGGTAGTACGTGCAGCGTATGAAAACAACGAGCAGGAATATCGGAATCTTTACTACCGTTTACATGCTGAAGTTGACGGCCCTCTTGACAGGGTCAGGAGAGCGCTGACAATTGATACTTCACGCGAGAAGGTTATCTTTAGAACTTCAGATCATGGAGATTTATTGGGAGCTCATGGCGGTCTTCACCAGAAATGGTTTAATCTTTACGACGAAGCCACAAGAGTTCCTTTTGAAATCGTTAAGCATGGAAACGAATCTACTCCCAAGGGAATTGTTGATTCGATTCCGACTTCGCATGTTGATTTGATCCCTACTGCATTAGCGCTTGCAGGACTAGATCAGCATGAGCTCGGGCAAAGATTAGCTCCCTTATTCTCAGAATTTCACCCACTACCAGGTAAAGATCTAAGCCCGCTATTGTTGGATCCCGAGGCCGAGGAATTCGATAACAGAGCAATTTACTTCATGACGCGAGATAACATGCTCGAGGGAGACACACTTGCATCGGCAATGGCTCGTGGATTAGGGAGAGCCGATAACCCTCCCGGACCATTAAAAATACAGACCCTTCCCCACGCCAGCACTAACTTTGAGGGGATCGTAGTCAAAATTACAGATAATGAAGTTGCAGGAGCAAACGATTCTTTTTGGAAAATAACTCGCGCTTATGATGACCCTGAGACATGGACTATCCCGAACAGGGCTAATTTATCATCATCAGGGCCGATGGGTGAGACCTACCGAATTGACGAGATACCTGATCAATATGAGTTGTATGACTTAACAAATGACCCGACCGAATCATCAAATCTCTGGAAAGACCCGAAAGCCTCCGAAGTACTTGATTATTTGAAACGACGACTTAGTAGTGAGCGGCTTCAGTTAATTCCCAAACGTAATACCCCTCGTCCCTATGCCAGGAGAAAACCTCCACAGGCACAATTAGCGGGACAAGTACCACCAGCTCTGGCTCGAGGTTTACGCGCCCTCCTTCGTAAAGCTGGAATACATCCTGAAGATACGGTGAGGTTCGAAAAGGACGTAACGGGCAAACGAGCATTAATTGTGTGCACAAATACCGATCAAATGTCTAATGGTAAATCGACTGGTGTGTTTGCATCGGAAATGACTGTTCCTTATTACATTTGGAGCGATGCAGGAATGGAGGTTGACATTGCAAGTCCGCTGGGTGGTGTGGTGCCGATTGACCCGCAGTCTTACCTTCCAGTGATTCGGACTCGATATGACGATAGAGCTCTCAAAGATGGCCATCTCCAGAAAAGCTTATCTGAGTCTTTAGCTATGCAGGATGTGGATATTGATGATTATGATGTGATTTATTTTGCTGGGGGTTGGGGGGCAGCATTCGACTTAGGATTTTCCGAAACTGTTGGTGAGAAGGTCACGGAAGCAAATCAGAAAGGAAAGGTTCTTGGCGGAGTGTGCCATGGTCCTCTCGGCTTCCTTAAAGCTAGAGGTCTAGATGGTGAGCCGTTAGTTAAGGGGCGTCGTGTTACCGGAGTGACTGATAAGCAGGTTAGGGATTTACGCATAACTGATACTCCTCATCATCCAGAAACGGAATTACGCCGACTTGGGGCTGATTATCGTTGCACTCATCGCTTTAGAGATCCGTTAGCAAATTGCTGGGAAGTTGATGGAAATATTGTTACTGGTCAGAATCAAAATGCGGCACCAATGGTTGCCAGAGAGATCATGGAGTTGATTTCTTAAAGGCCGGTTTTGTCTCTGGTTTAATTTTCGTCTGAGTGTTGAGCGCCTCCTTGGATCGCTGCTACAACGCTTTGGTCAGCAAGAGTAGTCGTATCGCCAAGGTCTCTTCCTTCAGCTACGTCTCGAAGTAAACGCCGCATTATCTTTCCTGATCTTGTTTTAGGTAAGTCTGGGACGAGAAATACAGCTTTGGGACGAGCAATAGGACCGAGTTTTGTAGCTACGTGTGCTCGTATTTCATTACGAAGATCATTTGATCCTTCTGAACTTCCGCGCAGAATAACATAGCCAATTATTGATTGTCCGGTTGTTTCATCTGTGGCGCCTACGACAGCTGCCTCTGCTACGGCTGGGTGGTCGACAAGGGCAGATTCAACTTCGGCTGTAGAAATTCTGTGCCCAGATACATTCATCACATCATCTACTCTTCCCAGGAGCCACAGGTAGCCATCTTCATCAATTTTTACTCCATCGCCGGCAAAATATTTTCCTTCGTATGTGCTCCAGTAGGTTTCAAGATACCTATCTGGGTCTCGCCAAATTCCTCTCAACATTGAAGGCCAGGGGTGAGTGATTGTTAGATATCCCCCTCCCTGTTCAACCTTGTTTCCATCGTCATCTACCACTTCAGCAAAAATACCTGGAATGGTAAAGCAAGCAGACCCTGGCTTTGTCGTGGTAATTCCTGGTACCGGAGTTATCATGTGGCCCCCTGTTTCCGTTTGCCACCAAGTGTCAACTATCGGAGTATTACTTCCTCCTACGTGCTCGTGGTACCACATCCAAGCTTCGGGATTGATAGGCTCCCCGACTGTTCCTAAGACTCGTAGTGAGGATAAGTCATGATCTGATAGCTCATCGCTTCCCCATTTCATAAACGTTCGGATAGCGGTAGGAGCCGTGTAGAGCTGTGTAACTTTATAGCGTTCGATAATGTCCCATAGCCTGTCTTTGGACCATTGCGATCTTTCAGGTCCATATCGAAGATTCTCTCTAGGGGTGTCAGGGGTTCCTTCATACATGACTGAAGTGGTGCAATTTGCAAGCGGTCCATAGACGATGTAACTATGTCCTGTTACCCATCCGATATCTGCTGCACACCAATAGACATCAGTATCTGGATTCAAGTCAAATACATATTTATGTGTGAAAGCAACCTGTGTTAAATAGCCTGCAGAGGTGTGCATAATCCCTTTGGGTTTAGCAGTGGTGCCTGATGTGTATAAGAGGTAGAGCAGTTGTTCTGCTGGCATGGGAACAGGTTCACATGTTGGTGAAGCGTCAGTCATCACTTCATGCCACCAGAAATCTCTTTTGGGTTCCATAATGACCTCGGTGTCACATCGGTTGACCACTATTACTGTCTCTACAGATTGGGCACCTGCACTCAAGGCAGTATCAACGTTAATTTTTAGAGCTGATGGTTCACCTCTCCGGTATCCGGCATCAGCTGTGATGATCATTTTTGCTTCTGCATCTTCACATCTGTCTATGATTGCATCTGGGCTAAAACCACCAAAAATTACCGAGTGAGCGACACCGATGCGTGCACAGGCAAGCATTGCTATGGGAAGTTCAATGATCATGGGCATATAAATAGCTACGGTGTCATTTCTTTTGAGCCCGAATTGCTTTAGGACATTGGCAAATTTTGATACTTCGTCAAGCAATTCTTGATAAGTAATTGTTTGTGTATCGCCTGGTTCGCCTTCCCAATAGTAAGCGACTTTGTCACCTTTCCCATTCTCCACATGACGATCAAGACAGTTATATGAGATGTTCAGTTCTCCATCGGAGAACCACTTTGCGTAAGGAAGGTCCCATTCCAAAATATTTGTGAAATCTTTGTCCCAGGTAAGTAATTCTCGTGCTTGTTTGGCCCAAAATACTTCAAAATCTTCCGAAGCTTCTTTATATATTTGTTGGTTATTAAGAAGGGCTTCGTTAACAAAGGTCTCTGGTGGCGGGAATGTCCTGTTTTCTATATAGAACTCTTCGATAGCTTGATTATCCGACATGAAACCTCATTTACTTATTTGGTTAGAGATTACTCCGTTAGTGCGTTAGAGGCGACCTATGTTAGCTATTTCAATAACCATTCAACTACTTTAAATGACCCCAAGCCACTTGGGTCAGTGAGCGCTTCAGATTCTCTTATTGCGCTTCTTGCTTCAAGTGCTGCTAGGTCAGGATTGTGAGCGTTCTCTTTCCATCGCCGCCTACTCTTCTCTAAATGATTCTTTAGTCCTAGTCCTCGTAACCATTCGTCTTGATTTTGGATTGAGGTCGGCACCAGTATTTCTGATAATTGGTTTAAGTCTACGTCACTGGTGATATCTGATGAACCAATATCTTTAAGCGGATCATTTTGCTGTTCATGCTGTTTGTAAGCACGTAACCAATTTTTCTTTTGGTTATATCTAAAGTCCTCAACTGCATAGTCGATGATAACTATCCGACCATTTTGTAAGATTGTTGAAGCTTGCAAAAGCCATTCCTGCGCTTCGCGTTGGATAGGGACTCTGATGTTAGCCGTATTCAAATTATAAGAAGGATAGATTTCGTTTGCAGTCACTAATTTCTCAGATAATACTTCATTTTCTAGCCCAATTTTTACTTCCATCCATGAACCATTTTCTTGCGACTCAAAAATATCGAATGGTAGATTGTCTAAAAGTTCGTTTGCGAAAATAATGCCTGTCTCAATTTTTTCAGGCATTGACTGGAGTACTTGGACTGAGGAGGGGTGTTCTTGGCTTTGCTGGATGCTAGTTTCGACAGTGATGTATTTGAGTGCATCTTTGCACTCCAGTTGGGATCTTAGAATCGATTTAGCTAGTGTTCCAGGCCCAGCTCCACATTCAAGAAAAGTAAATTCTGAGGGTCTATCAAAGTCAAACCAACACTTGTCAATCGCCTTTGCGATAAATTTTCCAAAGAGTGGACCTACTTCAGGGCTGGTGATGAAATCTTTTCTTCTTCCTGCACCACCTTGGGAATAGAATCCTTGTGTCTGGTCATATAAGGACATTCGCATAAATTCGCTGAAACTTATGGGTCCTTCTTCTGTTATTTTATTTATTATTCTTTGCTCAAGTGTCATGCCAATTCGCTTCTAACGCTAAGCATCTAAGTTTTTAGAACCGACGTTACATTGCTAATGATATGAGAGAAACATCAGTGAAGTGGGTAACGATTCCAGGAACAATCCCAAAGGCCAGTGTCGTTGCAACGGTAATAGCAAGCGCTGTCGATAATGATGCGGGAACTTTCATTGTTGATGTATGGGAGTGATGTGGTTCTTCAACCCACATTTTCAATGCTATCCGCCCGTAATACCCGAAAGCTATAACCGCATTTATTGCAGCGATGACAGCTAATCCGTATCCCCACCCTGTATCTGCACTTGCGAGTGAGGTAAATACAGAGAATTTAGCAAACCATCCTCCTAACGGAGGCACACCTGCGAGTGAGGCTAGAAAAATTGTCATTATGACTGCCAGCGTTGGAGATGTTTTAAATAATCCGTTATAGCTTTCTATTTGACCTGATCGAGTAGTTCTTGAGACTGAGAGAATAACGGCGAAAGCACCAAGATTCATTGCTGCGTAGATTGCAAGATAGGTAACAACGGCTGAAACAGATTTATCAGCGATCTCTAGACTTTCGCCGGCTACGGCAAGGGGGGCTAGCATAAATCCTGCTTGAGCTATACCCGAATAAGCCATAAGTCGCACGAGGTTCGTTTGGCGGAGTGCCATGACGTTACCAGCAGTCATGGATAAAGCAGCAAGTATCCAAAGCAGCGGTTGAAAGACGTCTTCGCGTCCAAAGAAACCGACAATAACAAGATTCATTAATGCTACAAACCCTGCTGCTTTAGAAGCTACTGCTAAGAAGGCTGTAACTGGAGTTGGAGCTCCTTCATAGGTATCGGGTGCCCATGTATGGAATGGGAAGGCTGATACTTTAAACGCAAAACCGATGACGACAAATATGATCCCTAGGGTGATTATTGATGAGCTGGAATCACCTGAGCTAATTGAGGTATTGATTTGCTCGAGTATCGTGCTTCCACTCACTCCAAAAATGAGTGACATTCCATAAAGCATGATGGCTGACGCGAAAACACCCATCAGGTAATACTTCAAACCTGCTTCGTTACTTTTTAGGTCTCTCTTTCGCCATGTCGCCAACATATAGGCAGGTATTGAGAGCAGTTCGAGGGCCACAAATATTGTAATGAGGTCCCGTGCTGAGGCCATGATTACCATTCCGAGAATGGATGACAATAACATCCCGTAATACTCGTTTTCCCAATATTCTCCTTCTGCTATGTAGTTCGTTGATAGGAGAACAACAAGATAGCCACTTAGTAAGAAGATTGCTTTGACAATAAGAGAGTATTTGTCAACGATAAATGCACCATTAAACATACTTCTATCTTGTGAATCTATGGCCAGTGTGATGATTGGTATCAATGGAGCGAGCAAGAATAGTCCACCTAATGCCGATGTAAAGGCCCTTCCTTTTTCTCTCCAGATAACATCAATCAACGTTATGATCGCTCCGCCACCCAGAAGGCAAAGTTCTGGGGCGACTGCATGCCAATCAATTGGAGGTCGCACGAACTCCATTGTTGAGGCAAGAAGATTTCCAAAAATCGATGCTGTTATTAGCATGATTTACTGCCCTGCCTCTTCAAGAAGATTGCGGATGCTGTTAAAGCAATCTTTGCCTGCGGTCTCGCCATCGCTTTCAAGACAGTTCTCAACTTCTTGACCCTGTATATCTACAGTCAAAGATTTCACAACGGCATCATCAGTTGTGGAAAAGATTGGTCTTGGGTATAAACCGAAGAAAAGAATCAGTGCAAGTATTGGAGCCCAAGTGATCCACTCGTAACGTTTTACATCTGTAATTGCAGGGTCATCTTTAAACTCATCAGTAGGTGTTCCCATAGCTGTTTTTTGTAACATCCAAAGTAGGTATCCTGCAGCTAGAACCGTTCCTAAAGCTGCCACAACCATGTAAACTCTGAAAGTGGTTTCGGAAAGGATTCCAGCTGGATTATAGCTTGCCAGAATAGCTGGGAATTCACCCCAGAACCCGGCTAGGCCGGGTAGGCCTAATGATGCCATGGCACAGAAGCCTAGTATCCAACCCATACGTGGTGCAGATATGAGAAGACCCCCTAGTCGCCCCATATCAAGTGTGTGGTACCTGTCTTTCATGGAACCAGCAAGGAAAAATAACATTCCTGTTATAAGTCCATGAGCAACCATTCCGAAGATTGCGGCATTAATGCCGAAGTCAGTGAGGGTCGCTATACCGAGCATTACAAAACCCATGTGAGCAACAGAAGAGAATGCTATGAGACGTTTCATATCACGTTGGGCCAAGCACCCTAAAGCTCCGTATATGATCCCGATGACTGCGAGTAACCCTATGAACGGGGCCCACGCCGCTGCAGCCTCTGGCAACATTGGGATTGCGATTCGAATAAATCCATAAGTTCCTAATTTTAGAAGTACTGCGGCAAGAATCACTGATCCTACTGTTGGGGCCTGCGTATGTGCATCGGGGAGCCAGGTATGAAATGGGAACATTGGTACTTTCACACCAAATCCCACGAACATTCCAGCAAAAATCCATAGTTGTGCTGTTCGGCTTATTCCAAGAGTTGCTCCCTCTGAGAGGGCAACCATTGAGAACGTTTGTGCTTGATCTCCAACGATTGTTCCGTCTGCCAAGAAGTAAAGTGCAAGAAAACTTACAAGCATCAATGCAGAACCGAACATGGTGTAAAGGAAGAATTTTAGTGATGCATACCTCCTGTCGTCGCCACCCCATACAGCGATCATGAAGAACATTGGAAGTAGTACGACTTCGAAGAAGACAAAGAAAAGTATGAGGTCTTGAGCTACGAAGGTTCCTATCATTCCTGTTTCTAGGATAAGAATTAAGGAGAGGATTGCTTTAGGATTTCTTGGTTCGGGGAAATGACCGAATGTGTAGAAAATACACAGGGGAACGATAACCACTGTTAAAGCAATTAGAGGAAGTGACATCCCGTCTACGCCTAGGATGTAACGACTATTGATAACTCCGATCCAATCCTCGTCAGTGACGAATTGAAGATCAGCTGATTTCCCATAGTCGAAAACGAACAGCATGAACGCACCTAGCGCTGCTGTTATTAGGGTTGTTAGAAGGGCAACGCCTTTGATTAAATCTTCTTGCGCTTTTGGGATAGCCATTACAGCAGCTGCCCCCGCAAGAGGAAGAAAGATCATAAGGCTAAGGAGCCAATTGTTATCAAAATCCATTTTTAGTTTCTCCTAGACAAACACAATAAATAAGCCAGCCAAAATTACGGTGGCTGCGAACATAATGGCGGCGTATTGGTGAACTTTACCGCGTTGAACAATAGTACGAGTGGTTTCACCAAGACCTTCAGATGCTTTACCTGATAGGTTTACCGCTCCGTCAACCAAGTTCTGGTCAATTTTTTCATAAACAAAAGTTGCTGAATTTGTCGCTTGTTTACCTACTTGGTTTACAAATCCATCAATACCTTTTTGGTTCGTCCAGTATGCAGCATCTGCTATCGGGCCTTTAGTCCCGTTAGCAATAATGTCGGTATAAAGATGATCCAAATAATATTTTTGTTTAAGAACTGTGTGCCCAGCTTTTGCCAATTTATTTCTTTGGGTGAGTCCATTAGCTAATTCAGTTGCTGCTGGACTTTGGGCATTTACTTTAATAAAGAAATATCGGGCTGCTAGACCTACTCCTGTGAGCGCAATCAGAGTTGAAAAGATAGCTAACGTCCAGCTTGGCGTACCGTGAGCGATTGCTGGGAAATATGTAGCGACGGGTTCTACGTAGTGGCCGAATCTCTCTTGCCAGTTTGTAGTATTTCCGGTGAGGAACCCGACTGGCAGATTTAAAAAGCCTGCACCTATCGCCATAACTGAAAGTATTATTAGTGGAATGGTTATTCTCTTACCTGATTCGTGAGGGTCTCCATGGCCGTGAGTATCTCCTCGGAATTCACCGAAGAACGTGAGGTATATTACCCTTGTCATATAGGCGCATGTAAGTGCAGCTCCGATGAGTCCCATTATCAGTGCAAATACGTAGGATCCGTTTCCGCCAGTTCCCCCGAAAAGGCCCCATCCGCCAGTTCCGACCAAAATCTCATCTTTTGACCAGAAACCAGCAAGAGGTGGGAGACCCATTAGCGCTATTGTGCAAATTACAAATGTTTTATATGTGGTGGGCATGAATTTTCTCATACCACCCATAGATTTTTTCATATCGAAACTATGGACAGAGTGGCTTACTGACCCTGCTCCAAGGAAAAGTCCTGCTTTGAAAAAAGCGTGCGTAAAGAGGTGGAACACTGCAGCCGTCCACGCTCCTACTCCAAGTGCCATAACCATGTAACCTAACTGTGAGACTGTTGAATACGCGAGCACTTTTTTGATATCGTCTTGCACGAAAGCTAACAGACCTGCTCCAACTAGGGTTACAGATCCTATAAGAGCGAGTATATTGAAGCCAGATCCCGCGATGTCGTAGCCCTCAAAAAAGACTCCGTAAAGTCGAGCGACCATGTATATTCCTGCTACGACCATTGTGGCTGCGTGAATGAGTGCTGAAACCGGCGTTGGCCCTGCCATCGCATCTGGTAACCAGGTGTGAAGAATGAATTGCCCGGATTTTGACATGACTGCAGCGGTTAAGCATAAAGAAGCTATCAAGAGTGTATTTTGACCAATTTCGTTATTGATAGCTGCCTCATTAATATCAACGATGCTCCACGACCCTGCTGACCAGAACAGTATTATCATCCCAACTAAAAGTCCCATATCCCCTACGCGATTGGTAAGGAATGCCTTTAGTGCAGCATCAGAGTTTGGTTTTTCTTCCCACCAATGCCCTATTAACGCAAATGAGCATACCCCTACTAATTCCCAACCAACGATTGTCTGGAGTATATTCTCACTGAGGACGAAGAAAAGCATTGAGGCAGAGAACAAACTTAAAAACGCGAAGTAATGCGTATACCTGCGGTCCCCTGAGACGTAGTCTGTTGAATATATGTGGACTAATAAGGAAATTACAGTAACTACGAAGAGCATCATTACCGCTAGGCCGTCAACCATGATCCCGACTTGGAATTTCTTGCCTCCAGTCTCCCACCACGTAAACCTTTCAATTACAGCGTCAACAGCAACTGCTTCGTACCCTGATTCATCGCCAGCAGCATAAATGTTTACCTCTTCGGCTGATGCCACTTCGATAGATTCTCCCAAGGTATTTTCTTCAAGATCTGGTGAGGAAGCATCACTGTATTTCTTTTCGGATTCATAGGATGACCCCTTTTGGTAATTTTCACTTGCATTATCAACTTGGTTTATCCATTGACCAACACAACAAATTGCGAGGATAAGAGAAAGAGCGATAGCTGTTATACCAAACTCTGCTCCTTTGTACTTCATCTTTTTTCCAAAGAATAAGATCAGAACAAAAGATAGCGCAGGTAGCGCTGGGATTAACCAGGCTGTCTCTAGGAACCACCCAGTTGCTTGAACTGATTTTGTAGGTACTGCTTCTGCGAGAGCGAATAGACTTGTCATGGTCATCCCTTCATCTGGTCTATTTCAGACAAATCAACACTTTTCTTATTCCTGAATATTAGAAGGACGATTGCTAGTCCTACGCCTACTTCTGCTGCTGCTATTGCGATTACGAATAATGCGAATACTTCTCCTGCGATATTATCTGTAAGGGCTGAGAACGCTACTAAATTTATGTTTACTGCGTTCAGTATCAACTCAATGGACATAAGAACCATTACACCATTTTTTCGAGCAAGTACGCCGTAGATTCCTATACAAAAGAGGACTGAACTTAACAAAAGATATTGAGCAATAGTCATGCTACTTCCTTCCTAGCTATGACGACTGCACCTATTAGCGCTGCTAGAAGAAGGACTGATACTGCTTCAAAAGGAATGATGTAGTCAGAAAAGATTGAATCTGAAACCATTGCTGCATTTGTGACTGTCTCCTTGGGAAGTTCTTTCCCTCGGTAGCTGTCAATAATTGAATAAGACATGACGGCGAACATAAGTGTCCCTATCACCGCTGGTAAGACTCTGTTAGGCATATTGATGTTTTCCTCATCGCCAATGCTGGCCTTTGTGAGCATGACGCCGAAGAGAAGTAGAACGATTACCGCTCCGATATAAACCAAGATTTGTGTCACACCAACGAATTCGGCTCCTAACAATAGGAATTGGCCAGCTACTCCAGCAAGGACAAGTACTAGCCATAGTGCGGCATGAACAATATTGTTTGTCGTTACTACTTTGAGTGCTGAAACGATCATTAGTAGCGCAAGGATCGCAAAGAACACATTTTGTGCAACCATTATCGCGGTACCTTTCTTACTTTTTGCTCTGATCCATCTTCGTACTCTTCGAAATCAGGGACGGTTTCCATCCATTCGCCTAGTCTTTCTTTATCGTGAAGCAGGTCAGCTAGTTTCAATTCGGAGAATTCGTACTCTGGAGTCCAAAATAATGCATCAAATGGGCATACTTCTACACAGATACCGCAGAACATGCAGAGTGAGTAGTCAATATCAAACCTGTCTAATGCATTGACTTGTCGAGGTTTTCCACCTTCGCGACGTGGTGGTGCTAATTCTTTATGCCCTTCGATATAAATGCACCAATCCGGACATTCTCGAGCGCATAGCATGCAGGCAGTACAGTTTCCTTCATGGAGAGCTATGACTCCTCTTGCGCGAGCTGGTGGAGCTTCTTTGACGTGAGGGTATTGGACAGTTAGTGCTCCTTCACTTGGTTTGGGGATTGGTTTAAGTAATCCTCCTGGAAAGAGCGTTTTTATCATCGTTCTGAAAGTAACTTTTAATCCTTTGAGTATCCCTGGTAATTGTGACATCAGTTCAGACCTCCATTGGTTTGAAGTTTCCTATCATTTATTCGTTGATGGTTCATACCGCCACCTTTAGAACACCTGTTATTGCTATGTTTGCAAGACTTAATGGAATCAAGAATTTCCAAGCAAGGCGTTGTAGCTGATCTTCTCTGAATCTTGGGAAAGTGAAACGAAACCAGAAAATGAGGAAGGCAATAAGCATCGTTTTGGTCGCTAGCACAAGCGGGCCAATAACGTTAAAAACTTGGCTTCCAGCATCTATCCCTGGAACGTACCAACCTCCGAAGAAGAGTACTGCTGCTATTGCTGAGAAAACACCTGCTGAGGCAAATTCTCCTATGAAGAACAGAAGGAACCTGATTCCGGAATATTCGGTGAGGTATCCCGTTACAAGTTCAGATTCGGCAACTGGCATATCAAACGGTGCCTGAGTAAGTTCCGCTTGAACAGCAATCATGAAGATAAAGAAACCGATGAACTGAGTGAGAATAAATGGGTTTCCTATCCCTCCCCAACCAAGAATCTCTCCTTCTGCCTGAGCTAGGACAATACCTTGCATATTCATGGTGCCAGCTTGGATTACTACACCAACTACAGCGAGAATTAGTGGTAGCTCATAGGCAATAAGTTGCCCTGCTGCACGAATTCCTCCAAGTAATGAGTATTTGTTTGCTGAGGACCAGCCCGCCATTAAGATTCCGATGACAGAGACTGACGATACTGCCATTGCTAGGTAAATTCCTGCATCAAGGTCAACAAAGAGGGCATCTGGTCCTGCTGGTATTACAACGACGAGTAAGAATGTTGACATTAATACAACAAATGGAGCTGCCGCAAAGACAAATTTGTCTGCTTTAGATGGGAAGATATCTTCTTTTTGTATCCATTTTCCAACTTCGGCCAATAGTTGTAGAGATCCGTATGGACCTGCTTCCATGGGGCCGAGTCGACTTTGCATAAAGGAAATAGCTTTGAACAAGTAAAGGTATACAATCGTTCCAGCTGGGAGAAGGACTGCTAAAAGCCCAATAGGGACTTTTATCAGGAAAGTTTCCTGCCACCATGAAGGATTGAGTGCGAGTAGTTCAATCATCGGTCAATGTCTCCGAGAATGAAGTATAAAGAGGCGAGAATAGAAATGATGTCAGGGACAAATACGTCTTTTAGTATCCATGGGGTGATGGACATATTTGAGAAACTAGCTGACCGTATTTTGACTCTGAATGGGGTGAGATCACCTTTGCTTACGACATAGTAACCCATTTCGCCGAGGGGGTTTTCTGTTGCTACGTAGGCTTCTCCGGCTGGAACTTTTATTATTCGTGGGACTTTTGCCATGATTGGGCCAGAGGGTATTGATCCAAGAAGTTGGTCAATGATGTTGCATGCTTCTCGCGTTTCTTGAAGCCTGACCCAAAATCTCGCAAAGGAATCTCCATCAGGGTGTGTCCATACTTTCCAGTCGACTTGGTCATATACAAGCCCGACGTTGGCGTCGCGTCGTATATCCCAGTCAACACCTGATGCCCTTAGGTTAGCTCCTGATAAACCGTATGAGAGTGCTACATCTCCTGGGATTACGCCAATGTTTCGAGTGCGAGCTTGGAATATTTCATTCCCTAGAACAAGTTCTTCCATTTCATCGCAGAAAGACTTCATTCTTTCAAGCGCACCTCGTGTTTCTTCTATCCAGCCCTTTGGTAGATCATCTTTGAGCCCACCAATTCTGTCAAAGTTAGGGTGAAAACGCCCACCAGTGACTCTCTCAATTTGATTCAATACAAATTCTCGATCTCGGAATGCGTAGAATACAGGTGTAGTTGCTCCTACTTGAACTGCCATGTCTCCAAGGAAAAGGCATACATTGGCTATTCTGCTTAGCTCGAAAAGGATAGTTCTTATCCATTGAGCCCGAGGTGGAGCTTCAACTTCCATGAGTTGCTCGGCAGCGAGGATGAAGGGAACTTCATTTGCGAAACTTCCTAACCAATCAATTCTGTTGATGAGGGTAGTTACCTGTGGGTAGGTCCGGACTTCAGTTAACTTCTCATATCCTCGGTGCATATAGCCCATTATTGGTTCAGCTGTGACAACTTTTTCGCCGTCAAGTTTTGCGATAATTCGCAGTGTCCCATGCGTTGCAGGGTGTTGAGGGCCCAGATTAAGTGTCATGCCTTCATCTGTTTCGACTTCTACGTTCACTCTTGCGTCTGCAGCTTGGGAAGCTATGTATGCAAGTTGTTCATTCTCAGTTGTTGTGCTCATTTTTCTTCTCCAGGCATAGCTTCTACGTCAACGATTCCAGGCCATGGCTTCATTCTTCTGGAGAGCAATGGGTAGTCTTTTCTTAGGGGGTGTCCTTCAAAGTCTCCCGGTAAGTATATATTCCTAAGATCGGGGTGTTCATCAAATGTCACTCCGAACATTTCTCGGGCTTCTCGTTCATGCCAATTAGCTCCTGGGTAGACGGGGATAAGCGATAATACCCTTGGGCTTTGGTCATCAAGATCTGCCTTGATCATTATGCCTGCCGCGTTTGAAATGGAATAAAGTCGGCAGATGAGTTGGAAACGAGTATCTCCTCCCGTGTACCCCCATTCCATTTGTTCGGGTTCATTAGTATCTTGTTCAGGTTCAATGTCCTGTTCTGTTTCGAGTTCTCTTCCATATGGTGACGGCATCCAATCGATAACAGATAACCAATCAAAGAATTTGCAATCCAGCTCATCTTTTAAGAATTCAGCTGTTTGTCTCCAATTATCGCTTGATACACGTATCCATAGGCCTCTGCCCGGTGCTATGTGCGAAGTTAGAACTGTTTCACCCAAACCCTCGAGTATTTGATTCAATATCTCTTCAGCTCTTTCATCTGTTTCAGGGATTTCTTCCTCGATAACTGCGACAGCTGAATCTGCTTCAATTGTTTCTGAGGGTGCTTGATCTGAGGTCGGTTGATTAGTTTCAGCGTTTTCTCTCGCTGCTTGAGCTCGTTTAAGCAGGTGTTCAGGGATCTCAGCCATGATTTTTTCTCTTCCTAAGTTCTGCAATGAAAGGTTTATTCAACAACAATTGGGTCACCTCTCCAACGTTCCGCCATGTCTTCATTCATAATTCTTTCTTGAAGCAGGACAATTCCTTCAAGGAGCGCTTCGGGTCTTGGTGGGCACCCTGGAACATAAACATCTACGGGAATTATTTGGTCAACTCCTTTTGTCACGGAATAAGAGTCCCAATATGGTCCTCCACAATTTGCGCAAGACCCCATAGAAATAACATATTTAGGGTCAGGCATTTGTTCCCACAATCTTCTGACAGCAGGAGCCATTTTGTCAGTTACTGTCCCCGAAACTACCAAAAAGTCAGCTTGGCGTGGGCTTGCTGGGAGGGGTATTACTCCTAGTCGCATGACGTCATAGCGTGGTGATGCGAATGCCGCTCCCATTTCTATTGCGCAACATGCTAGTCCCCATTGATATACCCACATTGAGTAACGTCGACTCATGTTTAATAGTTTCGTGAGTGATTTGGGCATTTTCCCAGATTCAACTAATCCCATGTGTTTTCCTTTATAAGACGATGATTTAAGTCCATTTAAGTACTCCTTTTCGCCACGCATATAGGAGTCCCAAGAGCAAAATAAAGATGAATATTGCCATTTCTACGAGACCAAAGAGGCCATATTGTTCAAGTCGTGTTGCCCATGGGAAGATAAAAACTGCTTCAACGTCGAACATAACGAAAAGCAGGGCAAATATGTAATACCTGATATTACTTTGGGCCCATCCCGTTCCGACAGGGTCAACTCCTGATTCATATGTTAGGTATTTTTGATCTTGTTTTCTTTGGGGTCTTATAAGAGCGCTAAGGCCTACGAATGCACCAACAAGGGCAAAAGCAAGCACGCCAAAGACGGCGACTGTGAGATAGCTGCGTAGAAATTCAGACACGTTGATAAATAGTAGTTACTTCGGGCCTTTTGGACCAAGGTGTAAAGCACAAGATAGCCGAAAGTAGAGGCTTAAACATGGTTAACTCAGGTTTAGTTCTAATTGTTTTTCGTTTGATAGACATGTTCTCCAAAGATGTTGTAGTACTTATCTTGTAGCAATGTTGATGATCGGTAATCACATAGTTCATTTCTTAACCCGCTATCAATTCTGGAATCGCTCTTTGGACCATTTCCAGAAGGGGTTCTGGCCAAATACCCAAGAACATCGTGACGACTACTGCGATGCCTAGAACTATCTTGATTTCATTTGGGATGTGAATATTTTCATTCTCTTCGCTTTCCTCTGGCTTTGTTAGCCATACTTTTACAAGAATTCTTAAGTATAGAAAAGCTCCAATTACCGCTGTAATCATTGCGACAACGGCGAGTATGTATGAACTTTCTTCTACCGCTGCTTCAATGACATAAAATTTAGCGAAGAACCCAGATGTAAGAGGGATTCCGGCTTGGCCTAAAAGGAAGATTGTGAATGCTATACCGAGGAGTGGTTTTTTCGTAGCTAGACCTGCCACCGAATCTAGGCTTGTTCGTGTTCCACAATCTCCAGCATTTAATGCTATGACTGTGAAGCTACCAATGACCATAAACGCGTAAGTTGCTAGATAGAAAAGAACCGCTTTAACACCTTGGTCCGAAGCAGCTTGAGTCCCAACTAGAAGATACCCAGCGTGGCTTATAGAAGAATAAGCCAACATACGCTTCAAGTCAGTTTGTACGATTGCTAGTAGCGATCCAGTTAGTAATGTAGCGATTGCAATTGCATAGATAGCAGGTTGCCAGTCAGCCCGATATTCTCCGAGTGTAACGTAAAGTACTCTCAGGATTGCCGCAAATCCTGCTGCTTTAACTACGGAAGCCATGAATGCAACAAACGGAGTCGGTGAACCTTGATAGACATCTGGCGACCAAAAGTGGAATGGCACTGCTGAGACTTTGAATGCCAGGCCAACGATTAATAAAGCTAGAGATGCAAGTAAGAGGGTATCATTTGTCAATTCAACGTCTTGAGTGAAATTTTTGATTGCTGAAAATGATGTGGACCCAGTAGCTCCATAAAGTAGAGCTATTCCGTATAGTAAGAATCCCGAAGCGAATGCTCCAAGAACGAAATATTTGAGACCTGCTTCTTGCGACTGAATTCGCCTCGAATTCATGGCAGCCAGTATGTAGGAGGATATTGACAGGACTTCGATGCCTAGGAAGAGAATTATGAAGTCATTTGCTCCTGCCATGATAATTCCACCAGTAGCTGCAAGGAGCATCAGAACATACGGTTCTGGCCCATCTATTTTTTCTCTTTTAAGAAAAGTTTCTGCTAATGGAGAAATAAGAATTAAGCAGACCGTAATCAACATTGTTACAAATATTGAGAATCCATCTACGCCAAATGCACCTGCGAGAGTTGAGTAGGGGCCTTCGGATTTATTTTGTACTTTATCCCATAGGGAGAATGTGCTGCTTAGTGCGGCAACGGCAGCTAGTTGGGTGTAAATCGAAGAAAATTTATTGGTTACTCTCTTTGGGAAAAGCGAACAAATAGTTAGTAACAATACTCCTGCTGTGGCAAGAATAATTATGGGTAATAATCCAGTCCAAGCTACGGATGGTGTTTGTATCGACTCATGGGCTAACACGTTTATTGCGCTCATTCGTGATCTCCTGAGTGGCTTTCATTCTCATGGTCAGATTCATGATCATGGTGATTGTCGTGATGCGAATCACCATATTTATCGTAAGAATGTGACTCATGAGTTTCCTTTAATAAATCACTAAAGGTGGTTCGGTTTTGAGTGGTTGGTACTGGTTCTGTGAACGATCCATCTTCAATTGTTTCTTCAATGTGGGAAACAAGTTTGTCAACAGCTGGTTCAATGCGATCAAGCATTGGTTTAGGGTAAATCCCCAAAAAGACAATAGCCACGATTAAGGGCAATAATGTTAGGCGTTCCCAGTTAGTGAGGTCCTTTGTTGGTTCATCCTCTGAGATTTGAGGGCCATGGAATACACGCTGGTACGCCCAGAGTAGGTAAAGTGCTGCAAGGATTACCCCTGTTGCAGCAACAACTGCCCACCACCTGTTTGCTGTAAATGTTCCAAGAAGTATGAGGAATTCTCCTACGAATCCATTAAGCCCTGGTAGTCCTATAGACGACAGCATTACAAGTGTGAAGACTCCAGCGAGTACTGGTGCAGATTTCTGGATGCCACTGAGTTCGGAAATCTGACGTGTGTGTTTTCTTTCGTAGATGATGCCAACGAGCATGAATAGGGCACCTGTTGAAAGTCCGTGGTTAATCATTTGCACAGTTGCGCCTTGAATACCTTGAGTGTTAAGCGCAAAGGTACCCAGAATTATGAACCCTAGATGTGCAATTGATGAGTACGCAACAAGTCGCTTAAGGTCTCTTTGCATGGTCGCAACTATTGCACCATAAACGATTCCAATCACTCCTAGGGTTAAGAATAGGGGTGCGAAGAAGTGGGAGGCTTCTGGGAACAGGAAAAGTCCGAAACGGATGAAGCCGTATGTTCCAAGTTTTAACATAACACCTGCGAGTATGACTGAGCCTGCAGTCGGTGCTTCTGTATGAGCGTCGGGTAGCCATGTATGAACAGGGAATAGCGGAACTTTTACAGCAAAGGCTATAGCGAAGCCGAGGAAAAGAAGCCTTGAAGTATTTGTTGCGATTGCAGGATTTGTAGCGATTTCTAGAAGGTTGAAGGTGAGTTCAGAATCACTGTTCTGTGCATGAAGAACAGCTAATGAAACAATGCTGACTAGCATTAAAGCAGATCCAAACATTGTGTATAGGAAGAACTTTGTTGCTGCATATTGTGCGTTTCCATGTCCCCATTTACCTATAAGGAAATACATGGGGATCAGCACAATTTCAAAGAAAACGAAGAACATGAAGAGATCTAAGGATACGAATACTCCCATACATCCTGTCTGTAAGAGTTGAATCCAAATGTAGTAAGCCTTGTGATCGTGTTTGGGGTCTATTGCAATAACGACGAATGGAAACAGTAATCCGGTTAAGACCACTAGGAAGAGGGAAATTCCATCAATACCTGCGAACCAATCGATTCCGAGGCTCTTGATCCACGTTTGCTGAGAAATGAATTGGAATTCTCCATTTGTTTCAAAAGCAGTCAGTAACCAAACGGAAATTGCTCCTGTTACGCCAGTGAAAATAGTAGCTAACATTTTGTGCACACCAATGCGCGCGTTTGGTGTTAGCGCTACAGCTATTGCTCCAAAAACTGGTAGGAGTACGAGAACGGGTATGGTCTGAAACGTTGTCTGAGTTTGTGATGCAGCTAACAAGCTTGAAAATGTCATCAGAAGCCCATCCTTGATACGAAATAGGCAATAACTGCGACTGCTCCTATGAACATGCCCAACGCATAGCTTCTAATGAGACCTGTTTGGAGGCTCCGCATTTTAGTACTGATACGTTGCGTTACTTTTCCTACTCCATTTACTGCTCCATCAATAATCCTTTGGTCAAACAGGGTTGTGGCCTCAAAACTTTTCCGTCCGGGTCCGCCCATAAAATTACTGACCGTTGAATCAAATCTCCATGCTTCTTCAAGTATGGAATGTTCAATTTGCTTGGCTAGGGAACGGTTTTTTAAATACACGAATGCTGCAGCTAAAACTCCTGTGGTAGCTCCTACTATTGCAATTATCGCAAGAATCCATTTTGTTTGACTTGAGGCAGTTACATGGACTTCATTTCCAAAGAGTATTGGTTCGAGCCAATGTTCCAAATGCTTTGTGTCATAACTGAAGGGAAGATTTAATAGTCCGGCAACAGCAGCTAATCCGGAGAGAATCACGAGAGGTATCCACATAACGGTTGGGGATTCATGAGGCGCTATTTGGTGTGTGTCATCGTCTGTGTCTGATTCTGTTTCCTCTTTTCCTTCTGTTTCTCCGTGTTCTGAAATCCCCCACTTCTTTTCTCCGAAGAAAGTCATGAATACGAGTCTGCTCATGTAGAACGCTGTCATTATTGCAGCGAGAAGTAGCATTGCCCATGCAACTTTATTTTCGTTCCATGCTGCTAACAGAACTTCATCTTTTGACCAGAAACCTGAAAATGGGGGGATGCCGGCTATTGCTAGCCAACCTATGATGAAAGTGAAAGCTGTGATAGGCATTGCTTTTCGAAGCGCACCGTATTTGCGCATATCTTGTTCATGATGCATTCCATGGATGACAGAACCAGCACCGAGGAATAAGAGTGCTTTGAAGAAAGCATGGGTAATCATATGAAAGATTGCAGCAACATATAACCCTGAGCCCACCGCTACAAACATGAACCCAAGTTGGCTAACTGTTGAGTATGCAAGTACTTTCTTGATATCATTTTGCGCTACAGCCGCAGTCGCTGCGAATAAAGCTGTAAAGAGCCCGATGATCCAAATCATATCTATGGACCACCCTGCTGCTTCTGCTAGTACGGGATTCATTCGTGTTAAGAGATAAACGCCTGAAGTTACCATTGTCGCTGCATGTATGAGGGCCGATACTGGTGTCGGTCCTGCCATTGCGTCAGGGAGCCAAAGATAGAGGGGGAATTGTGCTGATTTCCCTGCGGCTCCTATAAAGAGCATCGCAACTATTCCTGTAGCTGTGGTCTGGGTTAAGGCATCTGCTTCGATTACAGAGGAGAATATATCGCTGTATTTCAAAGACCCAATATTGAAGAATAGAAGGAACATTGCGATCATAAAGCCCCAATCCCCAACCCGATTTGTGACGAAAGCTTTTTTCCCTGCTGTTGCGTTTGCAGGTTCTTCGTGCCAAAAGGAAATGAGGAAATACGAGCAGGCACCTACTCCTTCCCATCCAAGGAAAGTAATAAGTAAGTTATCACCGAGTACAAGCATGAGCATTGCGAATACGAAGAGATTAAGGTACAGGAAGAATTTAGAAAAATTTGGATCACCATGCATGTAGCCAATTGCATACATATGGATGAGGGCACCTACACCGGTTACGAACAAGACCATAGATATTGATAAAGGGTCTGCTAAAAAACCGAGTCCGACAGTTAGTTCTCCGGATGGGATCCACTCAAAAAGGGTTATTTCATAAACGCGTTCTTCGGGTGGTTTTGATGCCATACCAAAAAAAACTGCTAATGCTGAAAGGAAGGATCCGCTGACAGTGGCTGTGGCTAACCAACCCGCTTGAGGTTCTCCGAGACGTCTTCCGAAAGTAAGAAGAAGAGTGAATCCAATCAGAGGAAAGGCAGGAATGAGCCAGACGAGATTAGTCATCATTAGCCTCTCAATACCGAAACTTCATCAACTGAAGCTTTAGGCCTTCTGCGCATCACTGCAACGACTATGGCTAATCCGATTACTACTTCGGCTGCAGCAACCACAAGAACAAACAATACAGACAGTTGCCCTCCGAGGTCACCCATTTCCTTCCCGAAACTTATGAAAGCTAGATTGGCAGCGTTTAACATTAGTTCAATACACATGAACATAACTAGGGGATTTCGTCGTATTAACAATCCACCTGCACCAATAGTAAATAGAAGTGCCGATAGGGCAAGGTAATATTCAGGTCCAATTGATAATCCGAAAATCATTCGCTGGAGACCTCAGTTTCATCTGTCACTTCGGTTTCAGAATCATTGGGCTTCGTGTCATCTGCTGTATCGCTATGTTCACTTCCTATTGCTTCGAGATTAATGTTCTTTGAATCATCTTTGTAAATGGATGGAGGGTCTTCATCTGGAAGAGGTTCAAATTCTCCCTTTGGTCTTCGTGTTAGGACTACAGCTCCGACTACACCAATAGTAAGTAGAAGTGCAGTTATTTCTAAAGCAAAAACGTAGCGCGTTGAAAAGAGAGCACGTCCAATATCTTTGATATTTTGGTCGGGGTTAACCCCGTCGTTTGTATGTACATGATCACTATTAATCGCTGTTCCGCCCTCGTATGTGGACTTTTGTGCATTTTCTGAGGGGACTCCTGTAACGTCACCTGAAAATGCAACGCCTATGAGTGCACCGAGAACAAGAATTCCACCGACTGCGAGTGTTGCAATTTGTCTTTGGCCTATGATTGGATCTGTTTTTATGCTTTCAGCTCGATCAACACCCAAGAGCATGATGACAAACAAAAACAGAATTACTATGGCTCCGGCATATACGATGACTTGCACTGCTGCTAGAAAATATGCTTCAAGATTAATGAAATGAATTGCTACTCCAAATAATGTAGCGACGAGAGATAAGGCAGCGTGAACTGGATTCTTTAGTAAGACAACACCACATGCCCCAGCGAGAGAGACGATAGCTGCTATGAAGAATGTGACAGCTTCCACTATTGCTCCCCTTGCGTTTCTTCAGGCCCAATATTTTGTGTTGCTTCAGATGGGCGAACTCCATACCCAAGTTCTCCGGCCCATTGAATTTTGCCTTGGTAGCTTGCGGAGCCGGAAGGCGAGGTTGCTCGCATCCATTCTGACGTAAATTCGTCTTCTCCAGGGCGCCAATCTTCCCATGGCAAATGCCTAGGTCTTCCGCTGTCATCAACAACGAGTTCATCTTTCGTATAGATAGCTTGTTTGCGGTCAGTGAATGAAAATTCAAAGAGCTTCGTTTCAGTTATTGCTTGTGTAGGGCATGCTTCAACGCATAGGTCACAATGAATGCAGCGTAGATAGTTTATTTCATAAATAAAGCCAAATCTTTCTCCTGGTGAGGTTGGATCATCTGGGTTATTATCGGCGCCGCGAACATAGATGCAATTAGCCGGACAAACACTTGCGCAGAGTTCACAACCTATGCATTTTTCCATGCCATCTTCATAGCGATTTAAGACATGTCTTCCGTGCAGACGTTTTGGTTTGTTTCTCTTTTCTTCAGGGTAGTTTGTTGTGACAACTTCACCCGATTCTGAAGCGTGGTTAAGTTTTCCAAGCGTTACGGCAAAGCCTTTAAAAAAGTTAAGGATACTCATCAGATTCCCTCCGAATAGTTAGGAAAGTAGTACGAAATAAATATCTTCATCCGAATACCTCTTCTCCTTCTATTTCTCTCTTGTGCTTTCCAATAGCAATAGATTTCATAAGTAAACCTGCGAAGAAAGTTAAGGTTACGACGCTGATTATGAGAATAAGGAGTTGGGATAAACCACTGTCATAACCTCGATCTTTGAATACATCGAGAGTTGCTAGAAGCATGACCCAACCGAGTGCTAACGGGATGAGCATTTTCCATCCGAAGTCCATGAGTTGGTCATATCTTGGCCGAGGAAGTGTCCCTCGCATCCATACAAAGACTGATGCGAAGATAAATACTTTTCCGATAAACCACAATAAGCCCCAAAACCATGCTGGACCTAATGGTGGATAATAACCGCTAGGCCCGCCGAAGAACAAAGTCACCATCACTCCTGACATGGTGATGACATTCATGAATTCAGCCATAAAAAAGAGAGCGAATCTGATAGAGCTGTATTCTGTGTGAAAACCGCCCACCAGTTCTTGTTCAGCTTCGACGAGGTCAAATGGAGGGGTGTTTAGCTCAGCTGTTGTAGCAATGAAGAAGACAAAGAATGGAACAAATCCTGTTACTACAAGTCCCCAGTCAGTGATTCCTCCGCTTTGATTTAATGCAATGCTGTGAGTTGAGAGTGTTCCTGTTTTCATTAGCACCGCAACTAAAGCAAGTCCTAAGGCTGCCTCATACGACACCATCTGTGCTGAAGCTCGGACGGATCCTAATAATGGGTATTTTGATCCGGAAGACCAGCCAGCGAGCATGATGCCGTATACAGCTATTGATGACATTGCAAGAACGAATAATATTCCGATATGCGGGTCAGCCAACTGAACAAAAGTTTTATTACCAAACCACGTAACTGTTCCATCTCCTCCGCTACTGAAGTCTCCGGCAACAGGAACAACAGTAAAAACAAGCAAGGCCGGAACAATTGAGAAGAAAGGAGCTAACTTGAATACGAATTTGTCTGATTTGTTCGGGATTAAATCTTCTTTAAAGAAGAGTTTGATCCCATCAGCGAGTGTTTGCAGGATACCGAAAGGGCCTGCACGACTGGGCCCTATTCTATTTTGCATATCAGAGATAAATTTTCTCATCCACCAGATATAGAGCATGACTGTTACTAGTAGGACTCCAAATGCGACAACGACTTTGAGGATAACTATTAGTAAAATTTCAAGGGTTCCGGCGTCACCTAGAAATAATGGGTCGAGCGCGAATAGCATCTAAATCACCTTCGCCGTCGGGTCGATTCTAATATCAATGCTTTCTGAACCATCGCTAATTAATGCTCGTAGGTCTACTCCGTCTTGATTTAGATATCCAAATGCTATTGAACGTGGGATTCTTTCATCTGGTTTGACGACAACACTTATTTTCTTTTCGCCATTTATAAGCGTGACCGGTTGCCCCTCAGTAATACCGATCGAGGAAAAATCGACGGGGTTTATAAGCACTTCTGAGTTGCTTGTAAAATTTTTGAGTGCTGGGGACATTTGTATGATGGTGCCATTGTCAAACATCTTCTTGGAAAGCACTAATCGGTGTGAGTATGAGTCGAAAGGCCGAGTGTCAATATTTAAATCCGCTTTTCTAAATGGGGTTTCAGTGCCAAATTGTAGAATCAATCCTTCTGGTGATGATTTGATATTCTGAAATGTTATTTCATCATTTGAGATATTAGCGGCTTGAATTTCGTCCCAAACATCATCTGGTTTTTCAATTTTTAGATCATGGTTTAATTGTGCGGCAATCTCTGCTGCGATCATCCAATCTGGTCGTGCTGTACCGGGAGATGTGACCTTTTGTCGGATTGGAGTTATTCGTCCTTCCGTATTGGTATGACTTCCGTTGACCTCGATGAAAGCCGCAGCTGGGAAAATAATATCGGATTCGTAAGTAGATGGATTGACAAATAGATCTACAGCTACGACTGTTTTAGTCATCTGTAAAGCTTTAGAAGCAAGTTCGGGATTTCTGTAATCTCTCAGTGGGTCAGATCCAAGTAGGAACAGTACGTCAATCTCACCATCTCCAGCAGCTTTAAGAATCTGATCAGTGGACATCCCTTTTTCGTTAGGAAGGTTTTCCCAGTCACTTAAATACTTTCTTTTGTCTGCATCTAGAGGAAGTTGCCCAGGGAGTTGTCCGGGTGCCATTCCCATAAAAAATGCTCCTGAAGTGTTGGCTCTTCGGACAAGAGGCAGAAACTTAGTTCCTGGTATGTCTTTCAAAAGCGTTAATGCTTGCGTTAAGGGTTCCGTTGATTCTGTAATTGATTGACGGCCGAAAATTACATTAATTTGTTTATCTTGTAGGAGTTCGTGGCATGCTTGAATTGATTCTTTGCTTACTCCGCCAATTTCTAAGGGACTTTCCCCTGAAAGAATTGAATTTATGACCTTACCTATTTCACCAGGCCTTGGTCGAAGCGAAAGTGATGCTATGTTGCTCAATCCGGTTTCAACTGGTGTCAACTCAATTAGATTTGCCCCCATATTTGTGACTGCATCACGTAATCGGATGTAGAGCGTTCCATACTCTTCTTTCAAATCTGAGCCTATTAACAAAACGGTGCTACCAGGAGAACATATTTCGTTTATTGTCGTTCTCTGTAAACCTAGTAACACATGTGCTGGCAAGTCATCGCTCAGAGTTGCGTCAACGTTATCTGTGCCTATAAGGCCTTTGGCTAGCTTAGTCCAAGCATATTGAGATTCATTTGTGAAACGTGCTCCACCGATGAAGGCAATTTTATTTGGTGTTGAATTTTGTATGGCTTTTGCTGTCATCTCAAGCGCTGTGTTCCATGAAGCGGCGACTAGGCCTTTAGCGCTTTTATCGGGCTTATTTAAGCCTGACCCGCGTACGAGTGGTTCTTGGATTCTGTATTCGCTCTGGAACGCTTGGAATGAGAACCTATCTTTGTCTGTTAGCCACCCCCAATTGACAGTATCGCTGTCAAGCCCCTGAAACCTAAGAACTTCATCACGTGAAGATTGAATTGTGATTCTGTCCCCAAGTGGATTTGGGTAAGTGGATTCAATTTCTTCTAGATCCCATGGTCTTGCTTTAAATCTGTATGGCTTCGCTGTTAAGGCTCCTACTGGACAAATTTGCACAACATTTCCGCTGAAATATGAGGCAAAGGGATCTTCAGGGAAAGTATTTACTTGTGTTTCATTTCCTCTATCGATGAAATGAATTAACGGATCGCCAACTACTTCATCTGCGAAGCGAGTACATCTGTCACAGAGTATGCATCTTTCGCGGTCAAGATAGACGTTTTCATTGATTGGTATTGGTTTTTCAAAATGACGTTTTTCTTCAACAAATCTTGTTTCCCCTGGTCCGTATGCAATTGTTTGGTCCTGTAGTGGGCATTCGCCACCTTTATCGCAAACTGGACAATCAAGTGGGTGGTTAAGTAACAGAAATTCAAGAATCCCATCTTGTGCTTTTTTCGTTGTATCTGATTCTGTGTCAACATTCATTCCTTCTGTAACATCAAGCATGCAACTTGGTTGGAGTGCTGGGCCCCGCCCGGTATCAACTTCAACGATGCACATTCTGCACATTCCAACTGAGTTCATTCGGTTGTGGTAACAGAAATGGGGGATATCAACACCTGCTTGCGAGCAAGCTTCGATTAAATTTTCTCCTGCATTTGCATGAACTTCTTGACCATTGAGCGTAAATGCAACTTTGGTTTCATTTTTGAAGGTATCTGTCATCCTGCCCCGCTTTTGATTTGAACAGGGATGTTTGGTTTAGATTTACTTAAATACTTATCAAATTCTTCTTTGTATCTTTTTATAGCTGATGAGATTGGTGAAACAGCTGATGGACCCAGCGGGCAGATCGTTGTTTGCTTTGGGGGCCAACTGATTCCTGGACTGATATTGTCACAGATATCTAGGAGAAGATCTAGATCCTGACTTCTGCCGTTTCCATCAATGATTCGTTGAAGTATCTTTTCTAACCAGCTCGTTCCCTCGCGACATGGAGCACATTTTCCGCATGATTCTCTTGCGAAAAACCTAACTAAGTTGTGGCATGCCTTAACGATGTCAGTTGTATTATCCATTACAACAATAGCTCCTGAACCTAACATGGAACCTGCTTGATCTACTGCAGTTTTTTCTAGTGGCATATCAAGGTGTTCTTCAAAAAACCATGGTGCAGATGCGCCTCCAGGAATGAATGCTTTGAGCTCATTCCCATTCCGTATTCCATTTCCATATTCCTCGCCCATAATCAAATCCCGGAATGTTGTGGTTCCGAATTCAACCTCATAAACGCCTGGCTTATTCACATGACCTGACACTGCGAATATTCGAGTGCCTGTAGATTGTTCTGCGCCAATCTTTGCGAAAGCATCGCCTCCATTTAAAACTATCCATGGGATATTGGCGAGCGTTTCAACATTATTTACGATTGTAGGTTTGCCATATAAGCCAATTGAAGCTGGGAAATAAGGAGGCTTAAGTCTTGGCATTCCCCTATTGCCCTCTAAGCTTTCTATCAAAGCTGTTTCTTCCCCGACGATATATGCTCCAGCTCCCCAATGAAGAACAATATCAACAGAGAATTCGGAATCAAGAATATTTTTCCCAACATAGCCTGCTTCATAAGCTTCATTTAAGGCTTGGGCAACTCGTTCTTGTCCATGTGCCATTTCTCCTCGTACGTAAAGAAAACATTGGGAAAGGCCCAACGCGTAGCAGGTTATAAGGCATCCTTCTATTAGCTGATGTGGATCTCGTTCGAGAAGGATTCGGTCTTTGTATGTCCCTGGTTCGGATTCGTCGCCGTTTACTACGAGATATCGAGGCCAGACATTTTCGGGGAGGAATCCCCATTTGACTCCGGCTGGAAATCCGGCTCCGCCCCTGCCGAGAAGAGAGGCTTTTTTGACTTCCTCATGCACCTCTTTTGGTGTAAGACCCAAAGCTCGTTGCAACGCCTGATAGCCTCCTGACTTGATATAGCCGTCAAGTGTGTGTCCGTCTTTGTTGCCCCATCTGCTCGTTGTTATTAGTGGAGTAGTCATTCAACTTCTCCGTTTCTTTCCAGCCAGACAGGAGCGATGCTTTCATCAATCGAATCAAAACCTGCAATTCTTTCTGCGGATATGTTTTGTCTTACTTTAGCTAATGTCCCATGCTTGGGAATATCTGATCTTTCTTCAGAACGTATTTGTTTGACTAGTTCATCAAACTGAGATTCGGAGACCTGATTTTGGTACCGGTAATTGATTTGCATGCAAGGAGCTTCAGTGCAGGCAGCTATACACTCAACGCCTTCAAGAGAGAATATCCCATCAGAAGTAGTTTCTCCTTCGTGGATCCCGAGTGTTTCTTCTGCATGATGGATTAGTTGGTCTGCCCCAAGTAAATGACATGAAATACCGTGACAGATATTAACTTGGTATTCTCCATTGGGTTGGCGTTTGAACATTTCATAGAAGCTGCATGTTCCTAAGACTTCTGCTGGTGTAATTCCGATGATTTCAGCGATGTGATTCATTGCTTCATCGGTTACCCAGCCATCTTGTTCTTGCGCTAAGTGAAGTAAAGGGATCAAAGCTGATTTTTTTATTGGATATCGGTCAATAATATCATTAGCTGTACGAAGACTTTCTTCTGTGAGCCTACTCATCTGTCAACCTCCCCCATTATTGGGTCAACTGTTGAGATAACTGCGACTGCGTCAGCTACTAAGCAGTTTTGGAGCATATGCGGGAGTACTTGGAGGTTAGTGAATGATGGACCTCGAATATGCATTCGATATGGTTTGGGTCCGCCATCAGAGACGATGTAACAGCCAAGTTCCCCGCGTGGAGACTCAACTGAAGCGTAGACTTCGCCTGAAGGGACTTTGAATCCTTCTGTAAATATTTTGAAATGGTGAATCAGTGCTTCCATTGATTCATCTATTCGTGCTCTAGGTGGAGGTGTTACTTTTTTATCTTGTATTTTGTAATCTCCTTGAGGCATCTTTTCTAGAATCTGCCTGACGATCCTTATTGATTCTCTGATCTCATTTAGTCGTATTGCGAATCTGTCAAAGCAGTCACCGTATGTACCTACAAGAACATCAAACTCTAGTTGATCATATTGAAGATAGGGCATGTCTTTTCGAAGATCCCAGGCGTACCCAGTTGAACGCAATAATGGCCCAGTTATACCGAGTGCTAGACATTCAGCAGTATTGATGACTCCGACCCCTTGAAGTCTTTCGTGCCAGATAGGTTGTCCAGTTAAGAGTGTGTCAAACTCATCAAGTCGGTCTGGTAATTTATCTATAACTTTTAGAACATCGTCACGCCATCCATGAGGTAAATCAGCTGCAACTCCTCCGGGTCGGATGTAGTTGTGATTCATTCGGAGTCCGGTGATGATTTCAAATAAACGGAGTACTTCTTCCCTTTCACGCCAGCCATAAATCATTGCGCCAACGGCGCCCATATCCATTCCGTTGGTCGCTTGGAACAAAAGGTGAGAGCTGATGCGGTTTAATTCGCACATCAACATGCGGATCCAAGTTGCCCTTTCAGGAATTTCAATCTCAAGTAATGTTTCCGTTGCAAGCGAAAATGCTAGTTCGCTAAATAAGGGAGAAGAATAATCCATTCTTGTGACGTTTGTTGGTCCTTGAAGGTAGCTAAGCTGTTCGCCAGTTTTTTCCATTCCCGTGTGCAAATATCCGATAATGGGCTTACTCCGAAGAACTGATTCTCCTTCCATTTCTAGTGATAAACGAAGAACTCCATGTGTTGAAGGGTGTTGCGGACCCATATTGATGACCATTCTGCGGTCATCATCTGGGGTATATGCTTCGACTTCACTTTCGGCAAGTCGGAGAATTGCTGAGTCATCTCCGCGACGAAAGACTCTTTCTGCGGATTCGTTTTGTTGTTCATCCTGATCGTCTGTCATTAGTTGGTCTGCCATCAGGAACCTGGTGCTTCTTTGAACTGGACTGGAATTTTCCCAACATCATAGTCTTTCCGAAGAGGGTGCCCTTCCCAATTCTCCGGCATTAATATTCTTGTCATATCTGGGTGTCCATCAAAATCTATCCCGAAGAGGTCATGTACTTCTCGTTCAAGTGCTTCTGTTCCTGGGTAAATATCAAACAGGGTCGGAACGGTGAGGTCGTTTTCAGGAACCTGGATTCTAAGTCGTATTCTTTCTCGTTTTTGATGTGAAAGTAGACTTACGACTAGTTCAAATCTCTCGGGTTTTATCTCTTCTGGTAAATCTCTTTTAGGATTTTCGAGATAATCAACTGCTGTGACATCAATGCAGACAGTGAATCCATCGGAATATAACTGCTGTATTTTGTTTAAAAGATTATTTCGACCGGTATGTAATACAGTCTGTCCGCGCGAACTAGTTTCATAAACTTCCGTTTCATTGTTTTGTTCGGTTTCTTCATTTACGGCTTCGTCAGACATGTATTTCTCTATCTACCTATAACTACTTTGGTTGCAGTCTGTCCATCTCGCTGTTCTACGATGATCCCAGCTCCACCATTAAGTTCATTTCTCCTCCGAGCGATTTCACCAGTTTCAACTTTTTGATGTAACTGGAGGATTGCATGCATTAAAGTTTCAGGCCCTGGAGGGCAGCCGGGTGCGTAGACATCAACGGGAACAATTTGGTCAACGCCTTGTACAAGTGCATAGTTGTTGAACATCCCGCCTGAACTTGCACAAACACCCATTGAAATAACCCATTTAGGTTCCATCATTTGGTCGTATACCTGTCGAAGTATTGGAGCCATTTTTTGAGAGACTCTACCGGCAACTATCATTAGATCTGCTTGGCGTGGTGATGCACGAAATACTTCCATTCCCCAGCGACCTAAATCATAGTGAGCAGAACCTGTTGCCATCATTTCAAGTGCGCAACATGCGAGTCCAAAAGTTGCAGGCCACATGCTTCTAGCTCTGGACCATTTGACTAGATCTTCAATTTTTCCAGTAAGAAAATTATGATCCATTCCTGCGAGTCCATCCTCGCCAATATTTTTTGAGTCACCAAGTAAGGGTAATTTAGCCATTATGCAGCCTCTTCTCCGGATTCAATTCGGCCTTCAAGACCGACACGACGAATTGTGGTGTTTGTTGTCCTGTTCGGATCAACAACGGATTTTCGCATTACTTGTTTAACAGGACCCCATTCAAGTGCACCGTTGGCAATTATGTAGAGGAAAGATTCAAAGACGGCAAATGAGAAGATGAGCATTGCTACTAAGCCGAAAAGTCCAATTTCTCTGAATGTGACAGCCCATGGGTACATAAAGATGATTTCGACATCAAAAACTATGAAAATCATTCCGACAAGGAAAAACCTAACTGGGAAACGCTCAGGGGGGTCTTGTGTGGAGCTAATTCCGCATTCGTAGGGATCTTGTTTCGCTGCAGTCGGGTTTCTTGGAGCGAGTAGGCGTGAGGCGATCAGACTGACGCCTGCGAAAATGATACCTAAAATAAGCATCGCGAGGATAGGTAGATACTGGCCTAGCAACTTAATTCCCCTCCTACCCTATTGGGCTGTTGATGTTTCCCATTCTTCGGTTCGTCTGCGAAGTTCACGCTCCCGTTGATTGAGCATGTAACACAATCCTATGAACGCTAGGGCAGATCCAATTGTTGTTATCGCTGCAGGTAGTCTTAGGCTCCCAAGGTTACGTTCCATTACAACTGAGATGGTTTGACCGTTTGAGTCAATTTCAGGAAATGGTGGTGCCTGTCCAGCTATTTCTTCTTTATCTAATGTTGGTGAGACTGTTACGACAACTGTGTTTGTGGGATGCCAGAAAATAACAGTATTTCTTATTTCGTTCCAAACTCGATCAACTACTCCATCGCTACTTCGTTTTGGCTTACCGCCTTTTTGGTAGGTATCTAGTACGAAGAAATCACCACTGTTTCCATTTACAAATGGACTTGCTGGATCACTGATTAGAAATGCGTCAGCTGAGGCAATTGCTTCTCCTGCACCGCTGGTAGATTGTAGATTCCACCCGTTAGTTGCTATTAGGCCATCAGATCGGGCTTCTTCTATGATTGTTCCGCTGAGTGCTGCTAATCCACTTAACGTGAGTTGTTGAAGTTTACGTCGTTGATCGTCAATACTTATGTCAATTCTTTCTTGTAGTGCTTCTTCGTTGAGGACTCGTGAATCTTCAATTCCACTTTGTTCAGCGTCTGAAATGAGTTGATCATTTGCAGCTCTTATGGTGTCTCCAATTGTTTCCGAATCTACTGCTAATTTTTCTCCTAGGGACTCTGTGCAATATGGTTTCGGTGCGTCATATTGGAGCAATAAGTCAACATTTTCTTCAACGTATCGAGCTCTTTGAACTTGAACTGTGGATTCAAGAAGGCCTGGGCAGTATTGGTCGACGATCTGGATAGCTGGAGTAACTATTATCTGGTTAGAGCCAAGTTGCTGAACATCACTTTCTGATTGGCTTAAGTCACCGTAAATTATTTCTTTAGGTTCCCATGTTGGGCTATCGCCAGTGAGCCCGATTCCATATATCCACCAGACAATTCCCATGACCAGCATCCATCCAAAGAATCCGGCTAAAGCTATTAGTGTTCCTAATCTATTGCCAAGGTTTGTATTGAGAATTAACCAAACAGACCCGAATAATACGAGTGAACCAACTAAGACGGTTAAAGCTCCACGGATTTCGGGCTCCCATCCAATACCAGCGAGTATGTGTAGGAATTGAAACTTATCGATCATTCAAGTCCTCTCTCGTATTCAACTATTGCGGCTATTTGCTCAAGGGAAAGCAATGCTCCCTCAAGTTCTGTAGCATTTGGTCCGAAACCAGGCATTTGTCCTGAGGGTTCGCAAACTCCATTGAGTCCATATTGTAAATTTGGTTCGCATCCGACTGAAATGAAAGTGGTTTGATCTTGTGCTGAAGCGAATTGAGTTGTCACGCCGATTAGTGAAGGACCAAATCCTCCGCCGCCAGGAACTTCCGGATTAACCAAACCCTGCAAACTAGGATTAGCTGCCAGCACATCGTTAGCGTTCCAAGATGATCCAGCAGTATGGCATCTTGCACATGCATAAGCTCCAGCTCCAGCCGTGTTATTGAACAGATATTCACCATATTTGGCGGTGTTATTTTGTGCTAAGTCATCGATATGTTGATCAAGAAGAGCCAGGACTGCGTTATCGGCATTTTCAATCTCTTCTATTTCTGATTCAGAATTTGCTTTAATTGTTCTCTGATTATCAAGAGCGTCACCTAGACCGCTGACAAGTTGATTATAAGCTATTTTGAGCTCCTCATCAGTTGGGTTAGTAATTGATTCTCTAACGTCTGCTAGGACACTTTCTCTGACCCCTTCCTTTACTTCTGCAGCCATTTGTTCCGGAGTTAGCTGTATAGCTCCGAGATATGCAACTAGTTCTTCAATCTGTTGAGATGTCAATGGACCACCACCTGGAGCGCCCCAAGCGGGCATGGGTGATTGTGGGCGTCCATAGTTAAGGATGTGTGTGACTTCTATTTCTGTAAAACGGTACAAGATCGCGTTAAGCGATGGGGCAGTCCAGTTAACACCTGAGACATAGCGTCCTTGCTCATCTAGGATAGTGAAAGCAGCTTGGCCTCCTACCCCAGCAGCGCCGTGGCATTGAGCACATAGCTCCTCGTAGGCCTCGCCACCTCTACTTGCAAATTGGTTATCTGTAAGATTTTCATAGCCTTCTTGGCGTCCTGGTTCTCCAAGCCAGTAGAGAGGTAGGCAAAGGGCAATGATAATGAGGACAGCTACTCCAGCAGATAGAGCAATATCTAATCGCTTTGTTTCTAGCGTTGCGTCATCATAATAAGGCTTTCGGTTAGGAGCTAGTTCTACTTCCGCTCCAATTTCTTTTCGACCTGCTCGAATGTTGAACAGTACGTAAACAGCAAAGCCAACAGCCACAATAACTGCTAGAACAAGCCCTATCGTCCTTGGTGTAGATGCTGCGTAAAGTGTCATTTTGCTTTATTTCTTTTCTATTCGTCCGTTAGTGATCCGATTGCCCTATGCAATTGGGTCCTTCAGCTTCTTGACTCGTCGTATTAGTGCCTATTGGAGGACCTTGGATAATCGTTCCCGTATCCACGATGAAGACTCCATCTTTAACTTCCATAGCGAATCTATCCATACCTCGTGGGGCAGGTCCTCCTCTTTTTTCTCCGACTCTGTTGTATTGGGAGCCATGACAAGGACACTCGAACCACTGTGATGTTACACATTCTGGAACTCTGCATCCGAGATGTGGGCATTTCTGATAAAGGGCTACAAGCCCTGATCGCATTCCACCTAATTCAGGTCCGGAATAAGTAGCTTCTGCTTTTTTTATTGATCCAGCTGGATACTTGGTAACCCACATTCTTCCTTCTGGCACATAAAGGAAACCGTTGGCACCATCTATTCTTGCCTCTAAATCTGTGACGTTTCCTACTTTAATTTTAGAACCGAAACCTCCACTACCACCGCCACCCCATAGGAAGGCGAGTACAGCTGCTCCGAAACTACTTATTGACAGACCCATTAAACCAACAATGCTTCTGTTTAAGAATTGTCGCCGGGCTACACCAACTGCTTCTTCATCAGGTGCAGTCCAAGGAACTGGTGCAGCAGTTTCTTGAATTTCTAATTCAGTTCCCCCGGCACGTTCTAGAACAGCTGCTTTTTCGATATCCCTTCCAGTCACAGTCGCTGGTTCACTGTTAAGTGAAGTTTCCTGAGCTTCGCTGTCGCGCTGCCGTGTTTCTCGGCTCAGTTGGCCCTCAACTTTCATTGCCTCGTTACGTCTAGAAGCCGCAAGAAGTAGAAGAGACCCGAGTATGACAACTGCAGGAATAGCGAAGAAAAGTACGGTCATTACATACCCCTTGTGAAAGAGCAGGCCATTTTTATAAATTCGTTAGAAGCGTTCGTCTGGTGAATCATAGTTCAAAGAAAAGCCCATCTGCCCAGGGAAATATAAAGTTAAATCCTGGCCCTCTAAAGAATGAACCGATCATTACAAGAACTGCCCAGAACATTAGGTGTACTGTCATCAGCGAAATTGCGAATTTCCTATCCTCTGGCTTATTTGATGGGTTTTTATCAATATAAGGAGCAAGAAGAAGTAGAAAGAGCGCTAACCCGGGAATTGTTACACCCGCAACCATTGGGTGGAACATAGTCAAAAGCTCCTGAAGCCCTAAGAAGTACCAAGGTGCCTTTGATGGGTTAGGAGTTTGATTAAAGTTAGCCAATTCTAGTAGTGGAGCGTTAACAAATATTGAGAACACAACACAGAATGCGGTAACTGCTAGCGCCGCAACAAATTCAACTATCAAAAGATGAGGCCAAACGTGAACCTTATCCACTGGCTTTAATTTAACGTCTTGGATTGAGCCCGATTTAACAACAGCTAGAAGCCTTTGTGTATGCCCAGCAGGACCAGTCGCCGAAGGTGGCGGTGGTTGTGGAGCGGTAATCTCTTCCGAAGTATCTTTTGTCGCAACTGCAGATGGACGGCTACCAGCTGCAGCGGTTCTTTCGAGCAGTTCTTCTGGTATTTTAGTTTCTGAAGCAGAAGCCTCAGCGGGCGATGAATCGCCCCCAGATTCAGCTCTTGCTTTAGCTTCTTGAGCTCTTTTTAATAGGTGTTCAGGGATTTCAGCCATAATTATTCCTCTCTTGATCTATAACGGACCTGAGATACCTCCATCTTTTCTTACTCGCCAAAAATGTATTGCCATAAAGATCACAGCGACAAAGGGGAGCATAAGCACATGCAAGACGTACCACCTCAGGAGCGTGTCTGTGCCTATTTCAGCCCCTCCAAGAAGAACGAATCTCACTTGGTCTCCAAAAACAGGGGTGTACCCCATCATGTTTGTCCCTACCGTTACCGCCCAGAGTGCCAACTGATCCCATGGAAGTAGGTAACCCGTAAATGAAAGCAAAAGAGTGAGCGTTAAAAGGATCACTCCGATGACCCAATTGAATTCTCGGGGAGCTTTGTAAGCCCCATGATAAAAGACTCTTGCCATATGCAAGAAAACAGCTAGGACCATTAGGTGGGCGGCCCATCTATGCATATTCCTGACAAGTAAGCCGAAAGTTACTGAGGTCTGTAATGTATAAATATCATCCCAAGCTTGTGCAGCTGTAGGCCGATAGAAAAACATCAAGAAAATGCCAGTAACTGTGAGCAGAATGAATAAGAAGAAACTGAGTCCGCCTAAGCAAAGCGTGTAGCTAACCTTTACAGCATGACGTTTCACTTTCACCGGGTGTAAGTGGTATATGAGACTGTTCATAACAACATATGACCTATTACGGGGGCTATCCGAATAACCTTTTCGGAAAATAGACCCAGGACGGAAAATTGAATTCCAAGCCTGAGATGATTTTGTTTTTTCAGAGATATCAGCAAATTTTTCGCCGAGTGACTGTTTTGCCACGTTACTTCCCTACCTTCATATCTTGGTTTTTATAGTTGACTTTTCTACTTACCATTATTGCCTTAACCCAATCTCATCCCATAGCCGTACCCATGACTAGGCATTCTTTGGTGTGTATCGCCGTCAGCAGGTGGATCCTCAATCTTTCCTAGAATAATTACTCCAGTTGGACAACGGTCGACACATAAAGCACATCTAGTACAAACGTCATCATCAATTGTAAAGATAACGTTATCAGAGGGGTCATCTCCGGGTTGCTCTGTTCCTATAGCTTCATCGATAGCACCGGTTTGAACCATGTGAATGCATTTCCATGGGCAGATGTCAACACATCCTTCGCACATAATGCATTCTGACTGATCTATATGAATAAATTGTTTTGGCTTTACAGCTTTTGATAACCAGTCGCGATCAACTTCCTGTAGAACATAGTCGTCACGGAATTCCGGTAGTGGGGGGTTAGCATCAAGGACACCCATTTATGAGGCCCCTTCTCTGAGTAACGGGCGACCATAAGTAGATTCTTCAATTTCTGGTGGCGCTATTTTTCCTCTATTCTGCCAAACAGACCATAGGGCAACATTTGCCACAAGGCCGAGGCCATAAATAACTATGGTTATCAGATGCCCAACAACGAGATAGTTGATTTTGAATGGTAAAGCCCATTGAATTATGCCTTCACCGTTCGTAAAACCAAGACCGGTGGGTCCAATAAGATCCTTATCAGCACGCCAAGATAAGCCAGCTTCGGTGAAAGTCAGCCACTGGTGAGGCACTACCCCATATATCCAGAAGAGATAAAGGAATACGTAAACAGCCCAAACATTTGCTTCACCCCACGTTGCTTCATTTTCAACTGGTCTACGTTTCGAATATTCTAGTATTCCTGCGGTCATTAAAACCGCAATGATCCAGCTAAGAACAAAAGCCGTATTCAGAAAGGGGAACTGTCGTCCGTTCGCATCTCGGGTTAACCCAACCCAAAGAGCGACAATGCCAAAAATAGCTACGGTTGATGTGATCATCGCTCCATAGAATTTTGTTACTACTACATCAACAGGCCGTTTTTGAGCCACTTTTTTCTTCCCCTCGTGAGTGGTTCACAAGTAAACTTTTGCTCACTTTGAGCTTTAGTGCTTATCTAATTTTTACCACGACATTTTAGCTGTCTACACATCGTGGCACTCTTCTTAAAGAAAAGGGTGAATAATATAATTTAAGTTTATTTACTGTTGATTTGTTTATGACACAAGTGAACGATTAACTGAGACTTTTTAGTAGTTATTAGGGTTAAATGTTACTAATACGTAAGTTCAATTTTTCCTTATTTATTTTTAAAAATCTTTACCCGTAACAGGTCTCTAAAGTGGGCATTTATCTAAAATGAGGTCCTTTAACTATGCGAAGACTGTGAATAGCGCACTATTCTGTTTTAAGCAGCATTGATCTTGAACTTTTTGTGATGGTCAATTTTGTTGAAGAAATGAGGGTAGTCTTCCGAATGCACAGACTTGACTATAAAAGATTAAAATGTGTTGCTTTGTTTGGGAAAGTAAACAGTAATGTTGATTTAGCAATAGACACCTGCCTTGGAGGCTGTTGTGGTTGAAATACCAGATTATTTATTAGAACGATCGCAAGAAGCACGAGCTCGTTTGACGGGTGTCGCACCATCAACTGATAGTCAAAGCGAATCAGTTGATACAGCTGTTGTTGCTGCGGCCGAGTCCGCACCGGCCGTGCCGGTATCTACCCCACCAGAGATTGAGAAGGTTGAACCTCCTAAACCGATAGCTCCATGGGTTATCGCAGCTAAAGAACGAAAAAAAATACCAGTATGGATGGCTCCAGTAGCTCTTTTCCTTCCTATTTGGGCATTTATGATTTGGGGCACTTTAGAAGCCCCTTCATACGATGCTGAAGGTCCTATAGCTGCTGGTGGCGCTGTCTATGCTCAGTGTTCTGCATGTCATGGTGCTGGCGGCGGCGGCGGCGTTGGTTACCAGCTTAATGAAGGAGAAGTAATCAAGACATTCCCCGACGTTGAAAGCCACGTTGCTTGGGTCGTTAATGGTTCTTCTGCTGCTGGAACACCTTATGGTGCGCCGGATAGAGAGGGTGGGCAACGTATTTCGCAGAATCAAGGCGTTATGCCTAATTTCGCTGCGCTTGAATCATATGAAATTGTTGAAGTTGTACTCTACGAACGAGTGACACATGGGCTGCAGGATGCAGCGGAGCTTGAAGCTTATGTTTTATGGGTTGAGTCAGGCGATCTTCCTGATTGGGAAGTTGGTGTATCTCCACAATCAATCTTTGCTAGCTTTCTAGAATTCCTAGAAATGAACCCTGAAGCTAAAGAAGCGTACGAAGAAAACTTAGAAGAAGCATCTGAGTGAAATAACGTGCAATCATAGTAATGTGATTGACCCTACGCTTTCTCAACAATGGAAAGATCTTGAGAGCCATAGCTCTCTGCTTAAAGAGCGGACTCTTAAAGACCTGATATTTGAAGATTCTACGCGTGCTGAAAATTTATCTTTTGAGATTGACGACTTATTTATTGATTTTTCAAAACAAATGATTACGAATGAGACAATTGATCTTTTAGGCGCTTTAGCTTACGAACGAGGTCTTTCAGAAAAGATTGATGCTTTGTTCTCCGGTGAGATTGTTAATATTTCTGAAAATCGGCCTGCGTTACACACTGCTCTACGATTTTCAACAGGCCCTAGTGAAGATGTAAATTCAGCTATTCGAGATGCACTGAGTAAAGCTAGCGAGTTCTCTTCAGCTATCCGAACCGGAAAGTGGGTTGGTGCGACAGGTAAGCCCATTACGTCCGTCGTAAATATTGGAATTGGTGGATCTCATCTGGGGCCATTAATGGTCAGTGCAGCGTTACGACCTTACGCTGAAGAAAATATTACCTGCAGTTTTGTTTCAAATATCGACCCAATTGCAATTGATTATCAATTAAATTCCTTAGAGCCAGAATCAACGCTCTTTATAATTAATTCCAAGTCGTTTACTACTTCAGAGACCATCACGAATGCTGAAGCCGCTTTGCAATGGGCACAAAATGCGCTCGGGTCTGAGAATGATCTTCTCAAGAAGCACTTTGTTGCGGTTACCGCTAATCCCGAAGCAGCTGAACGTTTGGGGGTTCTCAAGCAGAATATTTTCCCGATTTGGGATTGGGTTGGAGGAAGGTTTTCTGTCTGTTCATCTGTCAGTCTTGCAGCGATGATTGCAATCGGGGCTGAGAATTTTCAAAAGCTTCTAGAGGGTTGCCATAGCATTGATGAACACTTTCGCTCAACAGAATTATCTAAAAATGTCCCTGCTCTCATGGGAATGATCGGTATCTGGAATAGAAATTTTTTAGGATATGGAAATCATGCTGTCATTCCTTATTCAGCAGATTTAACACATTTCCCCTCATATCTCCAACAATTGGAGATGGAAAGTAATGGAAAAAAAATTCGTCAGGATGGGGACAGAGTCTCAACACAAACTAGTCCGGTCATACTCGGTGGAGCAGGAACTGACGCTCAACATTCTTTCTTCCAGCTTCTCCATCAAGGTACAACAATTATCCCCACTGATTTCATCACATTCTGTAAACCTTCACTTCCTGCAGGGAATTTATCTGAAGAAGTAGTTCTCAAACAACATGAAATCCTTGTCGCAAATTGTTTTGCGCAAAGTAAAGCGCTTGCTATCGGGTCTGATTCTGAACCGGAATCATTTCTTTCTGATGGAAATCGTCCCAGTACAACAATTTTGGGTAACCGTTTGGACCCCTTTGCGCTTGGCCAGCTCGTAGCATTGTATGAACATAAGGTTTTTACGATGGGTGTTCTCTGGCAAATTAACAGTTTTGACCAATGGGGGGTCCAACTCGGGAAACAATTAGCGGAGATTATTACAAAGGGTCTGACCGAGACTAGAAGCCATTTTGACCATGACTCGTCTACTACAGCTCTTCTCGATAGGTATCAAAAGAGTCGGGAAACCTAGCGTCATAATGGAGCCACCCATAAATAATGTTACTTATTTCGATAAGACAGACATAGCACGAAGTATCAACTACCTAGTCAAGGCATTCATAGTTATTCTTTTCGCAATAGCGCTCTTCGTTCCTATTAGCTATTTGGAAGGGAAAGCAATGGGAATGCGTGTGCCTCTGTTCGTTGGTTCAGCACTTGTCATTCCTGTATATGAAAGATTTCGTAAAGTAGGCAGAGTTCCTTACCCTCACGTCGCTGATGCCTTCTTAGTGCTTCCCTTTGTGGTTGACACTTTCGCAAATGTTGCTGGCCTATACGAAAATTTCGCTGTCACTGACGATATTTTACACTGTATTAATTGGGTTTTTCTCGTTTGTGCGTTTCAAGCTTTCCGATATCGGAGAAATAGGCAAAATCCGGACGCAATTTTGCTAGGTGCAGGGTTTGGAGCATTAGCTATCGTAATTTGGGAAATTATGGAATGGGCTGTAGATACTTCAGGTGCAGGGGGAGGCCTCGGGTTAACCTATGGAGATACCATAGGTGATCTAACGCTTTCAACTTCTGGTGGTGTTATAGGGTCGCTAATTGGTGTCTATTGGCTTGGAGCATTACGAGAGGTTTCAAGCGAGTAGAAGGAAGTTAAATTTACTCTTTGATTATTTCTTCGGCTGCCTGTCCGGCGATTTCAAGAGTTTGATCAATCACATCATTTGTATGAGCGAGGCTAGGGAATAAAGCCTCGTATGGACCTGGAGCTAAAGCGACTCCGCGTGCCAACATGCTATGAAAGAACTTTGCATACATCCCATTCTCTGCAGCTAATTGAGCTTGATCAAAATTACTGGGTTGTGATTTAGTGAAAAAAATACTTAGAAGCGGTCCAACTCTGGGTACTGTTGCTTCTATTCCAACAGCATTGAATATGTTTGCTAATCCATCACCTAATCGTTTCGCTGTCATCGTCAGAGCCACGTATGAGGCATCATTATTTAGAATTTGTAATTGAGCGATCCCAGCTGCGGTAGCGATTGGATTCCCTGACAAGGTTCCGGCCTGATATACATCACCTAGTGGAGCAACATTGCTCATTATTCTTTTAGAACCGGCATACGCCCCCATTGGTAGACCACCTCCAATGACCTTGCCGAAGCACCACAGATCAGGCTGCACGCCATACCATTGTGACGCTCCCCCCTTAGAAAGTCTGAAACCAGTAATAACTTCGTCAAAAATAAGTACGATACCTTTTGCGTCACATGCCTTTCGGAGTTCAAGTAAGAAATTTGATTTTGGAGGCACAATTCCCATATTGGCTGGAAGAGGTTCAAGTATTAGAGCTGCGATTGACTCATCAAGCTCAGGGAGTTCATTCCAAGGGGTCACTATAGTATCTGCTACCGCGCTCTTAGGAACTCCAGCAGATCCAGAAATTCCTTGATTCGCTACTCCACTGCCTCCTGCGGCAAGAAGACTGTCTGCATGGCCGTGATAATGCCCAGAAAATTTCATAATTTTATCTCGCCCAGTAGCTCCTCTTGCGAGACGAATTGCGGTCATTGTGGCTTCGGTTCCACTTGATACCAGCCGAACCATTTCAGCTCCCTTTACACGGTTACAGATTTCTTCTGCAATCGTTATTTCAGCTAACGTTGGGGCTCCATATGTAGCTCCATTACCTGAGGCTTGTTGAATTGCATCAATTATTTGAGGATGCGAGTGTCCAGCAATGCCTGGGCCATAGCTCATTACATAATCTATGTAACGATTACCTTCGCCATCCCATACATAGGGCCCTTCTGCTCTGTTTACAAAATATGGTGTACCCCCGACGGACCGAAATGAACGGACCGGAGAATTAACACCGCCAGGTATAACTTGGTTGGCTCGAACAAAGTAATCCTCGTTCAAAGACATGAGGCTATTTCCTTCGCAAAGTAAGTCAGAATAAAGTTTGCACCAGACCTTTTAACCGCTGTTAGTTGTTCAATAGCTACTTGTTTCTCATCTATCCAACCCTTTTCTCCCGCAGCTTTAATCATGGCGTATTCCCCAGATACGTGATAGGCGCCTATAGGAACATCTGTTATTTCTCTAGCTTGGGCGATGATGTCTAGATATGTAATAGCTGGTTTCACCATAATCATGTCTGCGCCTTCATTAAGATCAGCTTTGATTTCATTCATCGCTTCTCTCTTATTTCGCCAATCTTGTTGGTACGATTTTCGGTCACTATTCTCTAGTGTGACATTAGCTGCTTCTCGGAAAGGACCATATAAGCCCGATGCATATTTTGCAGAGTATGCCAAGATAGGAATGTCTAAATTCCCATTTTCATCAAGGGCTTGCCGTATTGCAGCTACTTGTCCGTCCATCATCCCACTAGGAGCAATCAAATCCGTACCTGCATTGGCTTGTGCCACTGCGATTTTCTTATATAGATCAAGTGTTAAGTCGTTATCTACTGAGCCATCTTCTTTTACTACCCCACAATGTCCATGGTCTGTGTATTCATCTACGCAAAGATCTGACATGATAACTAAATCATCTCCGGAAACACTTTTGCAATCAGTTATTGCTTGTTGCACAATACCATCAGGATTCCATGCTTCAGTTCCTGTTGCATCTTTCTTCGCCGGGATACCAAAAAGAATAATACTTGGAATACCAAGATTTAGAATTTCGTCAATTTCAGCTTTGAGTGAATCTCTCGTGTGCTGAAATATTCCAGGCAATGACGCAATGGGTTGAGCTTCAGCAATTCCTTCTCTCACGAACAGTGGCGCTACGAAATCATCAACGTTTAGAGCTGTCTCTGAAATTAGGCGGCGTATCGCTCCGTTTTTTCTAAGTCTTCGGAGTCTTTGCTGAGGGAATATCACTTTTTCAGTATAAGAGCCTGATTCTTTAGTTATACCTCAGAACTGCTTGAGGTTTTCACATCGTATTGATTAGTTCATATAGGGATTGGAGGATACCTGATGAATCATGTGGATTGGACTCTCGGCAAACGCTGAAATTGTTCTTCCTGATCTCCTCTGTCGTGACCGGGCCGATAGATATGATTTGATTAGGCATATTTTCTTTCCCATACATTTCAATAAAATTACTCACAGTTGAAGGAGAAGTGAAAATTATAAAATCTGCATTCTCTTGGTCGTTATTAAAAGGTTCAAACTGCTTTGGTTTGGTTGACTTGTATGAGTGAACGGTGTGCGCATTCCAGCCTCTTTTTATAAGTTCTTTAGAAAGAATTTCTCTGGATTTCATAGCCACAGGAAGGAGCAGATTTTTATTAGACGTTGGAAGAGGGAAAATATCTATTAACCCTTCTGCAACCTGCTCATTAGGGCGCAACATTGCTGTCAAACCCAAATTATTCAAGGTCTTTTCGGTGGCAGATCCAATCACGGCTATTTTAGGGTAATTCTGGATAGAAAGTTCTTTTGCAGCTTTTACAAACTCGATTACGCCATTTGCCGAAGTTAGGATAACCCATTCATATTTTGCGAGGTTTTGAACAGCGCCCCTAAAAGCGACACCTTTATCATCAGGTAAGGTGATTTCAATAGTCGGGCGTGCAATGACGTTGTACCCTAACTCCTTCACTCCTTTGATTAAATCCTTATTCTGCTTAACAGCTCGTGTAACGACAACAGTGGATTTTGGTGTTTCTTGGCTTTCACCGGGATGCATTATTGCTTCTCTAACCTATGAAGTAATTCTTTTGCCGCTAATTTTCCAAGAGTCTGTGAATCCGAACCAATTCGATCATCGCGAAAATTTTTCCCAGTTTCATTGTCACAAAGAAATGAGCGAATTCGTATCTGGTTCTCTTCTATAGAAGCGTGTGCACCAACTGGGTGACTACAGTCTGCTCCAATCTCCTTAAGAAAAGATCTCTCAATATCTACTAAACTGCGGATTGATGCAATCTCAATCTTCTGCAAGGCATGGGCTACATCTAAATTACTTCTTAAGCATTCAAGCCCTATAGCACCTTGTCCTACTTGTGGAATCATAACGTTGGGTTCAAAGAGTTCGATAACTTCAGGGTTTAATCCCAATCGTTCTATTGCTGTAGCAGCAACGATTATCGCATCAAAGTCTTTGGCCTTTTCTAATCGAGTATGGATATTTCCCCGTAATTCGTAAAAGGAAATATCAGGTCTAATCGCAGCAAGTTGAGATTTCCTTCTAATAGAACCAGTCGCTACTCTTGCTCTTGGCTTGAGGTCTTTTAACATGCTTCCCACTAACGCGTCTCGGGGGTCTCCACGATCTGGAACTGAGGCTAAAGTAAGCGCAGATGGCAAATCCGAAGGTAAGTCTTTTAGCGAATGGACAGCAAAGTCTGCTTGTCCTTCGATTACGCACGACTGTATTTCTTTAACGAAAATACCCTGCCCGCCAATTTCATGTAAAGGGCTTTTTTGGTCCTTGTCTCCACCTGTTTGGACAATTACTGGTTCAACTTCAACTCCATGTTCTTTAAGCATTGATGCAATATGGCGAGTTTGCCACATCGCCAGAGGACTTCCACGCGTCGCCGCTCTTAATTTCATTACTTCAGATTACTAGAGATTGAAGAGTTCACGAAGTGAGTCTGCTAATCGTTCACCTCGAGGAGATCCGGCTGCCTCATTCAGGGATACAGTTGGATCGTGAAGAATTTTTCCTAATATTCCTTGTGTAAGAGATTCAATAGTATCTCGTTGCTCATCAGTTAGCCCTTCAAGTCTTGCTTCGAAGCGTTTAAGTTCCATTTGACGAATTTCTTCAGCTCCTTCTCGGAATTCTGCGATTAGAGGAGCGACTTTTCGCGCGGACTGTTGATCTAAGAACCGGTTGGTTTCTTCAAATATGACTTTTCGAGACGTCGCTAAGTCACTTTCTTTTCCCTTGCGGTGTGGTTCCACAAAACTTTGGAGATCTTCCATATCAAGTAGTGAGACATTTTCAATTTCAGAAACTGCCGGATCAATATCTCGCGGTATAGCAATATCAATAATTAGTAGTGGCTTGCGGATGTATTGTGACAAATCATCTTTAGAAAACAGAGTGCTGGATGCAGATGTGCTTGAAATAAAGCAATCAAATTTTTTGAGTGATGAAGGGATCTGATTTACCTCTATTACGCCCCCACCAAACTCTTTACAAAGTCCTTGAGCTTTGGTTATATTTCTATTTGCGAAGACAACTTCACCAGTATCAAATTTTGAAAGAGCTTTTGCCATTCCTTCACCCATTTCACCAGCCCCGAGCAGAAGAATATTTTTTCCTTCTAGACCATCGAGATTTTCTTCAGCCATTTCAATAACAGCTCTAGCTATGGATGGTGCTTGTTTCGTTAGGTCTATCTCAGTTCTAACACGCTTTCCAACTTCAAGAGATCGACGAAATGCTGCATTAATGGTTGCGCCGCAAGTGTCTTCCAGCTGCGCTTTCTGCCAAGCGATCTTCACCTGATGCTGAATTTCATTTTCTCCTAGAACGGCTGAATCTAAACCACAGGTCACTGAGAACAGGTGTCGAACAGCCTCATCTTCATAATGAACGTATAAGTAATCATTAAATTGATCAGGTGTGAGGTCGGATAAATCTGAAAAGAAATCCCGCACGTCTTGGTAGGCGCCATGAAACTTTTCAGCAAATACGTATACTTCAGTACGGTTGCAAGTTGAGAGTATGACTGCCTCACTGATGTGTCTTCTTGATTTGACACTAAGAAGTGCTTTTGGGAGTTCATCACTGGATATAGCAAACGACTCAAATAAATTGAGTGGCATAGTTTTGTTATTTAATCCGACTATTACAAGAGACAAACTGCGATTCCTTGTCTTGTTAACTTCCCATTGCTATACCTCTAGCATTGCTGAAACGAAACATTCGTGCCAAACCAAAACCGCATAGATTCTGCGCTGAGGTGCATTTTCTTACTTTAAATCTATCGTATTTTACCATTTCTGATAATCAGTTATGCGAAAAATTATCTTGCTAGAAAAAACAACTGAAGCAGGCTTGCGAAGAGGATTATTCCAAGCAAAGCAAAAACGGCTAGTGATGTTGCCTTTCTCATGGTTTCTCTTTAATTGTGATCATTGTCGGTGTTTCTTGTACCGAAGACCCATTTTCAATTTTAAGTTGTTGACCTTCACCAATTCTGATTTCGTCTGCTGCCGAACGCCCAAATGCGCACAGTGCTAAAAGCCCAGATGAGTCAGAAATAATCCCTATTTCGGAATCTTGTATCTGATTAAATGTGTTTACCCTTCTGACTGTTCGAACTTTATCTCCGATATGTATAACCAGATTCTCACCAAAATCCTTAAGGTCGTCTTCAGATATATTTAATTGGAGATTCCCAAAGTGATCTTCCCATAGAACTTCGGCGAGCAAAAAATTCCCTTCAAAGTTAGAGATGGGCATTAACCCTGGTTGAAGTGAGAGTTCTGACAAGGGAGTTCCCAACTCTTTGATTGGCGTACCAGCACATAGATATGCTGAAACTGGGGCAAAAATATCCCTTCCATCAAATGTTGAAGAGTACGTTGGGATATGGAAATCAGGTCTATCTAGCTCAACAACCGTTGTGACATCTCCTATCATCGCAATAGCGAGAGCGAGTAGCCCATTGTCAGGGCCTACGAATATGTATTCACCATTGTTCACTTCAATAGCAACTGCACGTCTGTCACCCCCGACGCTTGGGTCTACGACTGCAAGCACTACTCCTGGTAGGAGGTATTGAGAGGCACGTGCTAAGGCAAGACTTCCGGCACGAATGTCATGAGGTTTAATTCCATGAGTGATATCAACAATCGACACATGCTGAGCAATTGAATGGATTACTGATTTAACGACACCAACGAATTCGTCCTTGTTTCCATAGTCACTGAGAAAACTGACAGTTTTGTAATTACGGGATGGCACGTTTAAATTGTATCGCTGCCAGCTTCCCATTAACCCCAGTTAGATTAGAACTAAGCGGTCTGATTGTAACGGCTGGCTATGAAAGTATTTACGTCATCTACTCGGATTCTGTATGATTTCCCGACTCTAACCGCGCCTAGGTCTCCTGCCTTTATTAGCCGGTAAACAGTCATTGAGGAAACTCTCATTAGGTCGGCGACTTCACCTACTGTCATAAAGCTTGGAAGTGATGCGTTTTCCTTTTGCATTTGTAACCTCAATATCTCTAGATGTGTCACCTTATGCGTTCGGTTGAAAAGTGCAAATCCTGAAACAAATAGATTCTCCTGTATTTAGTTTCCTAATTCTTTTGATCTGTTCGTCGCTGCTGAGACAGCTTTTTCTATGAGAGACAAAAAATCATCTAATTGGAATTGCTCGATAGCAGCAGCTGTCGTTCCGTTTGGTGATGTAACTGAGCTACGTAATTCTTCAGGAGTTGTTCCTGATTTTATCAGCAATGTTGAAGCTCCAAGTAAGGTTTGGCGTGTTAGAACGTCGGCGACTGCGGGGTCTAGGCCGTTTGCGATTCCAGCTTGAGTCATAGCTTCCGCAAGGTAGAACAAATAAGCAGGTCCTGATCCGCTGAGCCCAGTTACAGCATCAAGTGCATTTTCGTCTACTATTACAACTTCTCCGACGGCTGAAAGTATTGAGCTCCCCCAATCTAGATCTTCAGATGTAGCGTACGGTCCTGCTGTAACCGCAGACATGCCTTCTCCAACCACAGCTGGGGTATTTGGCATAGCTCTTAAGATTGCTATATTTGAGTTCAATTGCGTTTGAATTGATTCAATTGTGACCCCTGCAGCTATTGAAATTACTCTTAGCGGATTTAGCTTTTCTAGTTCTTGACAAATAGATGGAACAAGTTGAGGTTTCACTGCAAGTAGATAATTATCGCAGGTTATTAAGGTTTCAAAAAATAGAACTTCTTTGAATTTTTTTTGGAGTTCTTCTCTTCTTGCTGGATCAGGTTCAATGACTGAAATTTCTTCTGGAGGTGCCCAGTTTGCAGAAAGAAGGCCTGATAGTAAAGCCTCACCCATCTTTCCACCACCTATAATTGAAAGCTTTTTTCCCATGTTGTTAAGCTAGTAGCTTTACAGGCACTTTGATGACTTTTTCTTAGGTTTCAAAAAAGAGCTATTCTGAAAAACGTGATGCGAACCCTATTCTGAGGGCGGGTTTGAATGTTAATTCAATAGTTGCGTAAATACTACCGATCATCCAGTCAAGGCTAATTTCTGAAACCCATTGGTTATGCAGTTCTCCTGAAAGATAAATAGCATTCTCTTGACCTATCGAGAATGCTAAATTGTTGAGCTTATGATTTCTCATTAGGAAATGGCGGTAGAAATCTTCTTTATTCTCTTCAGGTTCAGGCATAACATATGTTTCAAATTGAAGAGTTCGTTGGCGAAGAGTAACAAGTATCATGTAGTGCTGTTTTTCTTCTCCCGTTACTCTGACATACCAGCGAGACTCGGTGTCGTCGAAATCGGCTGATTTAATTACTGCATCTTCATTTATACGACTCTTTAACCAACGATCAATTCGTTCTTTAATTGCTAGAAGCTCTGTGGGTGAAAAAAGATCGTCTGTCATCGTATCTACCTACACTCGACTAATGATTTTGATAGAACAGTTTGATAAATCTCCAGTAATTTTTCTGCTGTCTTTCCCCAAGTGTAATTTTTGGCCTTCTCAACTGCATTCATTGCTATTTCAGTTGATTTGATTGGGTTTGATAGTAGGTGATCAATCGTTTGTGAAAAGTCAGTGGGATTCCATCCTTTGATAAGAATTCCTGTTTTGCCATGTTCAACTAGGTTCTCAAGTCCGCCAACTGCAGATGCTATCGCTGGAACTCCACATGCTGCAGCTTCTAAAGCGACAAGACCAAACGACTCTGAGCGACTTGGGACAAGAACAAAATTAGCTGCCCGGTAATAGCTACTTAGAATATGGTGAGGTTGTGGGGGGACGAAAAGCACTTTTTTATTAGGTTGTAACTCATCAGCCATATTGTGTATCTCTGTTTCATAAGAGGATCCTTCTATTCCGCTAGCACCCCCAACGACAACTAGAGTGACGTGTTCATGCTTCATCGCCTGAAGAGTAGCAATTGCTACATCTACCCCTTTTAAGGATTGAAGCCTCCCGATAAATAACAGAATTGGTCCATCAGGAAGATTCAGGGCTGCTTTAGCTGCATGTTGGTTTCCTGGTGAAAAGAATGCTTGTTCAACGCCTAGTGGCACAATTTTTATTCTGTCAACGTTAGCGCTGTACAGTTCGTGGAGTTGTTCTCTCTCGTTCTCGCTATTGGCGACAACTACATCTGAACACCCGATTATTTCACTCTCTGCTAGGAGGCGCTCAGAAGTTTCGGGAAATCCACTTTTCTTTTTCGTTTCGCCTAATGTATGAAATGTCGTGACTAGTGGGATATTGAGTTCGTGCTTGAGCTTATGTCCAGCTATCCCTGATAACCAATAATTTGCGTGAATAATATCAACTAGGTTTCGAGTCTGAATATCTTTCATTACCTCATCGGTAAAGACATCCACGATGTTATAAAGCTCTTCCTTCTGTAAGCCATAGTCGCCTGCTTCAATATGAACAATACGAACTCCAGATTCAAGCTCTACTTCACGAGGGAGTTCAGGGTTCCACTTCCTTACATACACTGTGCATGTTGCTCCTCTGTGCGCAAGTGCTGAAGCTACTTCTCGGATATAAACGTTCATTCCTCCCGAATCACCTGTTCCAGGTTGAGCTAAAGGAGAAGTATGCATTGAAAGAATAGCTATATGTAATCCGGTATAACTCGTTTCGATTTGATCTAGGTTGACTGATCCCCCAGATACTGGTGGAAGGAGAGCTATTTCATCTTGTGAAGTCACACTGTCAGCCATATCGGCTGGATTACCATTTACCCATATGCGACAAGATGGAACTAGCGCAGTGAAATCTTCACCAAATTCTGAGCAAGCAATTGCAATAACATCTGACACACTACCTCCGTCAATTTCGAAAGAACCTGTTCCAGCTATCTCTCTTATAGAAGCGAAAAGTCGTAGTGTTGCCACATTTAAAGACTATCGTCATAAATCATGACAAAATTACTTCTAGTACGACATGGGCAATCTGAATGGAACGCATTAGGTAAATGGCAAGGAAAAGCTGATCCTCCACTCACTGATTTAGGAAGGCATCAAGCACTTCTAGCATCTAAAAAATTGCCCGACTTTTCAATCTTGGCATCTTCTGATCTCAAAAGAGCTAAAGCAACCGCAGAAATTTTTGCAGACACACATAATAAAACACACGATGAAGTTCTCATCGAACCACTAGTTCAAGAACGAGATGCAGGAGAATTTAGTGGGCTAACCCGTGATGAGATTGAAACAAAGTTCCCTGGTTATCTTGCACAGAATAAGTGGCCTAAAGGATGGGAACCTGATGATTCCGTTATAAAGCGCCTTCATGATGGTCTTAGCCGTGTGATCTCTTCGTTAACAGAGTCAGACTTAGCAATTGTCGTAACTCACGGAGGCTGTATATATGCTCTTGAAAACTTATTAGGAGCGCAGTATCGACGAATTTCGAATCTTGGTGGAAGATATTTTGAGTTTGTAGACGGACAATTTTTTCTAGGTGACAGAACTCAATTACTTGATCCTGACGAAGAGACTTATCCTGATCAGATTTGATGGTGTACCTCCGGTGGGATTCGAACCCACGATCTTCGGATTAAAAGTCCGCTGCCTTACCAGGCTTGGCTACGGAGGCAAATTTTTTGCAATTATCTAGACCGTGAAGTCTAGCCATAGTTAAGTAACTTTAGAACATTTATAGAACTTTGATAGCAATTCAAACCATACGAAAAGTTAAATAGGTGGGAAACCAATTGCAGTAATATGCACAGATCCACTCAAGCTTCAATATTAACCGCTGAACCCATAGACGAAAGAGGTAAACATGATCCGTAGCTAAGGTATTTCTTTATTATGTAGAATCCAATTTTTAGTGTTCGTATTTCAGGATTTTAAGATGGCACTGAAAAGTTAGAAGGGCCCAGAAAAGAAATTTATCTATAGATCATTACACTTAGCTTTATGTTTGCTTTTACCAATGAGAATTATGGCGATACTTATTGATAAACCTTTGTGGCATTTTCGAGGTGAGAAATGGTCTCATCTTGTTAGTGACACAAGCTACGAGGAATTACATAGTTTTGCAGAGAAACTCGGGATACCAAAGCGTGTTTTTCAAGGCGATCATTACGATATCCCAGAGAGATTTTGGCAAAAGGCTGTTGATTTAGGTGCTAGACCTACAGAGCCCCGCGAATTAGTGAAAAGATTGCGAGCAGCTGGACTTAGAAAAAGACGAAAATAAATACTGGTTCACCAGTTGAGTCGCAACACAGAGAATAAGATTTAATAAATGGAAAATAATGATCAGGTTCAACTAATTATCCCGACTTCTTCTGGGTATGAGGAAGTAGCTGAAACAACTATTGCTCACCTTGGGCTTAGGAGTGGATTTTCGTTGAAGGAAATCGAAAACCTTAGATTAGTTATGAAAGCTACAACCGGCATGTTCTTTTCCATGAGCGAATGGGATAAGCCTCTACATATTAATTTTCTATTTTCACATCAAAAAATGCAGGTAACAGTTACGTCACATACAACAAAGCCAGTTGCAAGTGACGAGAATCTAATAAACGACTACAAAAATTTTGTATTACCTAGGGTGAATGAACTTGTGGTAAATCGGGAAAAGTCATGGATAGTTTTTGCATTCGAAACGGCTAACTCTACTAATTAACTCCAGTTGAGCCGAAGCCACCTATCCCTCTCTCTGTTTCGGATAGGTCATCTACTTCAGCAAATTCAGCTTGTTCTACTTTTTGGATAACGAGCTGAGCTATTCTCTCACCACGATTTACTTCGAATGGCACATTCGGGTCAGTGTTAACTAAAAGGACTTTCAATTCTCCTCGATATCCACTATCGATAAGGCCTGGAGTGTTCAGGCAAGTCACCCCATGTTTGAAAGCAAGCCCACTTCTTGGCTGTATAAAAGCTGCATATCCTTCGGGTAACGCTATTGCAATTCCGGTAGAAATTAAAGCTCTGCCTCCACCAGGTTCAAGCATAATTTGCTCAGCTGCAATGAGGTCGCAACCAGCATCTCCACGTTTAGCATATTTTGGTAGAGGTAAGTCTGGGTCAAGTCTTTTTATTGGAACTTCAATCACGATGGAATCGTAGTCAGTATTTCTTTGACATGCATAACAAAGTAACATTCTTTGCTTTGCACAATTTAGTCAATATTGACATAGGATTATCGGGATGCTTGCTTGGATTGATCTTGAGATGACTGGACTTGATCCAGCACAGAATGTCATTGTAGAAATTGCTACTCTCATAACTAATAACCGGCTAGAAATTATTGCCGAAGGACCTAGCCTTGTTATCCAAGCATCTGAAGGCGATCTCGCCAAGATGGATCCATTCGTGCTTGAAATGCATACAAAGAGTGGGCTTTTAGAAGAAATCAGGAAGTCTGAGGTGACTCTTGAAGAGGCTGGGAAGGCTACATTGGATTTCCTTCAGTCACATATCTCTGAGGAGAATACAGTTCCTCTCGCAGGAAATTCGATAGGCACAGATAGAAGATTTCTCGCTAGGTGGCTACCAGAAATTGAGAATTTCTTACATTACAGGTGTGTGGATGTTTCCAGCATAAAAGAACTCGCTAAAAGATGGTTTCCTGAAGTCTTAGAACATGCTCCGAAAAAGAATGGGGGGCATAGGGCAATGGACGATATAAAAGCTAGCGTCATGGAGTTGGAATTCTATCGCTCAAAGATTTTTATTGAAGAATCACCTTCGTCATGACAAGTTCCGATAACTTAGTTTCCCAAGAAGAACTACCTAGTCACGATCATCGGCCACAAAAGCAAGAACAAGAAGCTGCTAGCGATGAAGTCACGGAGGTAGCGCCCAATATCATTCGTACACAACTTCCTGTGAATCTTCCAGGGCTAGGACATGTAAATTGCTATCTGATTGAAGACGAACGGGGAATTGCAGTAGTTGATCCGGGATTACCGGGAGAGGATTCTTGGAAGGCGCTTTCTAGCCGTCTGAAAACAGCTGGCTACACGGTGAATAATATTCATACAGTCATTGTGACACATTCGCATTTTGACCATTTTGGTGGAGCGGAAAGAATTCGAAAAGAGACTGGAGCGAAGATTCTGACACATAGAAATTTTCGCAAAGCGTTCAATAGAAATGAGCTCGATGAAAATGAAGATTCCGGCGCTCTTGACCCTAATTCTGAAGAAGCCCAGCAAGCAGTAATTGACCGAATATTTTCAGAGCGACTCCCTTGGGGAACCAAACGTACAAAACCCCCTCAGAAAGAAATTGAACGGTTTAGGAAAATGGGAAGATTCAATTCTTCGTGGTTTAAAACCCCTGAACCAAATGAGGAAGTTCAAGATAATGACATTGTTAAACTAGGTGGGAGAGAATGGCTATCTATCCATACTCCCGGTCATACAAACGATCATCTATGTTTATGGGATCCAGCAAATGGCATTATGTTCTCTGGAGATCATGTATTACCTTCAATCACTCCACATATCGGGGGTATAACACCAGAATCTGACCCGCTCTCACAATTCTTTGGCTCGCTAGAACGAATGACACAGTTTGAAAACGTCGTAATTACTCTTCCAGCACACGGTCACCCGTTCACTAATCTCAGAGAACGATCCAATGAGATCATCGATCATCATCAAGAAAGATTACAAACCATTCGTGATGCCTCTAATAAATTGATTGAAGGAACGGTGACTGACTATATGCGGGTACTGTTCAGTGAAAGAGCTTGGGGAGATATGGCCGAAAGCGAAACCTATGCTCATCTTGAACACCTTAAAGAAACTGGGGAGCTTCAACGGGACTCCGATAACGGATTATTTACCTATACCAATACCCAATAGGACCAATAATCTAAGGATCACGAATTAAATCGTTTGACAACGTTGGGAAAAGATGTTGTTCTTAGGGTTGCAAAATTATGTCCATGGTTTCACCGCAGGGTGCTTTGGACGCGAAAAGACATTAAGCTATAGTTCCGCTGAAAGGAGAGATATGACTATAAATAATCTAAATATAGACGTTAAAAATCTGTGTAATCATATTTCTTCACACGCGCATGCACTCACATGCAAAAGACATTATCGAGTGCCAACGTTGATGATTAATCCATTATCAAATGGAACAAGCCATCCGACATTAAATACGTTTAAGCCTTATTTCGTGAGGCCTGAGGAGTTTGCTGTATAAAGTCAAACGAGTAAATCCCTTGGGCCGCCGGAAATCCGGCGGCCTTTTCGCTTTTTATGAACCATAACCAAAGGAGAAAAAATGATAATAACTAATTACACAGCTGAGAAATGGCAAGCATTCGCTCAGTGCGCTTCTGCATCAGTCAATAAGGATATTTTCTTTTCAGAAGAAATCCATGAGATTGCAGCTGCGAAACGAATATGTTCAAACTGTGAGGTAGTTTCGCCTTGCCTTCAGGGAGCGTTAGAGCGAAATGAGCCTTGTGGAGTTTGGGGAGGACAATTATTCATTAATGGAAAAATTCTCTCCGTCAAGCGCAGACGAGGTAGACCATCGAAAGTACCCCGCCCAGAAGAACAGATGCCGACAGTACCTGTTCCTGAGCACCTTCAAGCACTTCTCAAAACTGCTTAAGGAGATTCCTCTCTCATTCTGTTCGAAGCAACGGTTAAAGCGAGCTTCAACTAATTTCTGTTCCCGGTACGCATTTCGTACCGGGAACAGGTGAGAGATGTTTCACACATCGGTCAGAAGTACCTAAAAAGACGTTTTAAACGGTAGTTTCAAAACATGCGTAAAGGGCAAAGGTTGCTAATACTAACTTTAATTATGGCCTCTATTATGTTATTCACTCTTTCGGCGTGCTCTGACTCTAACGATGATCCAATCTTTGACTTCTCATTCGAACTCACAGACATTAATGGTCAAGAATTTGATAATAAAGTCCTAGAAGGAAAACCACTCGTTATAAATTTCTTTGCGTCATGGTGTGAACCATGCAAACGAGAAATTAGTGAAATGGAGAATATCTATAACAGATCATATAAACCCGAGCTTGCCGCACAGTATTTGGATGACCTAGGAGTAATCTTTGTTGGTATCAACAGTGGGGAGACCGACATCGATAGAGCGAAGGAATTAATTAATCAAACTGGAGCCTCATATGTCATCCTGTACGGAGATGACGGCACGGTTTTGCAAAATGTAGGAGCCGTAGGTTTACCATTTACTGTGTTTGTTAATTCAGCAGGTGAGATCGTTGGTACACATTTGACAGCCATGAGTTCAGATGATGTTTATGCCAAACTCAATAAGTATTTTAAGCCATGATTAGCGTTGATTTGGCTTTTCCTTTAGCGGCAGGATTGATAGCTGCTTTCAATCCCTGTGGGTTTGCAATGTTACCTGCGTATTTATCGTATTTTTTAGGGCTTGAATCAAACACCGATGATGAATACGAAGCGGGAATTCTTAATGGTTTGAAAGTTTCATTAACCCTTTCGCTTGGCTTCGTATGCGTTTTCGCAATTATAGGAGTCCTCACCAACACCATCATTAGCGAAGCGAGTATTGAGAAACAGGCTGGCTACATTACGTTTGGTATCGGAATTTTTCTGGTCATGCTTGGGTTAGTAATGGTTGCTGGGTATCACCCGGTTTTGAACGTTCCAAGAATCCAGGTTAGAACTTCGAATCGTCAGCTGCCATCAATCTTTCTATTTGGCGTTTCATATGCGTTTGTCTCAATAGGATGCTCTGCCCCTATCTTTTTCCTAACAGTCGGCGGCTCTTTCAGTCGAGATGGCATTATTAACGGCTCCGCAGTTTTTGTTTCATATGCTCTGGGCATGAGCATTGTGATTACAGTGCTCACAATAGGTATTTCAATCGCTCGTAGGTCAATAGCTGAAAAATATAAAGGAGTAATGAAATACCTAAACCCAGTCTCAGGCATATTCTTATCGATTGCTGGTTTCTTTTTGACGGCTTATGGCTGGTGGGAAATACAGGTTTCCAGAGGAAATTACGGCACTAACCCGCTCGTCGATCTTTCTCTAAGAGGATCTGGAAGAATGAGCAACTGGGTCAATGATGTTGGTGGCGGGCGATTTGCCATGGCATGTTTAATGATCGTGATAGGGGTCCTAATCGTTGTCTCAGGGACACAGAAAAAAACTAAGCGAGAAAAGGCTATTCCAACTATTATCTTCTTACTTTTTCTTTTGATAGTTGAATTTACTCTCTACCGCTTTGACCTGCTGATAGTTCCAACCTTGAGAACAGTGACTAATTTTCCTGAACGAATCTCTAACTGGTTTACAGATCCTGTTCGCTGGGCGGCTTTGTGGGAATTAATCGCATTCTCATTTATTATGTCAATTGTCTGGCCGATCATTCGAACATTGGCTCTTTCCTTGAATACGAAGCTAAAAGTGATGTCATCTAATGGCGAATAAAATTCTTGAGATACCAAGTGCATACGAAGAACTCTCTATCCGTTCTGAAATTGGGCTTATGTCTTATCACGGAGGCACCCTTGAAAAAGCTACTGATGCTATTGCTAGAGAAACTGCAGAACAGAGCGGTGCTTCATATTACGGATTGATACAAACCAATGATGACCCTCTTCACTTCCCTTCTACAGAGCTATTCGAATACGCCAGCAATAATCTCAATGTATTCTTTCAACACGTCAAAGTAGTTATAACCATTCACGGGTACGGACGAGAGAGTCTATTCCACTCTGTTCTGCTAGGTGGAAGAAACAGAGCGCTTGCATCACATATCGCATCTTTTCTTAAAATGGCCCTTCCTGATTATTCTTTTGAAAACGACCTTGATGAGATTCCAAAAGAATTACGAGGGTTACACCCCAAGAATCCCGTTAACATTCCAGAATTTGCTGGGGTCCAAGTTGAGTTACCTCCAACACTTCGATGGAACAGAGAGGAATGGGGATGGTCAGATAATGGAGGCATCGGTAGGGCGAAACATGTTGACGACATTATTCACGCGTTAAGTGAAGCAATTAAAGCTTTGCCGCTAAAGACTTACCTAAATGAATAGGCCCCTGTTGGAAGCAGAGACCTAACCGTTTCCAGTCAATTCACAAGGAGCTTTCAAAATCTTTGCGTACTGTGGTATCTGCCCCCAACAAGGGCCTATTTCTATTAAAGACATAGAACCAGACAAATACCTAGTCATGAAGCATGACTTAACAAAACCGTAACAAAAAGATTGGAGGGGCATTAGCCCCTCCAATAAGTGTTATAGATTTTCTTATTGAGTTACATTACCTTTTGTCTAATTGCATAATGTAAAGAACCTGGAACAATAAGCCCTACTGATTTCTCGTATAGCGCTAACCAGTCTTCATTTTCTGACAGCTTCACATTACTTTGATTCAAATCTTCCATAGAAGCAAAGTTAGAAACAAAGAACAGTTCAGAAATATCACCAGTCAAAGGCCTGACGAGCCCTACTTCATCCCCTGAAATAGATGTCGCCATTTCAGCCACCTCGAGACAAAAAGCAGTTGCTTCCATTTGTTTAGGTGACTCGACTCTAAAATTCCAGTAAACTCCAGCAGTTCTCAATCCCTTATCGCTTAGTTTCTTACGGAGCTAATCTCTCCACGGACCATACTCGTTTACTTTTGGCAAAACGAAACCTGTCATGAAGGCGGTCTTTTCTTCCTTGCCAAAACTCAATAGATAAAGGTCTCACTCTGTACCCGCCCCAGTGGCTTGGTCGAGGCACTTCAATATCAGCGAATTTATTCTCGTACTGTTCGTATTGTTCTGCAAGAATGCCGCGGTTATCTATTGTTTTACTTTGCGGGGACGACCATGCCCCTATCTTGTGCCCCCTCGGTCGTGATGCAAAGTATTCATCGGACTCTTTCGCTGTAGCCTTTTCTATGGTTCCAAGAACCCGAACCTGACGTTCCAAGGGTAACCATCCGAAAGTTAATGAAACATTAGGGTTGTTTTGAAATGAAGTAGCTTTATCACTTTGGTAATTAGTAAAGAACATAAATCCTTCCTCATCAACCCTCCTTACCAATACGAAGCGTGATGTTGGAAAATTATCTTCATTGATTCCAGAAATAACTGCTGCATCAGGTTCATGAATTCCTTCAGATACGGCATCCTGATGCCACCGTTTGAATTGAATAATGGGGTCTTTGTCAAGTGGGAAATCATCCGAATGCATTGTTCGTCCTATGTTCACTACATCCCATCTTTGCACATACCTTTCGTATCAAAGAAGCTGAATTGCCTTGACCGAAAAAATTAGTATTGGATTTAGGTCACCAAAACCTATTAACTTGCTGTAACGTCTTTGCCTGTGGATATAAGAACGTTTCTTTTTGTTGCTATTGGCGGAATGACAGGGGCAGTCTCACGATGGGGGTTACTGGAGATACTGCCGGACAATAACTCATGGCCATGGCAAATCTTCATCGTTAACATGATCGGAAGTTGTATTCTTGGAGTCATAGTCTCAAAACCTTTCCAGAGACTCTCACCCCGGTCTATCTCGGCGCTAGCAACAGGATTGTGTGGTTCCTTCACAACATTTTCTATGTTTTCCTTAGATCTAGCTGAACTGATTAGAAGCAACCAGATATCCATCGCTTTGACTTATTTAGGATTATCAGTCATCGGGGGGTTGATTCTTTTCTTATTATCAAAATCGTTTTTTAATCGAGTTGGGATCTCCAAATGAGTTTGCCTCTTTTAGACTCCTTTGCATTCACTGAAGGCAATTTCTTTCTTTGTACAATTCTTTTTTTATTCTTTGCAGGCCTTGGGACATCAATACGATGGCGTTTACAGAATTTAAGTCTCTGGGATGATTGGATCAGCACAGCATTACTGAATACCTTCTCGTCATTCTTTATTGGTTTCTTGATTGCTTCAAATCCCGCAAGTGAAGTCATCACTATTTTTGGAGTTGGGCTTTTAGGTTCTTTATCAACATTTTCAACAGTTATTATGCAGTCGGGAGCAGCCATTGAAAATAGAAAGGGCAAGACATCAGTATTTATTCTTGGGTCAAATATCATTCTTGGTGTTTTATTTGCTTATATTGGATTAAAGCTTGCATGACGGGATGGCATTGATGGACGAACCTATTGATTTGATTGTCTGGTCGGACTTTCTTTGACCATGGTGTTATGTCGGGACCGTGCGTCTTGACGAAGTAAAGGATCACTTTGGAGATCAGATAAGCATTACGTGGAAAAGCTTTCTCCTTAAACCTGAGTCTAAAACTCCGGACAGAGAAAAGTTTATTAGGTATACGCAAGGGTGGGAACGTATGGCTTCATTAGAACCCAAAACTTCCTTTGTTCCTTGGGCTACTTCAAGTAATCCACCAACCGGAAGCCTCCCAGCTCAAGTTGCACAGAAAATTATCTCGGCAGAAGCACCCGAATATGCTGAATCTATGCATCATTTATTACTTGAAGCATATTTTAAGAAAAACCTTGATATTTCTGATTGGTCCGTTCTCGCCAATATCGCGAACAAAGTAGGTTTTGGTGAGGCAAAGTTCAATTCATTAGTTGATACCCAGCGATTAGAACTCTCTAAAAAAGTGATTGACGAGCATAATGAAGCAATTAACCAAGGCATTACGTCAGTTCCTACAGTGTTGATTAATCACGTACTTCCGGTTCCTGGAGCTCAAGAAACTGAAACGTATATTAACTGGATTAGCCGACTCATTGAGAGAAAGAACCAGAATTAATCGCTTCTTCTTTTGATTATTTCTTTGAGTGCTCGCCTGTTAATTTTGTCGGTCGTATTACGGGGAATGGATTCAACATAAATAACCTCTTCTGGTAACTTATACGCTGCTAGCTTGTCTGCCCCAAATGACCGTAAATCATTAATCGTTATTGGTACACACCCATCCTCTAAAACAATGACTGCCACCCCTATCTCTCCCATTATTTCATCTGGTCTAGGGATGATAACTACCTCCGCAATTGAAGGATGTTCAGAGAAAATTCCTTCCACCTCTAGTGGGTAGACGTTGTAGCCGCCCCGAATGAACATTTCAGTGGTTCGACCAGCCAATATGAAATATCCTTCAGTTGTCTGACAGGCAAGATCACCTGTTTTAAGCCATTGTTGATCAAATACTTTTGCTGTCTCTTCTGGGTCATTCCAGTAACAACTCATCACAGCGGGTGACGATATCCAAATCTCCCCGGTCTCTCCGCTTGGTAGTTCTGAACCGGAAGAATCGCAGATTTTTGCTTTAACGCCTTCTCGTGGTCGTCCGATAGTGTGTAAAGCCTCATAGTCATCTGCAGTTAACGAGGTTCCCAAACCTATTCCACCGGATTCAGTTGAACTGTACCTCACTGACCAAGGAGCACCGAAGGTTTCACGGCCTTTCTTGATTAGATTTACTGATGCGTATGCCCCGCCAGTAACGATTGCTTTTACTGAGCTAAAGTCAAGATCTTCGATGCCATCTTGCTTGAGCATCAATGCGATTTGAGGAGCGATCGCGCTGACAGATAACATCTTGTATTCGTGAATTAACTGAAGTATTTCTTTTGCATTCCATTTCTGAATGAGGTGGGTAGTACCTGCGGTAGCTAGTAACCATGGCAACTTTGTCATAACTCCTACGTGTGCAAATTCCGTACTCGCATATCGGTGACCTCCTCCTCCCCAAGACCCTCCCGTATCTAGTTCGCTAATCGCTCTTAGTTGTCTATTAGTAAACAATGCTCCTTTGGGCCTACCGGAGCTTCCAGATGTAAAACAAATACACACTGGCCTGTCGTCGTCATCTTCCAGTGGTTGTGGAGACCCACCGGTAACCCTTTGGCTTCGAATAAATTCTGTCTCATTGAGCACGATTGTAGTTTTGCGGTACTGGTCTCCAACCCCGCCATCATGTCCCTTAGCTGTAATAACTAGAACTGGATTTAAAGTACCGAGGGTTTTTGATCTTTCCAGTGATGCAAAACGTGGATTTATTCCAGCGGTGATTGCGCCAATCTTTGCTAATGCAAGATAGCTGACGATATATTCAATGCAGCTTGGCAACGACAGCCCTACAACAGACCCTTCCGATATTCCTTCGTTTGTTAACCAGACTGCCATTTCATCGGAGATGACATCAAGTTCTTTGTACGTGATCTGTTTGCCGTCCGAGCTTACGTATGCAACATTCTCGCCATGCGTGGCAGAAACTGATTTAATAACGCTGGGAATCATGAGGTCAAGTTTCCCACTTGATAGACCGTTTTAACAGCTGTAGCGATAAATCTTCATATTTTTTGCAGGTATTTTCATTTTGGATATGTGTAGGACGTAATGACCGATAGTCTCACAAGAGTGATTGATTTAAAAAGATTACGCGATGAAGAAATCTACAGATCCGGGGTGATTCGAAAAGGCATTGAACCGGAACTGATAGACGACGTTCTAAAACGTGAAGAAATTTGCCGTAAGTTACTTCAAGAGGTTGAGGAACTTCGTTCACAACAAAACGCTGCATCAAAAGACATTGGAAGAGCCAGCCCTGAGGAACGTGACGAAAAGATAGCTGCAGCATCATCAATGAAAGAATCACTTCAGTCAAAAGAAGCTGAATACTCTTCTGCCGCTGAAATGCTGGATGACCTAACCATTGCCCTTCCAAATCCAGCAAGTGAAAGATGCCCCGATGGAGGCGAAGAAGATTATGAAGTCATAGAGACCACTGGTGACTGTAGCCAGGCACCTCCCATGAATCATTCTGAGTATGGCGAATTTATGGATTGGGTTGAAACAGAAAAAGCTTCGGAGAACATGGGAAGCAGGTTTGCATATCTCAAAAATGAAGCTGTGTTGCTCGAATTTGCATTAGTTCAATACGTTATGTCAAAACTAGTTGGGAAAGGCTTCACTCCGGTGGTTACTCCAGTTTTGGTGAGGGAAGAAATGATGATTGATGCTGGTTTTTTCCCTACGGATCGCAACCAGGTTTATGAACTCCCAAAGGATGATTTATTTTTGACAGGTACCAGCGAAGTTGCGCTAGCCGGTTTGCATCGGGGTGACATATTCGAGGAAGTGAGTCTTCCTGCCAGGTATGTTGGCTACTCGTCGTGTTTTCGCCGTGAGGCTGGAACATACGGGAAAGATACAACAGGGATTTTTCGCGTTCACCAGTTTGATAAAGTCGAAATGTTCTCATTCTGTAATCCTGAAGAGTCTTGGAACGAACTTGAAGTGCTTCGTGGAATAGAGCAAGAAATATTGAATGAACTGGGTCTACCTCACCGAGTTATTCTGGTAGCTTCAGGAGACCTTGGTGCTCCTGCTGCTTTGAAATATGACTGTGAAGTATGGCTTCCTTCTGAAGGCCAATATAGAGAACTCACGAGTTGTTCAAATTACCTTGATTTTTCTGCAAGGAGAATGAGGACAAGAGTTAAGAGTGCCGCAGGAAATCAGTTAGCGCACACTTTGAATGGAACGGCATGTGCAATTGGGAGAACCTTGGTATTTTTGATGGAACATTGTCAACAGAGTGACGGAAGTTTTGTGGTTCCAGATGCTCTCCGTCCGTTCTGCAACTTAGAAGTAATTCGCCCAAAGCAGTAGTCGTTATACTCTCTCAACAGGTTTTGTAGTTTCGGTGACGAGTGTCATTTCCGGTCGGTTTCGTCGACTCCATTGGAAGAACCGTGTGGCTATCCAAACCCAAAGATATATTCCACCAATAAGTTTCATGACGAGCCCGGCTAACTGTTGATCGGTCGTTATTCCTATTCCCCAAAGTCTCACGGAATGGTCATAAGCATCGTAAAGGGACCCACCGGCAAAAGTTAAAAATCCTGCAGGCACAGTTGGGATAACTGACATTAGAAAGAGGTAAACCATTTGCGATGGATAACTTCTTCGTAGTTCTGGAACTGGACTCATAACTGGGATCCACATCCATAAAGAAGAGATAAAGACAATTAAGTGAATGAAATAATGGAAAGGTCCGTTTTCTATTGAATAGTTCACCGTGAAAGGGAGATGAGTAACGATGATGACGAAATTATAAATAAAACCTGCAACTACCGGTTTAGTTAACTGCTGCACGATAATTCCTGTTTTTCCTGAGGGTGATACGAGGAGACGGCCAAGCCACTCAGGGAATGCAAGGAGCAATAAGGGAGGGACAACTAGCGATATGATCAGGTGCTGGAGCATGTGTGCTGAGTAAAGGTATTCTTCTGAAATATCATGCAAGGGCCAGTCAGAAGCGAACCATAAAAAGGCAATAGCCGCTACGAACGCATACTTGTGTTTTTTCGTTACTACTGGTTCACCACTTTTGACGGCATTCGGGCCGACGACTTTGATCGCATAATAAGCCAACAAGACGGAACTGAGGACAATGATCCATACTTCAGGGTGAAATTGGTATCGCCAGATATCTGTGCTTGCGGAAAACATTACTTATAAGCCTGCCATGGTTTTCCTTGTAAGCAACAATTGATCGGGTGCTTGTGGCATATTTCACTACTACTTAGTGATGCCCTCCATCGCCGCCTTTGAAGGAGAATCCTAACCAGAATCCAGCGACTCCTGGTGGCAAGAATAGAAACAATACTTTGATGATTACGTTCCAGTCAGGGAGAAACCCAAGGGCGAAAGCCATAATGAAATACACAGGCCAAGCAATACACATACCTAGGGTCATCATTTTTGTAAAAATTGAATTGTCGTCTTTGAGATGCATAAAGACGCCAGCAACGAGGAAGAACTTAACAACCATTAGGAATGAAAGAGTAGTTACCATTAACCATTCAGGCGCTTTATGAACGGACTCGAAATAGGTAAATACTTCAATTGCAGTGAAAAAACCTAGGATGAGAGCAGTTTTGATGTAAACCCAGTCTTGTTTTACCCAAGATTCTTCTATTTCTTTATTTTCAACGGTAGTCATGTATTTCCTATTGTGGGAACAAGTAGACGATGGTAAAGATGACAATCCATACCACATCAACAAAGTGCCAGTATAGACCGATAATTTCAAGGCGTTCTTCTTGGGCAGATGTTAGTTTCCCTCTCATTGACTGTATGTACATTGACATGAGGAATATGATTCCGACTGTCACGTGGACGCCATGGAAACCAGTAAGTGTGAAGAATGCAGTCCCGAATAGATTAGTTGTGTATCCCAGACCCTCTCGGTAGAAAGCAGTGAATTCGTAAACTTGTCCGCCTACAAATATCGCTCCGAGAATCGCAGTTGATAGTAGCCAGATCCTGCTTCGGCGGATGTCGTTTCGTCGTAATGCTGTAATAGCCAACACAACAGTGAGGGAACTCATGAGGAGAACGAATGAGCTTACTGACGTAAAAGGAATATCGAACATTTCTTCTGGCCCTAGATCAGTTGGGCCTATTCGGTCTTTGTAGAGCATGTAGGTGGAGATTAAAGCTCCGAAGAGTAGGCAATCTGAACCTAGGAATACCCACATTCCTAACTTGTCATGAGAGACCCCAAGGGTTGTTGTTTCACTCAATGGTCGTATCCTCACTTGCATTTGTAACTTCTGCTGTTTCTAATTCAGCATAACTGTCTTGGCCATCGCCATGGTCATGGTTGTCTGCGTTGGGGTCGTCGACAGGTTCGAAGACCCACCCATAGAGCCCGCCTAGAACGAAGAGGCCGCCTAGAACGCATAGCAATAGATTGTAGATTAGGCCATATCCAATTATTGGGAGACCGATAGCTGCTACAAGTGGCCAGTAGGAAGGTGAAGGGAGATGCACATTGGTGTTACTCCCATCATGAGCAACTTCTTCAGCTGTAGCTCTTCTGACAACTTGCCCTTCTTCATTTTTGCCCCATTTACGATGCCAGAATTCATCTTGTTTCTCAACATGAATCGTTTCGTCAAAATTGTGTTCTGGTACTGGTGATGCTGTCATCCATTCTAAGGACCTTGCGTCCCATGGGTCAGGTCCTGGAGCTGGAGTTTTCCCAGCCTTGAAAGCTTTTCGGCTTACGATCACATTTCCTATGAACATTGCTGTTGCGATAGCTATCATAAATGCGCCGATTGTTGCTACTAAATTCCAGAGATCAAATCCTTGGCCTGAAGAGTAGGTTTGTATTCTTCGACTCATTCCTTGAAGACCTAATATGTGCATGGGGCCAAATGTTAGATTAAACCCGATTACCATGACCCAGAAGCTGGATTTTCCGATTTTCTCAGATAAGAAATATCCGAATATTTTTGGCCACCAGAAGTAGAAACCACCGAAGAAACCTAGGATGATTCCTCCGAAAATAACGTAGTGGAAATGGGCAACGATGTAGTAGGTGTCTGTTTGTTGTGAGTCAGCAGCGGCTAAAGAGTGTGTTACTCCAGAAAGGCCTCCAATTGTGAACATAGCTACTACTGCTGTCGCATAGAGCATAGGTGTGGTAAAACGTATTCGTCCCCCCCACATTGTCGCGAGCCAGTTAAGTATTTTCACGCCTGTAGGTACGGCAATAAACATTGTTGATACTGAAAAGGCTGCTACTGCAACAGGGCCAACCCCTGAGGCGAACATGTGATGTGCCCACACTCCCCATCCCATGAATCCGATTGCTATACCAGAGAAGACCATGAAGGGGTATCCGAAGATGGGCTTTCGGCTGAATGTCGGGATGATCTCCGAGATAACGCCGAAACTAGGAAGAATCAAAACATAAACCTCTGGGTGTCCAAAGATCCAAAATAAGTGCTGCCAGAGAAGTGGGTCAGCTCCTTCGGCAACATTAAAGAAATTTGCACCAAATAGTCGGTCAAAAGTCAGTAAGAACAATGCAACGGAAATTACTGGCATAGCGAACAGGAGGAGCATCTGGACTATGAAAAGCATCCAGGTGAGGATGGGCATTTTCATAAGTGTCATTCCTGGGGCCCGCATATTCAGAACAGTAACGATTAGGTTGATTGCACCAACAAGAGAGGCGATTCCGGTGATTTGGAGACCTATTGCAAAGAAGTCAATCCCTTTACTTGGAGAGAAAAGAACTCCAGTGTTTGGCGAGTATGCAAACCATCCCCCATCAGGTGAGTTCTCCCACCAACCGCCAATGAACATCGAGGATAGAAGAAATAGTCCGCCACCTAGGAATACCCAGAAGCTGAAAGCATTTAATCTTGGGAAGGCGACGTCTCGTGCCCCAATCTGTAAGGGAATTAGATAGTTTGCGAATGCAGCGCCTAGAGGAATTGCAGCAAGAAAGACCATAACTACGCCATGCATAGTAAAAACTTGGTTGTAAGTTTCTGCTGAAAGTATTGAATTCCCTGGTCGACTTAATTGGAGTCGCATAAACAGGGCATAAATTCCTCCGATTACGAAGAAAAGAAGACCGGCAGCACCATACATAATTCCGATTTTTTTATGATCGACGGTAAATAGCCAGTCTTTCCATCCATTTCCGCCCTGCGGACGGGTAAAGGCTCCAAGTGGTTTTTCAGCTGGTGGTTGTCCTCCTGCTGATTCGAGCTCTAGAGGGGTTTCTTCGCTTTCAACGATTGTCATCTTTTGGCTCCGGTATGTGTGGGTGTTAGTGTCATGGTTAGTTCAACGTCATTAGGTAATCAACGAGCAGGTCTATTTGAGCTTCGCTTAAGTTCAGATTCGGCATTCCTCTTGCTTGACCAGGTTGCGCATTTGGTTTTTCTTTAGGTGAATTTCTTAGCCAAGCTTCTAGAGTACCTCGGGCATAATCGTTTTCTGATATGTCTAGGTATCCGCCTTCGTCTGCTATTTCCTGAGCATTTGGATATAGCTCAAAGAAAGAACCTGCATAGCTGCTCCTAGAAGCAAAATGTGTGAGGTTGGGGGCTGCCCCACTAGTTAAGTTAGCTGCACCAGTATATTTACCTTGGCTTAAGGTGCCGTCTGAGTGGTTTCTGAACTCCTCAATATTGCCGTACATAGCCATTGAGTCAGCTACAGTCTCTCCATTCATTTCTCTTCCTGTCACCCCATTTATTGCATGGCATCGAGCACAGTTTGTAATGAAGAGTTGTTCGCCTTCGTAGTTGGGATCATCTTCGGCGAGTGGTGTTCTAAATTGTATTTGGTTATCTACCCAAGATGAGAACTCTTCGTGTGGCAATGCGACGGTGTACATGCGCATGTAGGCGTGACTCAAACCGCAGAACTCTGTACATTGCCCGGCGAAGCGTCCGACTTCATTTGATTGAATTACCCAAGGCGTTGTCCTTCCAGGAACAGCATCTTTTTTTCCGTTGAGACGTGGAATCCAAAAGCTGTGGATCACATCTCGTGATGTTGTGTAAATTCGAACATCTTGGTCAACAGGTATAACGATTTCGTTAGCAGTTACGAAGTGTGGTTCGTTGGCGCCTTCGATACCGTCAAGATAATAGTGATATTCCCACCACCACTGTTGGCCAACAACTAGAACTTCGACGTCAGGATACGTAGCACCTTCTGGTGCGGCATCAACGTCATCGAGGTTTAGTAGGAATCCAACACTGAATATAGCGATAGCTGCCATTAGGATCGTAGGGCCGATTGTCCAGCTTATTTCTGCACCGAAATGGCCGTGTACCTGTTCGGGGAACTCCTCATCTGTGTATCCGCCGTCAAATGATTCTTCATTTTTTTTTGGTGCTCTAACTTTATATTTCCAACCGATATAGAGCACAGCTCCTTGAATAAAGATGAAGACAATTCCAGCAATGACAAAGATCGGATTAATAAGGTCGCTGATACCTTCAGACTTTCTTCCGGCTGGGTCGAGCGTGTCTAGTGGCGCATTACCAGCGCAGCCAGTTAGAGCAAGAAATGCGAAGGTTGCAAGGCCTAAAGCCCATGTTATTTTCCTTTTTAAGGGGGCATTCATCTGCGGTTCTTTCTGTGACCTACAATTCAAGTTTTGCTTGCTTTTGGCCCCATAGCCAAGTTTGGGAGAGGTCACTTGTCACTCTCTTTCATATCACTATGGCTGCCCTGATCGGAATGTTCCTCGCCGTTTTCTCCTTCATGTGATTCAGAGTGCTCTGAATGCTCGCCATGATGGTGGGACATGTCGCGTTCTCCGACAACAGCGGAGGCTACTCCTGAGGCTAATAAGGCTATTGCCCCGGTTGCTAATACACCTGCTACAACATTTCTATTGACTTTTTCCGCTAAAGCAAATGCTAGTGCTGACAAAAAGACAACAGCTGAAATTATAACTGCTACCCAAATAGCCCATGATTTTGAGACAGCTAGGAAAATTCGGGATGCACATATTACAGCGACGGCTATTCCTATGACTCCTAAAATAGGAACCTCAACCGGTTTCATAATTCTGTTTCGAAGTTCAGCATTAGCTATTGGGTCTCCGGTCGCTCGATCAGCCCATGCGCTCATCATCAGTTCAAATGCTGTGGTCAAAATTAGAATGAGTCCGACGACAAAGATAGCTGCATGCGTGACTAAGCCGGTTACAAGTGTTCCTAAACCGACAGCTCCAATAATTGGCCAATAGTTGTATGACACAGGGCTTTGAGCAGGTGGGAGTGTCCCATCGTTTAATTCAGAAACCGCATCTGAATCTGCGTCTCGGAATGCAGTAAGCATTATGGCTAAACCGGCAGATACTATGGCGAACATTACGAGTATCACGTAGCCGACATGATCACCTACTCCTCCAGACCAGCCAAGGCTTGCTGCTCCGACCCAAACTTCAGCGTCAATGAAACCGAGGTAATCAGCGCCTCCTCCGTCTCCAGTTACAACGGCGTAGAAGAAAGCAGCGATGAGTCCAAACCCTGCGAAACCCATAAAGAGTCGAAATCCTGGTGAAAACATTTCTTACATTCCCCTTTTCACTTCGCTATATAGACGGCAATCCAGATAATGAAATAAATGAATACTAGTGAGTACCAATACAACGAAGCAGCAACAACGCCGTCTGTTTGTTTGCTTCCATATTGCCCTGCCATTGTTCGAAATCCTGTCAAAGTGAGAATAATCATTCCAATGACTACCGCTACTAAATAACTCCCAACAATTGTAAAGATCAGAGTTGCAGCAGTGGTAGGTCCCTCATCGGCGATGAGATTAGTTTGAGATAGGTGCCAAGTAGTTTGTACCACAACCATTGCCCCCATAACTACTGTCGTTCCAATACCCAGAAGAGCATGCTGCCGATCGTCACGTTTAATGGAGTAAACAGCCCATTGCATGACAACTATCGAAATAATGAGCGTCCAGATAACCATTCCTGGTTGAGTGAGTTCAATTTTTGCTTTGTTGGGAATCCATGGAAGTCCTTCAGCGCGTACCAGAGCCCTTTCTTTCAAATAGACACCAAATACTGAAGCGAAATACATAACCATTGCGGCAACTGTAAAGCCCGTTGCAACCAGCGGGGTGCGTCCTCGTACTGGAGGCGCTAGTGGAAGATCGTTTGTTCGTAAGTTCATTCGCCTCCGCCTCCTACTTCTAGTAGAGGTCGTTCGGAAGTAACGACTGGTGGCTCAGCAAAATTTCCTGATGGTGGCGGTGATTGGGTTGACCATTCTAAGGTATGGCCGTTCCAAGGGTTATCTACATCCTCGTTGGACCCTTTACCTAAGAAAATGGAAACAGATAGATCAAGTAGGACGAGTGATATGCCCCCTATTAACAAGATAGAGCCAATGAACCCAACTATATTCAAGAACTCAACTGCGTCTTTGTTCCAAACTCCAATATTTGAAGTTGATAGATAAACATCGTCTCCTTCATCCAAGAATCCGTTGATAAGGTTTGATCCTCCAGATAGCAGAAGTCCTCCCAATAATGAGAGACCTGCAAGAACTCCAAGATTGTTGTTCATCTTCTTGCCAAAGATTTTTGGTGACCAATAATACAGACCCGCTATTGATGCAATAAGAGAAGCTAGTAGAGCATGCTCCATCACTGCGGTGGCGATAACGGTTCCTTGTAGGTCTTTAAGCCAATTCACTAGTCCGCTAAGCCAATCACTGTCGATCTCTTGTATTGCTCCTATTGCTGGTCCAGATACATGTAAGGCTGAAAGCGTTGTTCCCACTAGGAGGCTAATCATTGACATTAGAGCTAGAACAAGTTGCGCTGAGAACTTAGGTTTTCCTTTAATTAATGTGTCAGTTAACCCTCCCAGGAAAATTAAAACAGGTAGCACTACGAGCAGTCCCATTGCGACAAATACCGCTTGATCGCTAACATCAGCATTGAAGAATGGTTGGGCAAAAGCACCGAATGAAAGTACTCCAAGAGCGCCTATACCAATTTGTTGAACGACGTATTGCTTCTGCGCTCTGTTAGTAGCGACAGGAATAATCTCACCGGCTATCCCAAGAACTGGAATAGCGAAAGCAAAGATCATGGGTTGAGACCAGAGCCAAGAAAGTTGACCCCATATGTTTTCAACATTTCCATAACGGAGTGCATCTGCTCCTTGAAAGTCAACCCAGGAAACCATTAAATTCCCGAGCCATACTGGGATTGCAAGTACCCAAACCCCGGTGGCAACAAGCACTGACCAACTAAATAGCGGAAGTTCAAAAAGGGTCATTCCTTGAGGTCTTTGAGTCACTATTGTCGCAATGAGTGTTATGGAAGCAAGTAGCACCGCTATGGCTACCATCGCTATTGATAGAATTGACAGTTCTGTCGCTTCAGGATCCATTCCTTGGGCAAACTCTGTGAGAGATTCGGGGACACCAAGACCTCCGTCAGAAAATACGGTAACGACATGGATCAGAATTCCTACGAGCCAAGCCCAAAATGCAGCTGCAGCCGCCCGAGGGAATGCCACTGATGGAGCGCCTATTTGTAGGGGAACTAAATATGTAGCTAGTCCAAGTATTAGTGGAATCACGCAGAAAAACAATAAAGAAGTTCTTGAGAGACTCCATGTTTGAAAATATTGATTGTTGGACCCGAAGTCAAGAATTGATGTTCCACCTATGTTGATTCGTTCAAGCCGAACAAGAAAATGGAGGATGAGAGAAAGGAATCCGCCTGTTAAACCAAACAAAATGTACAAGCGTCCTAAGTTCTTATGGTCAGCAGTACCAAAAATACCCGCTAGACCCCCTAATTCAAGGGACCTTATTTCCATGTCTTCTGTGTTGTCTTTGGTTAAAGGTTGATTTTCAGTCACGTCATCATTTTTCGCTAGGTATCCCCCAACGTTAGTTTAATAAGCAAAAAAACATGCTAGACAATCCGAACAATATTTCCACGGATTCCTCTCAAGACTGTAGTCACCAGATTGACTTCTAGCCGAACTATATGGAGAAATTCGAGGCATTTCTTTAAATTCTGCAATATCGCTCTAAAAGCCTGAACGCACAAGTTGATCAACAGCCATTAACGAGAAGAGGATAGTGATATAACTAATTGAGAATCCGAAAAGCCGCATGGCAGACTTTTTAGTTGGATTTATCATCACCTGAAATGAAAAGAGCGTAAACATTGCCCCCATTACAATTGCCGTAACTAAATACACGACGCCCATATCTGCCACAGGTACAAAGATTAGAGATGCAGCCCACACCTGAAGAGCGTAGAGAACCATTCGATATCCAGTAACTTTCGTGCCCTCTATGACAGGGAGCATGGGAACTTCCGCATTTGAATAATCGTCTCGGTACCTAATAGCGAGTGCCCAAAAATGAGGCGGTGTCCATAGAAATATTACAAGAAAGAGAATAATTGGTGGCCAGTCCAATGAATTCGTTACGGATGACCAGCCAATTAAAACCGGAACGGCGCCTGCAGCACCACCGATGACGATATTGCTAGTGGAGGATCGTTTTAGCCACAAACTATAAACAAATACATAAAAGAGGCATGCTGACGCTGCGAGGATAGCGCTCAGCAAATTTACAAATACCCATAGCCATATGAATGCGGTGATTTCTATTGCAATTGCGAACGTCAATGCTTGTGCAGAGGTGAGGACTCCTGTTACGAGAGGTCTATCTTTTGTCCTTTCCATCAGTTTGTCAATATCTCTGTCAATGAACATATTTATTGCATTTGCTCCACCAGCAGCCAAGGTCCCGCCCAAAAGCGTCGCAACAATTAGCCATAGCGAAGGTAAACCTTCTTCAGCAACAATCATGGTCGGTACTGTTGTGATAAGTAACAACTCAACAACACGTAGTTTCATCAAAGCAATAAACCCTAGCAATTTACTTTTTAATGAAACTGCAGAGACTGTGAAGTTCCCCATACTTTGAGGCTAGGGGTTTCTTCACATATTCACCAAGGTTAGGGCTGTAAATAAACCTACAAATTAATTTCTTTCCGAGGTGTCGTTAATCAATCCCTCATGGTGGACTATAGGTATGGGAAGTTTTTCTATTTCACCAACCCAATATCAGAAAATAACTAGGATTTCTTTACTTCTTTTGGCATTCATCATTATCACTGGGGCTGCTGTGCGACTGAGTGGGTCTGGTTTAGGTTGTTCAGACTGGCCTACATGCGAAAACGATCAACTAGTAGCAGAAATCGATGACGTGCACGCAATGGTTGAGTTCGTAAATCGGGTGATTACTGGATTTGTTGCTCTAGCAGTGATGATTGCAGTGCTAGGTTCCCTCTTCAGAACTCCTAAACGGAAAGATTTGATTTATCTCTCGATAGGGCTCGTGATAGGAGTAATAGTTCAAATTATTGTTGGGGCACTTGTTGTTCGGGAGCATCTTCCTCCCAGCCTAGTGATAACTCACTTTCTGATTTCAATGATTCTTGTTTGGAATGCAGTTGAACTCGACCATAGATCACGTCTGGAAAATAAAGTTCCTAAGCCTTCTCCAACTAGAATGTTGAAGGGTATAACAAAATTATGTGTTGCGTGTGGTGCACTCGTAATTGTTACAGGGACTATTGTCACAGGGTCAGGCCCTCACAGTGGTGCAGAAAAACAACAAATATTGGAAGCTCTAGAAAGCCAAGGAGAAGCAACTACAATCTCGACATTGGAACTTGAAGTTGAGAGACTCCCATTTGATGTTCCTGATGTTGCCAGGATTCATGGAATCAGCGTGATGCTATTTCTTGTTATCACGCTGAGATTACTTTTCATGATCAAACAACATTCACCAATATTAATGGCTAAAGGACAAAATTTAATGGCAGCTATTATCGTCCAAGCTGCAATAGGCTACTTTCAGTATTTCACTGGTGTTCCTGCACTTCTTGTTGGAGTACATGTCGCAGGGGCGACATTAATATGGGTTATGATTTTGAGACTATATCTCGAAGTCCATCAACCAATTCTGGAAAAACATTATTTTGCAGCTAAAAACTCTACCTGATCTAATTTCCCATATTGAAGAGAATAGTCTTGTGTACAACGTAATGAGTTCAACAGTTGTAGAGGAATCTCCAAAAATCAAAGCGAAACAGGAATTCGCAAAAGAATGGGTAGTGATTGTTTGGAACGATCCGGTGAATCTAATGTCATACGTAACATTCGTCTTTCAAAAGTTATTCGGATACACGAAAGAAAAAGCTACAGCCTTAATGTTAGATGTTCATCACAAAGGTAAAGCTGTTGTTTCTCACGGAACTAAAGAAAAAGCTGAACTTGATGTTTTCCAATTACATGAGTACGGGCTCTGGGCCACCATGAAGCAGAATTAAGTTACAATGCAGATTGTTAATCACGACAATGGTTTAATCTCAATTGAAATCTCCAACATTGAGAAAGAGTTGATGACCGAACTAACCGATTCTCTCCTCTTTTCACTAGAAAGCAATGACCCAAGCAGTCTTATTCCGAGACTATTCCCAACAGCTATTTTGGATGAACCAGAAATGGAGCAAGAATATAAAGAGATTACGGAATCTGAACTAAGAAGTGCACACCGTAAATCATTACAAACGTTAGACATAGTCACATCGGGAAATAAAATCTCGATGGATGAATTCGTGCTTGTGATAAAAGGATTAAATCTTATCCGTCTTAAATTAGGCGAAGAACTAAATATAAACGATGAGCTACAGAGTCCACCGAACTCAGTTGAAAACGAATATCAAACGTGGATAATCTTTCAGCACCTTGGCCAAATGCTCTTCGAGTGTGTTTCAGCGCTTGAGAGAGGTTTCTAAAGAAATCAAAATGTTTCTAAATATGACGCCTAAGGTCCCCATAGGTTTGGTATCGTGACTGAACCTATGCATTTAGGAGTCCCGCCCCGTTCGTCTAGCGGCCTAGGACGCTGGCCTTTCACGCCGGTAACACGGGTTCAAATCCCGTACGGGGTACAAATACACTTCATGTGATTTAAATTGGTGAAATCAAATTAATAGCATAGAGTGTCAACGGTTCATAGAACCAAAAATCGCCGTTAAGGTGAACTCAGCAATGTAATAATTGTTGATACCACGGTCCCGTGGTGCAGTCTGGAGTGCACGCCGCCCTGTCAAGGCGGAGGTCGCGGGTTCAAATCCCGTCGGGACCGCCACAAATTCTCTCAAATGAGAGAGTTCTGTGGGGGTCGGGTAGCTCAGTTGGCAGAGCGGCCGCCTGAAAAGCGGTAGGTCACCGGATCGACGCCGGTCCCGACCACAGAATGAGTCAGCGGGAAACCGGTGGCTCATTCTTATTTTTATGCCCGTATATCGGATACTTTCCAAACAAATATGCAATAAACGAAAGTAAGAGGCCAATAATTATCCCTCGGTCAATCCTTGGTGCAGTTAGTAACGTAGCTAAGAGCGTACCTAAGGCAATAAAAGCTTGACTTGGATCACTTTTTACCAATTCGAAGAAATCAATTGGCTTAATCAATTTCATCACTGCCCAAATAACTGTCGCCCCTAAGATTGCACTAGGTAGTTCTGATAGCAAAAATGCTAGCGGAAGTACGGCAAGCACAAATGCGCCTGTAATAGCCCCTGACCATGGAGTTTTAGCTCCGGCTAGTTTATTTAAAGAGCTTCTCCCAAAAGAACCTCCTACTGGAAATGAATTCGAAATAGCGGAGGCCATATTAGCTATACCCTGACTTACAAACTCCTTACTTGGATTCCAACTTGATCCATCTTGTTTCGAAAAAGTGCGGGCGATAGCAGCTGGCTCGGCAAATCCCACCACAGCGATGATGGTCCCTGGCAAGAGTAAATCTGTGAATGCACTCCATTTAAATGAAAACTTCAGAGAGATAAAAGTTCCATTTAGCTCTCCAACCACAGGACCTGAATAATTGATCAAATGACTTACCAATATTCCGCAAACGACAGCAACCAAAACTCCAGGGAATAATCTGTGGAAGACGCGGCCGCATAAAATAATAAGTATTGTTGCCACGGAGAAGGCAACTGCCCCAAATTGCCACATCTGCGGGCTAGTTACTGCCTCCCAGCCCGACCTCAATATTCCATTATCTGACGTTTCGATACCTAGTGATTTTGGAAGCTGAGAAAAGATGATCAAAATAGCAGCACCAGTTGTAAAACCTAAAATTACTTCGTCAGTAAGAAGAAGAGCTATCCGACCTAACTTTAAGATTCCCAATAAAAATCTAATTGATCCGACAATAAGAGCCAAAAGAGCTGCAAGTTCTATAAATCCTTCGGTGAATGGCTCTTCAAGACTTTCTAAAGCCCCATAAGCTAACAAAGCTGTTAGAGCAACCGGGCCTGTTTGTAAATACGGAGATGATGCAAAGATTGCTGCTAGTAGCGAAGGTATAGCAGCTGCATATAATCCATATTTAGCAGGCATGCCAGCGAGTTCAGCATAAGCTAACCCTTGAGGGAGCGCCAACAATGCAACTGAAATGCCGGCGATCAAATCACCGCTACGTGGTTTAGGCATTACCCAAGCCCCTGCCCACAAACGCATTAGCGTTTGTCATCTGCTTCTAAAATAGCCTGCGCTAAATGAAGATCTTTAGGAAATGTAATTTTTATATTTTCGTTAGGCCCACGAATAACCCCAATTGGAATTTCTGGAAGATATTTTTCTACTACACCACAATCATCTGTCGGAGTAAAAGATGTATCATCGGCTTTCATTCTTTCATACCCAGCAATAATTGTTTCTAATCTAAACCCTTGAGGAGTTTGTGCCCTCATTAAACGCTCACGATTAGGAATTCGACTTATTATTCCCTCTTCTACCTCAAAGACGGTTTCATTTGATGGTGTAGCCATAGATACAGCATCAAATACATCTAAAGCTTCTATACATTCTGAAATCATTTCAGATGAAATAAAAGGTCTCGCAGCGTCGTGTATAAGGATCTTAGGATTGGTATCTGTTCCTATAGATACCAGACCAGCAAAACTAGATTCTGATCTAGTGTTACCTCCCTCGGTTATTTGTTTGACTTTCGTAGCGTATGGTTGTGAAATTTCGCTGACACGGCTTATTAGCTCCTTTGAAACAACAATGTTTATCTCATCTATTTGGTTATGTTGATAGAACACTTCAAGTGAATGTTCTATCAGAGGCTTTCCATCTAATTCTGCAAGTTGTTTGGGGGTTGAATTGCGGAATCTATTTCCAGTCCCTGCCGCAAGAAGTACAACTATAACCATTCGTTAATCATAGATTTATTTACGGTCTCTTTATCTGCTCCTAGCATTTTCTTTGTTCTTTTATTATTAATGTCCATAAGAGCAAAAAATTAATTACATGAATCTTTTATAATTTTTGACAATTTACTATCCCCAGAAAAGGACACAACTATACGATCGGAATTAAGATACCCAACTACGCACGATGGATAGTTTAAAGAAAAAATTTATTCGTACGCACTACTTTTGAGATACTACATCTACTTCTTAGTGGCGGGGGCAGGATTTGAACCTGCGACCTTCGGGTTATGAGCCC